>Ga0307511_10004003_pt1 | contig 15069 bp, 10 predicted proteins | sample 13_EM_MG_FD_200266 | JGI IMG/M metagenome (GOLD analysis project Ga0307511, IMG submission 200266) | Populus trichocarpa ectomycorrhiza microbial communities from riparian zone in the Pacific Northwest, United States - 13_EM | ecosystem: Host-associated > Plants > Roots > Unclassified | place... | reverse complement strand
ATATTAAGTGTAACTGTGATATTATTTTTTTATGTTTGGGAATAGCTCACATGGCTTCTCAATGCCCAAACAAAAGCGCTATGATTTTACAAGATCATGGGGAGGTTAAAACTGAAAGTGACAACAATGATGATGAGACCCTTCCATTTGAGGATGTTAGTGATGGAGATGTAGAGTATTCAGTTGAGGGAGAATCTCTTGTTATTCGGTGTGCACTGAATATTCAGATTAAGAAGGATGATTTGGAGCACCAAAGAGAAAATATCTTCCATACGAGATGCCATATCAAAAATAAGATATGTAGTATAGTTATAGCTGTTGGAAGTTATGCTAATATTGCTAGTACTATACTTGTTAGAAAGTTGAATCTTAACACTACAAAGCATTAAAGACCTTATAAACTTCACTTGTTTAATGAATGTGGTGAAGTTAAGGTTAATAAACAAGTTTTGGTTTGATTTTTTATTGGAAAATATAATGATGTGGTTCCTATGCATGACGGTTATTTGTTGGAAGTTCATGGCGATTTGATAGAAAAGTAGTACATGATGGCTTTAGAAATAGGTGTTTTTTTGTATAAGATTAAAAATCCATCACACTTGTACTATTATCATAGAAACAGGTTTATGAAGACCAATTAAAATTAAAAAAAAAATGAGGCTCAAGGGAGTGAAAATGCAAACTTGACAGTGAGCCATGAGAGGAGAAAAAAGTCAGATTCATCCAAAAGAGAAAATTATAGAGTTGGTCGAGAGTGGAGAGAAAAATCCTATGCAAAATAGTGTTGTTGTTTCTTCATTGAGAAAGAAGAGTGTTGTTAATAATGTTCTTTATACTAACAATCCTATGCAAAATAGTGTTGTTGTTTCTTTATTGCTGTATTATGAGGATGTATTGCTCATAAATGATGTTCCTTGTGGTGATTGGGTTTGAGTGCATTTAAGAAAGAAAATATTTCTAGACTATAAAAGATGTAAGTTGTAGCCTAGAGGAGATGGTGAATTCCAAGTTTTTGAACAAATCAACAATAATGCATACAAAATGGATCTTCTAGGTGAGTATGGTGTTGGTGTTAGTGTTATTTTTAAAGTTTTTTATCCTTCTTTGTTTGATGTAGGTGATGATTCGAGAAGGATATTGATCTTGAAGTTTATTTAGAATGAGAGAATAAGGTGGTGTTCATCTTTGAAAAAATATATTCATTCTAGCTTTTATGTTATCATTTGTTTTCCTTTTGACGTCCATAATAGTGTTAAAATGTTTTCAAACACATTCTTCTCGATACACATAACATCCAATTAATGGTGAAGGACATTATTCTTTCATTAAGGAATCTCCCAAAAATACTTTATTTTACCCAATTAAGTGTCACACCAAAATCAAAAAACTTTTACTTATAGGATAGAAAACCAAATACAATGTTCTCATACTACGATACTACATCATAGAATTCTTCACCAGACAATATTGACGGTGCAACTTCCTTTCAGCTTTACCTTTCAAGAAGTCATTTCTATTTTTTATGTATCGATGATAACTTGGCAAGAACCTCTTATGGCAATAATAATAAAAAAAAAGCTTTACCACAATTCATTAAGGTGAAGGTCTTATTATTTTCCATACAATATGGATAGGCTAACTTTTTATATGTGCTCATCCAGAAACCATCCCATATACAGAAAAATCATTTATAGTCCACATCAAATTCTTCAATTAAAATTTTTGTTTTCTTAAGACATCATATGTCAAAGTCCTCAATGACAATTGTTTTAACTCATCAATCAACTGTTAAAGATAGACATCTATATTCCTACCTAGATTGTGAGGATCAGGTACTACTATAGATAAAAACGTGAATTCTAGCCTCATACACATCCCTCAGGGGCTAGTTGTAAACTATTAATATGACTAACCAACAAGAATAAGGTGCAACAAAGGACCTAAATGGATTGAACTCATCTATACACAAACCAAGACGCACAATGTATGGTTCCACTGAAAAATAAGGATGCACCTTATTAAACTGCTAACAAGACTCACCATCATAAGGATGTATTATTATTACTACATCTTCTGTATTATGAGAATAATGTTATGTCATGTGCTTGACTATCATAAATAACCTTTGCAACCTATGAGTGATTGGAAAGTATCTCAATTTATAACCACAAATATCCTTCCCCTGCCCATACTGAGTTTATACAAAGCATACCTACAGGTTTTGTACTCAGGTAAATCTACATCTTCACTGTAGTGCTTCGTGCAAAGATTTGGACACATATCAATTTTTTGGTAACTTTGGCCAAGGGGTTTCACCATGGATTTTGTAGTATAGAAGTTCTCTCTCAACTTATTCCCTTCAAGTGAAATATTTTTTGCCTATTTGGTTATGCTATCATAACCGACTTCACTCATACTATAATCTAACTTTATGGTAAACAATCGCGCAATGGCTGATAATTTACTATGATTTATACACTCATCCTATAGTGGTTCTTTAGAATCTTTTAAAAGATCAAAAAACCTATTTGCATCTATATTTGGTTCTTCATCTACATTTAAAAGATCAACTTGTTCTAAGTAGAAGGGAAAATCATGAGAGAATTACTGATATATGGGATGAGATGAAGGCAATCATGAAGAGGAGATTTGTCCTCGGGTCACTATTACCATGATTTATATCAGAAATTATAAAGCCTAACTCAAGGTTCTAAAATTATAGAGGACTAACATAAAGAGATGGAAGTAACTACGATTTGGGTGAATGTAGTAGAGGATATGGAAACTACTATGGCTAAGTTTTTGAATGATTTGGACTGTGAAATAGTGAATGTGGAATTACAGCACTAAGGTGAAAACACAATTTAAGAGGAAGAGCATTACACGACAAGATGAAAATTCTAGTTCTTTTTTTAAATGGAGGTCAAATTATAGGAGAGGGGGGTTGACCAAACCAAGCTGATTATGGGAGATAAAATAAAACCATGTAAGAACAAGAAAAACATTTCTACTGATTTTAGAGGTAAATCTGATACTCAAACACCTTGTAATCATGATATTAAATGTTTTTAAAATATGGTAATAGGTTACATAGTGTGTAAATATCCAAACAAGAGAGTTATGATATTACAATATCATAAAGTGTACCGTAGCTTTAAAGGTCAAGCATAACCATTCTAGAGTCAAAACATAAAAATAAAAATAAAAAATTTCATTATTCAATATTAGAAATACGTCTTACATGTAAGTTCATAATTTTGTATATTAAAAGAAATAATTTTTTTGCATTTTTGAAATGTAGATCAAATTCTCATAGATTTTATAAATTGGTTATTAAATCCAAAAATACATGTAAAGATATTAACAAAACTATTTTTCTTGATTTTTTGGTTTTTTAAAGATGATGAATCGTACCATGTACTTTTTCTTATTATTACTTATGCAAATATGATTTTTTATTTGTGAGACTTGACCATATGCAAATTAAAATAAAAAATATATTTTGAAAGAAAGATTTTTTTTGTTTTTGTGGAAGGAAACTAATTTATTTAATACCGAAAAAACATCTCACATGTATATCATAATTTCACATATTAAATTTGGGAAGGTAAAAAAAGTGGCGAATTCAAAATTAATTGCAAGATCTGAAAATTTATTAAAATTAGACTAAAGCTATGCTTGGCAAAAACACCAAAAATATGTTTTAATTAAAGCTATATTAACCATGACATCAATTCAAGATGAATTATTGTTAATCAACTTGAAACTGAACAACACCAAAAATCCACATAAATCTTATGAATTTCATGAACTTCGTTCAAATTTCATGCCAATTCAAATAAATCAACATAAATCTAGACATAATCTATGAATCAACATTTGATGTCCAAAAAGAAATCACAACTTAAAAAAATAAAAATAAACTCGCAAATCAACACAAATAATCAAATCATTTCAAAATAAAAAACGCACACCAAACCAAATTAATAATGTTCAAACAGTCCAAAATTATACACAATAATAAGCATTTTGTCCTAAAATATATGTATTTTTTAGCAATTTGTCAATAAAAATGATTTGAGGTTATAGATTGATCTTTTGAGGACGAGGTGTTGATTGGAGAGGTTGTTATAAGCAAGGAAACAATGCTAAAGATTTTGGGAAATAGAGGAACAGTGGTGGAGCATGTATCCACATGCCACCGCCACTAGCATCGCATAGGTTCACGTGTTGTTGCTGGTGAAGATAAGAAAACATATGGATCTGGATTGGCTTTTACTGTTCTTCCTACTTGTGTCGGCGATGAGTCTAAACAATACCTGCAAATATAGGAAAAACACACAACAAAGTTGTAGTTCTCTCTCTTTTTATTTATAGATCTGCTTTTGTCTCCCTCTATTGATCTTTTCTTCTTCTTCATAGGTGGTTATCATAGCTACTACCATAAATGGAAGAGGAAATGGCTGGAGGTATCCATTTATGTGGTCATCAATTTGATTTAGTTTTGAGGAGAAATGAGGGTTGTGGGGTTACTTGCGGCATTATTTAAAAAAGCTTGTAATGCATTATAATGGTCATCGATGATAAGGGTTGTCACTTTTATAGGTGAGACGGATGAGAAGGAGCTGCTGAAGAGGACTACTATTGTATAGAAAACTCTTAGTCGAAGTGGTTCTACTACTGTTGTTCTTTCCTGAAACTGATGTTGTGGTTCTCATGACTGGAGAGGAAAAAAAATAGATGCTACTTGGTTGTTATGAGGTTGTCAATGTTTGAGCAACATGCTTATAGTTTGTGATCGGGTAACATACCTATGATTTATGTTTGGGTAACGTATCTGTTGTGTGAAAAATATCAAGGATTTTTCATAGATGGTCTCTCTTCAAACAACCAACTCATGGTTCGTGATCAGATGACTCACTTATGTGTGAAAAATATCTAGAATTTTTAATTAAAGGTTTTTATTTGGACGACCAGTCTATAGTTTGAGATCGGGTAACCTACCTGTGGTGTGAAAAATATCTAAGATTTTTCATGAAGGGTCTCTGTTCGAGCGACCAACCTATAGTTCGTGATTGGGTAACTTACTCGTGGTGTAAGAAATATTTAGGATTTTTCACGGATTGTCTAAGTTCAGTCAACCAACCTGTGGTTCATGATTAGATAACTTGCCCATTGTGTGAAAAATATCAAGGATTTTTCATTGATGGTCTTTGTTTAAGCAACCTGCCAATGATTCATAATCTAGTAACCTACTTGTGGTCTCTGTTCGGGTGACCAGCTCGTGGTTTGTGATCAGGTAACCTGCCCATAGTGTGAAAATTTTCTAAGATTTTTCATGGATAATTGATGATGATGTCTTTAAGATGTCTTACTTTCCTTTTTTAAAGTGGACCATCTTCTTATTTTTCTTTAGATTATCTATGTTGGACTTCTTGTCATCTATTAGAGCCTTATTGGTCTCGGAACCTTGCTATGTTCTTACTTATGGACCTTTCATTGTTGGAACCTTATTAGGTTTTTAATCAATTGGAGCCTTACTAAGCACGAATCCTTATCAGATTTCTAATCAATGGGAACCTTGTTGGGCTCAAAATCTTCCTGGGTCTTAATTTGCAGAAGTCTACCTTAATAGGCTTAGAACCTTCCTAGATCCTAATTTGCAAGAGTCTTGCTGGACTCTTTCATTAAAACCTTGCTAGGTTTTTAATTAATTAGAGCCTTGTTGGGCTTAGAACCTTGTCGGGTCCTAATTTGGTAAAGTCTTGCTGAACTTTTTCTTTAAAACCTTGTTAGGTTTTTAATCAGCTAAAGCCTTCTTGCATTCTGAACCTTGCTGGTTTTTTAATTGTTGGAGCCTTACTAGGCTCAGAATTTTATCGGGTCCTAATTTGTTATAGTTTTGTTTGACTATTTCTTTGTTAAACCTTGCTAGGTTTTTAATTGTTGAAGTCTTGATGAGCTTAGAACTTTGCCGAGTTCTAATTTTTTGGAGTCTTATTAGACTTTCTCTTTGTCAAAACCTTGCTAGTTTTTAATTGTTTGAGTCTTACTAGGCTTAAAACCTTGTTGAGTTCTAATTTCATGGATTCTTGCTAGACTTCATTAAGGATTTTTTATTGTGAAATTCATGTGTGAAACTTTGTACAATGCTTTAAATATTATGCATGCATATTTACTTGGTATGAAATATAGACCCCCCTTTCATCTCTCTATTGTTTGATGGATGAGGTTTGTAATTTTTTAGATAAGTTCTCTTGGTCTTTTGACTATTCAGCTCACATGGGTTTTATCCATATGACTAATGTGTTTGATTGCCTCTTTCCCGCACAACCTGGACCTTTAGGCAATAAATGAAGCTTTACTCAGTTAACCATTCTTTAAATAGTGTTGAGCTTTCGTGACCATGAAATTGCCCCCTGGTTGGATGGTGTCCCCCAAATATGGTATTCTTGCACCTTTACCCACTCATTTTATTTTGATAGAGAAGAAGTGCTCTATTATTCTCACTTATTTGAAAGAGTTTATCCAATCATCTATTATCAATGATTGTTGCAAATTGCCCATCGGCCGCTCATTCATGTGATAAAAATTTTCATGTATCATAGCCATCCTTCAAAGGGCAAGCTGATTTTTTTACAATGAAGATGCCCTTCGAGTGCAGCGTTACTATCAATTGTTGCTGGAGTTCACCAAATAGTATATTTTCTTTGAGCAAAGTTGCCTTCATCTGATCTAGTTGTACTTGTTCTTCTAATTATCATTACAAACACTTGTCGTTTTCATATGCCATTCATAACTTTGATGGATTTTGTTATATCATCATTTGATTATTCATAATGGGCTTCTTTACCCCCCTAGTTGATCTGGATATTGTTTGTTATCTCTTTCGGGGTCCACTGTATTGCCTCCCAACTGCTTAACTTTTAAAAGATGACCTATAAGAAGTGTTGATGTCATTTATATTAAAGACTTTGCAACTTGGTCAATGACCTTTGTATCTCTCTCTCTTTTGGAAATCATTTTCGTGTTTTGGAATCAACTCGTAAATTTCAAGGATCATATTCATTTAAGTCTAATTATTGTAAAGAGACCATGAGATCTATTTTTGAAAGTTTGTCTTTGATCGTAACCCCAAGACATGTCATTCAAAGCTAAAATGCTATTTTTGTGTGTTTTTTGTTGAGAATTAACTGGGCAAAGGTTAAGAAAGAAGTGTTAGCTAAAAGTTAAGTTATCCATAGCTTAAATGAAATTTTTTATTTTTAAAAGAAATAAATTTATTCGATGCAAGTTTAAAACAAAATTGTTTTGAATTTAATACAATTCCAAGGGCATTTAATCTTTTAGGGAAAAAAAAGATAATTTGATCTTTTTATCTTGGCAAGATTAGACTTGGTGAAGGTACATGATGAGGTGATCTTTTGTTTTTATAGGCTTCAAAGCAAGAGGCTTGAGTAAGAAATCAACGTTTTGTTCGAGAAGAATTCATCTTTTTTTAGCACATTCTTTGTCAATATGAATAATTTCGAGTAGCTTTGTTCGTAACGTCATGATTTTTTCTAGAAAACATTCTTTTGCATTTTAAGAACACCATTTATTGGTTTAGTTTGCTTGCTTGCTTGATTAGAAAGGGTTTTTAAAATGCTCGCAATGCAGGCTATGGTACTAACTATAAAAGAAAAGGACTTGTAGGCTCAAAGAGTGTTTTAAGGTTGTAAAGACTTTGGATCATTGTCATAGTATCCCTTTCTTTTATCATGCTTTTTTGATTCGCCCCTTCTGATTGCTTTAGTGAGACATCCTTATTTTGTTTTAACCTTGACTCGATCATTTTTTTTTCCACTTAAGTATGCCCCCTGTCATTCATATTTCTTAGGCTCTTTGGTTTTTTCATGACCTCTGTTTGGCCTTTGATCTTTAAATTTATGCTTACCTCCCAATGTAGGGTGTGATCTCAGTCAAGATTGATCTTTAACTTTTGGAATTTCTATTTGCCCTTGGGTGTGGGGTGTGATTCTAGTCAAAGCTTTAATGAAGAAAAACTTATTTGAGGTCAAATAGGAACCACAAGGGTATATTTTTAGAATGTGAAGGGATAACAAATATGGTATTTCATCATTTCAAGCACAAGTAATTAAAATCGATAAATTTTGTCCTCGTCCGATGTAATGATTTTGAAACTTTTGTATAAAGACTTTGACTTTTTATAAATCAATTACTAGCATATGAATTGTATGTGATCACACATACAACTAAAACTATGGCCCAAGAGAAATGGGACGTGAGTTTTTCATATTTCATGTCTTAGTTCAAAATGGTTCTGTAACTTTAAAATATAAATTACTTGAATGATTCATTTTCCACCTTATAAAATGATGTTTAAACATTGTTTTAAGAAAATATTGAATTATTTCTAAAATCGAAAAGCAAATTCAATCTTGGTAAATGATTTTTCAAGATTATTTTTGCAAAGGGTTTTTTTTTTTTACAAAACTAATGTTGTCAAAATATTTTTAACAAAGCCATGGAATCAATCCTGAGGGTCAATTTTACGAGTTTGATAGAGGTTGCCTCTTAGCATTTCGTATGGCAGAAATTGGGTTCAATAAGTTCTGTCACTATATTTTTCCAATAATGGAAAACAATATGATGCCAAGTTAGTACTTAAAAAAAAAACATATTTTGATTTCAAAACAACAAAGTGATAAAAAAAAAAAAGGCATGTTTCACTAACAAGATAAGATACAATCCCAAAACAAAAATGCAGAATAGTAAAGTTCCATAACAAAATGATTGAAAATGCAACACCCTTCTTAGATCAGCTTCCCCAATAATATATGTGTCTCATCAATGTTTACCAACCACTTGTTATGTTGAATATGATTTGATGAAAATATGATAGATGACATTATCTTTCACAAAATTAACTTGTCTCTTTCTCATCAGCTTATAAACTTGATATTCTGAAATTCTTGTGATTTTTAGTTGAGTGGCTTTGGACAAAGGTAAAGATGTTTGATATATCTGGTTTACAGCAAATTGTAATTAATTGTGAGGTAAGACAACATGAATTTTTAAAGAACTCAAGGCATTGAAGGAAATAATTTGCAAACTTTAATTAACCAAATAAGTATCAGAAATAATCTTTTGATGAGGGTGTAAAGAAGACAAGGAGGCATATTCATAGTGAGCTTCTCAGTATTGGCTTTCATGTGTGGGGGCTTCTTTTTGAAGCAAATAGTTTGTCTTATCATATCATTTAACCAAGTCATCTTCTTTCTCAAGAAATTATCTTGCTTTTGTTCAGGTTGAACTCTCTTATTTGCTTATTGTAGATCTTGGTAGGAGTTGGCGTTTAGGGGTGGGCCGATTATTTATTATATAAATGAAAGACATTTGCAAAGCAAACAAATATGATATGCATGCAAAAAAAAAAGGTAAAATGAATACAGGTTCACCCTTTCAAGGGTGGCAATGGTCGTCACCTAGTGTTCTATTCCACCGACGAAGGAATTCATATTCATCTCAGTCAATTTGTAATAATCTAAACTCTTGTAGAATCTATGTGACGACTATTTTCCACCTAAAAGTCCTGAAATTCAGGATACTACATGTCAAGCTTTCCTTTATGAAATTTACAGATGGCACATAGTCATATACAACCTAAGGATAAGTTCTAATCTTGAAGTGAACATGGGTAGGTTTTCTATCTGGTCTCAAAACGATCCCAGATCTTCCCAGTAATGATATGTGTAACGACAACATAGGGGCATTGTGAGGAATGGTTAAGGCATATATGCCTACCATTACCAACCAGACACTCAGATATGAGTTGGGAGTTTCACATATTTTAACCCTAACCAATAGTCATACGGCATACAGCTAATCCTCCACCTAACCTAGAAGCTTATGTGAGCTCTAAAAAAGATTAAGTCAAGTGATGCATGAAGGATTAATCTATATTCAATATACAAATGCATATGCAATATAAAAATTTATAGCATAAAAATAATGCATGTTGATAATAAAAATGGACAAACCAATAAGCAATAAATAATTTGAAGCATAAAATGATGCACATTAATAATAAAAAGCACAAATCAATAAATATAAAATACATCAATCAAATAAACAACAAAGTTTAGTCCACGGGTCCCAAGTGGAGTCACCGTTCTATCGCACGTGTGCGACATCACAGTGAATGTCCTCTCGAACCAGGATCTTTAGGATCTGGGTGGGAAGAACAAGGAATTCTTGTTCTTTATCAGTAAAAAAGGTATGGAGTCCCCACCTAGTATTTTGGTCACTAGGAACCCTAATTGGTCTCAGAGTCTAGATAAGAGGATTGATTGTGTATTGAGAGGACGTATCACCCCTAGTATACCCTACCTATGATAAGATACATTGTTTTTTTTTCGAAATAAACTAAGGTGTTGTTGTGTTTTCTAACTGTTGGTCTATCTAATGGCTAAAACTGGTCTACCCTAATAGAGTGAACCATAACTTTAAGGGTCAAGTGTAGTCATTCTAGAGTCAAAACATAAAATAAAAGAAACTGTCTTTTTATTCAATATCGAGAATACATCTTACGTATAAGTTCATAATCTCTTATATTAAAAGGAAAAAAAAATTTTGTATTTTTGAAATGTAGATTAAATTCTCATAGATTTCATAAACTGGTTATTAAATTAAAAAATACAAGCAAAGATATCAACAAAACTATTTTTCTTGAATTTTGGGTTTTTTAAATATGCTAAATCATGTCATGTAGTTTTTTTTATTATTATTTATGAAAATATGATTTTTATTTTCTTTTTTTTACTTTTGAGAGACATGACAATATGCAAATTAAAATAAAAAATGTATTTTTGAAAGAAAGATTTTTGTTGTTTTTTTGGAATGAAACTGGTTTATTTAATACCGAAAAAGCACATCGCATGTAGATCATAATTTCACATATTAAATTGGGGATGGCAAAAATATTGGGGAACTCAAAATTAATTGCAAGTTGATCTTTCAAAATTTTAAAAATTTATTAAAATTAGACTAAGGCCATGTTTAGCAAAACACAAAAGTACATTTTAATCAAAGCTATTTTAACCATGATATCAATTCAAGACGAATTTTTATTCATCAATTCAAAACTAAACAACACCAAAAATCCACACGAATCTTATTACTTTCACGAACTCTGTTCAAGTTTCATGTTAATTCAAATAAATCAATATAAATCCAGACATAATCCATGAATTAACATTTAATGTCCAAAAAGCAATCACAACTCAAAAAAATAAAAAATTAACTGCAATTCAACACAAATAATCAAATCATTTCAAAATACAAAAACACACACCAAACCAAATTAATAGTATCCAAACAATTCAAAATTATATACAATAATAAGCATTTTGTCCTAAAATTTCATATTTTTTAGCAATTTGTCAACAAAAATGATTTTAGGTTATAATCAATCTTTCGAGGATAGGGAATTAATTGGGGAGGCTGCAATAACCAAGGAAACAGTGCTAGAAGACTTTGGGAAATAGAGGAACAATGGTTACAAGTGGGTTCACGCATCATCGCTGGTGAAGACAAAAAATAGATGGATCTAAACTAGCTTTTACTCTTCTTTCTCCTTGTGCCAACGGTGAGCCTAAATAGTACCTGTAAACATAGAAAAAACATATATAATGATAACAACATTGTAAAGCTTTCATGTTATTATCTTTAAGAGTGTATTGGCCATTATTATCTTTGTCAACTTATCATGTAATATTGTCGAGAAAATACACACAAAAAATATTATAAAGAAGTTAAAAGATAATGAGATATAAATGTTCGATGACAATGCAATATATGAATGTTACTTGAAAATTATAAAAAAAGTTTTATTTCATTCATTCTAATAAGAGAAACGAATATGAATCACATATGTATAGAAGGTGATATAATATGTACAAAAATTGCATACATATAACATATAAGAAATTAACTGATAACATCAAAGGTTAACCACAATATCCTTTTAAACCTTAGTTAATATAGGTGCCCACAATCTTCTAATTTGCTGGCATAGCCCATCTATTTAGATCACGTGACAAAAAAATTTCACACGCGGTCCAAATGGATATAACTAAACAAATTAATCTCTTCAATTTTTAACCAATAATATAATTATTTCATCCCAATTAATATGTCAAAATTATTTACCACGCCATTTATATTTTTCTATGATTTCATTTTACTCAAAACATATTGCAATATATATAAATGTCTCCTCTCTTTTTAACTGAGTTTGTTACTTTTTTATCTTTCTATTTATTTTATAACTATATAAGAAAGGAAAAGGCATAGTTGTTAAACCCGACTTGAAAATTGACCAGGTCAAAGGGTTGAGTCACAGGTCGTACTGGTTGACCCGGGTCAACCCGAGAAAATAGAAAAATATATATTTAAAGTTTTAGTATTCTACATGGAAAATTTTTGAAACAATGCATGTTGATATAGACTATAAAAAAAAAATATGAGATATGAAGTGCAATATAATTATCCCTCTTTGATAGCTATAGGAAAAGGTTGTCTTATTTTAGATGTTAGAAGGAGTCTTGGCGACCACCGTCTTCATCTTTGACCTTTTCTTTTTTTACTATTTAAGTTTAATATATTTATCAATTTTAATTTTAAAATTGTATTAAAAAGCTCATTGAAATTTTCACTATATATACTAATTTTCTATCTTTTTTCAAATATAGTGAAATTTGATTCATTTAATTTTCACTTATGTTCCTCTATTGTCGACCCACAAACACTTTAACTTGGTTAGCTATCCCATTTCTCATGTTATTGAGCTCACTTGGCTTGACTAGAGTTAAGATTTTACTTAAAATATGTAACTTTGAAATTTCTTTAAAAAATAGGTAAATACGACATTGAAACTTTTTTTTTTCAATTCAACTCTTTATTTTTTTATTTTTATTTTTAAAAAAAATTCATTGTCAAATTTTTTTTATTGGTTGGTCCAGTTACTTTTTGACCGGTCGAGTCAACTAGATCATATGGAGATAAATCTCACATGATTTAATTTTAAAAGGTTTAAAGGGTTGGTATTAAAAGATTTTAAGGTTAACCTGCAATATCAGGTTTAATAAAAATAACAAATAATTTTCTATAGCCTAAATTTTTTTAATAAATACAAATCAAGTAATATGATTTGTTTTACAACCACCCTAGGTCCATGAATTAATTTTCTTATATATATATATATATATTTGGAATCTAATTGCACCTTACTACTTTATGGCAATAATATTTTATTTATTTGTCAATAAAACTTGAATCTTTTCCTCCATTTGTTGTTGCAATTTTGGGTTCTTTCGTTAAATAATTAGTGGATCCTTCAAAGAACATGATGGGGCAGAATGAATTCCTTTTCTGATGTGCCACAAAAGTATAACCATACAATACAATTACATCAGAACAATAGAATTTCCCTTTGCACTCCCTTCATTGCTACCATCCAACACGCAAAACGTTGTCGTTGCTGCCATCCAACACACAAAAAGCTCCTCAAATCGATGGCATGGCTACAGTTAATTGGATGGTTGTTCTAGCTTCCAACAGCTTCATGCCACAACGAAATCATCGACACAATATGAAGAGAATCGACTTCAGTGACGTGAAAGGGAAAGTAGGCTCAAGTTCAGAGATTGGAAACACGCCGCGTGCCCGAGTCGGCCGGCCCGGTAGTGTCTTGTCGTCTCTTTATCAATGTCATCCCTCCAAGATTCAAGTAGTCTTTGTTATTGTGACGTGCAGACACGATGCAAATTGCTACAAAGGTGAAAATACAACTTAAAAGGAAAGGTATTACACGACAATGCTAAATTATAGGAGAGAGAGGGTTATTTAAACTAAGCTAATTATGGAGATAAATCAAACCACTTAAGAGAAAGAAGAAGTATATATTGATACCAAAGGTATATTCAGAAACTTTATAATCATGATATTAAGTGTTTTTAATATTTGGTAATAGGTTACACGGTGTATCAATATCCAAACACGAGAGTTGTGATATTATAAGATCATAGAATGTATCAAAGCTATTTTAACCATGATATCAATTCAAAATGAATTATCGTTCATCAACTCGAAACTAAACAACACCAAAAATCCATATGAATTTCACGAACTTCGTTCAAATTTTATGTTAATTCAAATAAATCAACATAAATCAAGACATAATCTATGAATCAACATTTAATGTCCAAAAAGCAATCATAACTTGAAAAAAATAAACTTGCAAATCAACATAAATAATCAAATCATTTCAAAATAAAAAACACAAACCAAACCAAATTAATAATGTTTAAATAGTCCAAAAATATACACAATAATAAGCATTTTTCCTAAAATATATATTTTAGCAATTTATCAACAAAAATGATTTGAGGTTATAGATCGACCTTCTAAAGACTAAGAGTTAATTGTAGAGGTTGTTATAACCAAGGAAACAGTGTTGAAGACTTTGGGAAACAGAGGAACAGTGGTGGCGCATGTATCCACTTACCACCGCCACTAGCAGCGTGTGGGTTCACACGTCATCGCTAGTGAAGATTTAAAAAAGGGTGGATCTGGACTCTTCCTACTTGTGTCGGCAATGAGCCTAAACAATACATGCAAACATAGGAAAAACACACAACAAACTTGCAATTCTCTCTCTCTTTTATTTACAAATCTACTTTTATCTCTCTCCACCGATCTTCTCTTCTTCTTCATAGGTGGTTACCGTTGCTACTACCACAAATGAAAGAGGAAATGGTTGGACGCATCGAGTTGTGTGCTCATTAATCTAATTTAGTTTTGAGGATAAATGAGGGTTGTGTGGTTACTTACGACATTATTTAGAAAAGCTTGTGGTGCATTATAGTCGTTAATGATAAGTGTTACTGCTTTTATGGGTGAGATGGATGAGAAAAAAGTGTCGATCAGGACAATTACTGTAAAGGAAACTCTTGGTCAAAGTGGTCCCATTACTATTGTTCTTACCCGAATCTGATGTTGTGGTTC
>Ga0307511_10004001_pt1 | contig 15071 bp, 9 predicted proteins | sample 13_EM_MG_FD_200266 | JGI IMG/M metagenome (GOLD analysis project Ga0307511, IMG submission 200266) | Populus trichocarpa ectomycorrhiza microbial communities from riparian zone in the Pacific Northwest, United States - 13_EM | ecosystem: Host-associated > Plants > Roots > Unclassified | place... | reverse complement strand
CAGGGACTTGCATTGCAAAACTCAGCCGTTTCGAGCCCTCGGACAATTTTAGCTAATTCTTCAGCATCCTGATCCTCCACGGCCTCTGTACCATCTACAGCCTGAGCACCCCCACCCTCTACATTGTCCGCACCATCCGCCTTAATGTTAGGTGCTTTGGCGACTAACCATCGAGCAATGCTATCTATCTGCCACCTATCTGTGCCGTTGGGGGTATGAATTCTTACAAGTTATTTTGTGAAGTTATAGTCTGGGACTCGTATCTATCAGGAGAGTAGTTGCGTAATAACTTAGCCAAGCTGGATAAACAAGATGTGAGGACTAGACGGTAGCTCTACTTACCGATATTACCGTCGGAGAGCGCATTCCATATTCCTAAGTCGAAGAAACGCAAATAAATGATAGTATTGGAACGAGAAAACACGCCCGGGGCCCTTTGATATATGTATAGATTCGATTAACAATTTGACCACCTCTCGAACCTCACTCGCGCACAACTCTTGTAATCATCCATTATATTGCTTCTCTCAGACACTCAAGTCACAATAACTAACGACGCTCAAAAAAATATTCTTCTTATGTGCAGGTGAGTTCAGATCATATCTTGAATAAAAAATGTAGTATCGGAAAAATGACATTAGATCGCCCCGCAGTGAGCTAGTACCCACCCCGCCAAATTTCCTAGTCCATGAAATTCTTAAAAGATCCCAGAGATGTTGTACGAAGATGTTGTAGCCACAGTGAGTGATGATGCGTGTGTATGACCCTATGATGATGAACAAGGGTGAATAAGAGAGAAAGGGAATCCCCGAGGAGTAGACTCTCCTCCCATGAAATCCTCATATGCATCCCTAGCGTTGCCCCATAGGAACGCAGTTCATTCAATTGTCACTCATTCGATCAATCAAATTCCTGCTGGACTATTGGGAGTTGAGCATCAACGACTAGTACGGACTAGAGAAACTAGGAGGGTGGACTTACGCAAGCATAGCATTTACCATCCTGCTGAACTGCTCGGCACAAGCAAGATCCCACTCATTATTATAAAGCTTCTCGTTGAAATGCTTTCCAATGGATAAATATTTGGTCTGAGGTGCGAGCATGGCTTCAAACACTTTATTCATGTTTGTGTGCTGCCTGAGGGCCGATCGCTGTGATTCATCCCTGAAGTAGTTTTCGTACTCAGCGCAATGCAATATCAAGGCTGCAAGGCCAGCAGCCAGAGCTGTCGCAAACGAGCTTCCTTGGACCTCGGCAGAGTCCCCTCCGGGAAATACATAATCTGCCCCCGAACCGACATGCTGGTCCAAATTTCCATTCATATCGGCGGCACCGATGCAAAATACCTTGTTATGCATCGCGGGGTAGATCAGAGTGTTTGGTTCGATATTGTGGCCTTGATCACTTGCCGCCCCAAACAATAAAATTCCAGCCTTACTGGCCTTATCAAGTGCATCCTGCAATGGGCACTGCTCATTTGGGACTGTTCTTGTCCAGCTCATTGAAATGACGTCCACCTTATTTTCTCTAGCCCAATTGATAGCCTAAGAAGTTCAACTATTAGAACATTGTTCGTTAGAGGAACAGTTGAAATCTGATCCATCATGACTCACTTCCACTGCGGACTCTTCTGTCGGACCATAAGCTTTTCCTGAACCGCCTGATTGAGGATGATCACGCGCTACATTATTGAGCTTAGCCAAGTAGAGTTCAACCTTTGGGCATATCTGCCGTATATTCTTTGCCATCAGTGTCCCATGGCCTAATTCTGAAAAATACTCAACAGTTGAAAATCGTTCATCTCCATCAACTGGGGTCTTCAATCCCGAGAACGCCTTTCCAACTATCTTATTGTCTTTAAACTCGTGAATATTTTGGATCAGGTCAAAACCATCATCGAGTACAGCGACCTTGATTCGTTTAGGTTCGTCGCCTTCAGGGTTAGGGGTATTGTAGATAAATTGTGCAAACTTCCTCATTTTCTCCAACCATGAGTTCCTTTATGTCCCAGTATAGAAATCAGCTGGATTCATCAATTGAGTAGGAAAGAGCCACTGGCAAAGGGAGAAAGAAGCGACCTACGTTTTCAAAATCTGGATCTCCTCCTTCACTTGTACATGCGCTGTAGCTGAAGCCTGACCTGGTCTTGAAGGCTGGGCGAGGTTTTGCAAATCTTTGTCATCGATCTGGACCTCTATGGTACGTTGTTTGTTTATGAGTCGGTAATTCTCATTGAGGCGCAGCTTGAAAACAGCTATGCTGTTATCAATCGAAACTTTCGACTCCACAATCTGGACGAGATATCAGCATTTGGTCTCACATGGGACGACAGAAGGTAAACGTGTGAGGTAGGTACATACATAGCCTTTACAAATCTTGATGCGCACTTTTTCAAGCTAAAGCTGAAAAATTAGTATCTATCCCACAAACCCGCATGGAGGTTTCAATGGACGTAGAGCGTGGCTCACGTTGGCAAATTTCGGTAACCCATCTAAGGCAGACCAGCTCTTTAGAATTGCATTATTCCCACTGCAATAAAGATATATTTCAGTGGCATTTGGAGCAGCCTCATGGATTGCATCACTACACATGTCTATTTTGTTCCAATCCCATTTTTCAATATTTGGGGAAAATTCCGGCTTCAGGCAGGCAATGATGTCCTGGTTGCTGTGGGGATGAAATTTCTCAGACATATCATCTACTGATACGTCCAATATTGTAGACACAGGTGGCTTCAACTTCCGTAAAATATTGAAAACCAACGTACAGTTATTTGGGTCGCGCTCCGACCTGACGCTTCGATTTTGACTCTTTGCAGCGTTGGCATTCTTTTTCCCTGGGACGACTCGGAAGGAGGGAATTCGAATATATCTCAGCACGTCGTCCAGTTTGAGCCACTGACAGCTGAGGAAAGCTTCCAGCTGGTCCTCAGTTATGTCTGAGCGATCTTTCAAACCCACGAGATCCAAGAAAATGCGCGGATCTGTATATTTTGGAGAAGGAAGCAAAAATTAGCCTATAGATGTCTCACAAAACGAATGAGGTGCAAGAAATTAAAATACCCACGTTGTATCTTTGGGCCCTCACCATGTAGCAGCTGGAAAGCTTGTTCAGGGCTACAGGCTACGCATCGTTTTTTCAAATATGCAGTAATCTTATCCGTGGGCTCCTTGTTCCTCTGCCTAGCTGTGTTGAGCCTGTGCAGGTATGGTGACTCTTGTGAGCTGTTCCTCTTGCTCGCTGCTTCTGGGAATCGCTGAAAAATGCCCTGGATCTGGGACAAAAGGCGTAATTCAGATTCAGCACTGAGGATAAAATCTAAGCTATATCGAGCAACGAGATGAAGAACTGTGTTTTGTTCCTTATCCGTGCTTTTCAGCAATTCATGGTCGAGATGAGTCAACAAGTCTAGCATACAAGAAGAATTCTCTGATGCCCAAACACGGGGCAACAATTGATGCAAGTGGCGGGAGTCGCGCGGGTCCATTGTAAGACCACTGCTGCTGGCATGCCAGTGGTGGAACTGACTCACGGTTTCTTGAGGATCAAGTTTCACAAGGAGTTGTAAAAATGGATCGATTGTGATCTCATCAGTTGAGTTTTTGCGCTGTAATTGGTCATCGATGGCCATTGCTTTCTCCATTGCAACTTGCAGGGCAGTTTTGACACTGTCATCAAAGCGCAATTGCGCCCCATCACCTTCGAACTCAACGCCTGCAGATCCACTGTCCCTTTCACCATCACCTGCCTCACTGTGATTAGCTACCGGCTCGCCGTCCCGATCATCCTCATCGATATCCTCGGCTCCACTATCTTCACCCCTATCCGATCCGGAAGCCCCTTGGTTATCGTAATCATAGTCGTCGGAGTACAGCTGGTCATCAGACCCCTGGTAGGTTGTATTTTGTTCTCTCCGCTTACGTTGATATAAATGTGGATAAGACGTCAACAAATAGGTCACAAGAGCATGGCGCTTTTTGTAGACACCCTTCCGGAGCTGTGGTGATGGGTTGTAATCATTGAGAATGCGATGTAGGAGTGTAGGGGTATGGAATCCGCACAATGCGCTATCAAATTGACCGAAAAACTGGGGGAGATCGTATTTTTGCTCGCTGAGCCACTCTGTCAAAGATTGATTGATGAGCTGCTCGATATCCTCATCCGCCTTTGCATCCGGGGACTTAAGGTCAACCCGCTTCATAAACTCAGCGTGTGCCAGTCCCAAGGTCAAGTCCTTGGAGATTATCACAGGCACGGTTGGCGGCCGCAGAATCTTTCTTTTCCCACGAACGCCGGTAGTTTTGGTATTTGTACGCAACCTGTCCTTTTTCAGAGCCTCTCCAGAGCCTGGCACAGTGTAGGTCGTCAGCTGGGTCCCTCGAGCTCTATTAACAATAAAGCACCTTAAGCCAGCCACAGACCCGAGCTAGCCCTCCGCCATGGTCCCGCATACATGTCTACACTAATTGTCCAATCTACAAACATAGAAATCAAGAACTGAAAAATTCGGATGAGACAATGAGAATATACTCATACTATCTTTCGAAGATTTGGGTTCGGAATTTGGAATTGTGGGGGCCTTTTTCAAGGGTGTTTTCGGAAACAGGTCGTCCTTTTCGTCTCCCACAGTTCTTTCCCTGGGTTTTGGAGGTACTCGATTGGTACTCATGGGTAGACCGACTCGGACAGTTTAGTGGGCTTAGGTTAGACTTTGGCTCGTCTCCCACTGCCATTCTTAATGATGTTCAAAGGTCGCCCAATTCGTATTTTTGACAACTCTGGAGCACAACCAAGCTGCTATAGGACCGGTTTAGGCTACACCAGCTAGCAAGTAGATACACTGATGTATATAGGGTAGGTGTGGGTGGGTTCGTGCTGATATTTTGATGGATGCGTTAAGGCGTTAATTGAAAAAATGCGTGGCCATATTACTCTCAGGCGCAACCCCGGGTTGGGCAAAGATCCGCCAAATGGGCAAAACAATAGCGGGGTAGGCAGGGCTAGGTAGAGCCTCAAGCAATGTGAACTGGCCTTGATGATTGGTTCGTCATTGTGCGGTCGTGTGCGACATTCAGAAATAGCTCAGTTCTTGAAGTGGCATATATCTGAAGGGACATTTTCTAGCTAGGATAGGGGGCCTGTCTCGAGCTCTCCATTGCCAGTTTCCCATTACCTGATCCTTCCAGATTCAGAATGTATACTTCCCTCTACCCTCCAGAAGAGAGGCCTTTAGTAGACACTATACCCATTTACCTGGATCTAGCCTGGCGAAAAAAACAAATTCATAAAGGAGAAGTGGGTCCTTCGAGGCAATTTCAATCCTCCCAGAACGGTACCCAACAATTTTTCGGCTTGCAGCATACGCGAGACTGACAGCTCGACTAGATTCATGGCACATGAACAGATCTCCCAGTTCGCCATTGACCTGTACCCGATTGCGGACGTCGGTGAAGAGACCCAATATCGCCTTCGCAATACCCCGGGGGAGATTCAACGGCCAACGGTCTTGGAAAAGTCCCATAAAGATCTCTCAGTGCAAGGAGACCTCATCAGCGTCGTTCATGGCTTCTATGACGAGGAGGGGGAGGCTGCCACGCTGGTTGTTTTTCAATTTCGCTTCCTTGGCTCCCAAATCCAGAGGAGACGTTTTCGAAGTGCCAAGATCATAATCAGTTTTGGTAATGGTACGTCGCTTGGGGATATTCTAGATCCAGAGGTAGTCTGTATTGCTCCCGATGGCGAGTTTATCATAGATGCGGCCTCACGGGAGGTTGAGTCCGCCATTTCCGGGAACCTGTCGGCGACATTAGGGCCTTTTGGAGCCGTTGGGTTTGGTGTGGGTCTTGGATGGGAAAGAAGGACAACAACTAGGAAGGCGGGTCAATCAACACTTTTTGGATGCCGAAAGACTGTGGAGCGGGACTACGGAAAGAAAAATGCAGCCGTTTGGACACTCAAGGAGAACAAGATTACCGGTGGAGGAATACCAAGCTTCATAAGTACGGCAATTTTACTCAAACCACAGACTGCCGAGGATTTCCAGGCCATAGTTACCGTTGACGCCTCTGCAGACCCATTATTTTCAGCTAGCACCATGGCTCGACGACTTTTTGGCCAGTTAACCGTGGATCCGATTCACTTCAGTCAAATGCGAGCAGTGATGGGCCCTGCCATCCCGAATCTTGATAAAAACAACCTTGCAGCTGCTACCAAGCTTCTTCATGAGCTAGGTTCAGTAAAGGTAGGTTCAATCTTAGTCACATTTCATGAGACTTGATCTTGCCATATGCCTTTTTACTGACATTTGGACTATGCAAATAGCGCAGCACGGTACCAGCTTAGTCGGGAATACAACCTTATATATGCACTAAGGGATCTGGTGGGACTGGGGATGTGCACACGAAGGACTTACAGTAACTAGAGTGAGATTCATACAAGTGCCCAATAAGTAGGAGGGTAGTCTCATTTATCAGGGTTCAATACTTCATGTAGAGGTTGTGTAGCGTCAGTCTACGGAAATTTACCAATGTAGTGTACGGCGTAGTAACCTCAAATAAAATTCCGCGGGAGCGATTAAATTTTGAAGTGGTTCATGTTGAATATAGGTGTTAGGACTACAAACCTAGCACTCGAGATCTCATTTTTGGTCTAGTTTTCAACAGGTTATGGGCCGGCAAGATGCCCCAAGATAAATATTCAATCACAACCCCAGATTGACTACCATATCCCTTAGTGCGTTTTGAGGAAGGTTGTATCTCACTGGGTGCCTTGGCGTCCGTCCTGATTGGCTATAGACGCCGAATAAGCAGCTAATCTATCATGATCCACTCAAGTAACAGCGACATGGGTGTTCTGTGATTGTAGATTTATTACGTGGTTGCTATTCTTATGCCATCATGTCACAATAACGCATGCATTACATAGTCCATGACTGGCGGCACGCTCCATACCTAGCGGGCACTTGGGCAAGCACTGCAACTTGCCATAACTTTACCCACGCGTTGTACCTTCAGTGAACATGAATACACAATTAGGGTTAGTATAAATCACTGCTAATACGCATTATAGATGCTGTCCAATTGGATTAAACCCTGAGAACGTGAGCAGCGTGTAAATCAGCTGAAAACGGCCTTATGGCTGATGTTATTGGAGCTAGAAGGCTAGACTCCAAGTATATTCTCGATTTCTACTTGGTGCACCATGGTGAATTCTGGTGGACTGGCCAATAATTCATGGGTCTAATGAGTAGACGCAGGAGCTTGCTTTATTACGGACGTGTTCGATCAGCATTTCGAGCTCAACGGTAGATTCAGCATCTGGACTTGGAATTATATGATCTGAGATGGTTGCATACTGAAACCCCGCATTCTCGCTGTCTATTACAGTTACCTGTGACCTAAACAACGTTCGAATTTACTGAACACTGCACTACTTGTTCGAAAACGCAAAGAAGCTGGGAAATACATTACCGTTCAGACCTGTGATATCCGCTAAGTACGTCAATGGTTACAACGTCCCACTTTATTTCGATAGTTTAATGCTGATGAATTTATCCTTACTCGTCCCTATGTTAGCGCCGCCTACGACTGAAGTACAGAACTAGGTCCTCGCTTCAGCAATGTCAGACGCTGCAATTACAAGTATCCGGGATCTGGGGCTTCACGTCCTAACTCCCGAGGAAGACACAGCAAACACCTCTTCTAAGTCCACCGTATCGCACTCTAGGTCCGTAGTAAACCCATGGCTCAAGTGGAAATCTATCCATTTGCTTGCTCTAACTGGTGAATAGTATCAATGTTGTAGCTGTCCATGGCCTTCATGGCCACCCTTTCAAGACATGGGCCTACAGCTCATCTATGTACACCGAGGGACTGCCAACTACCCCCAAAGATCCGACACCGGCTTGTATCGATGAGGAACAGGAGAGACAAGAGCTGGGAAGCACATGGCTGAAGGATGAAATTCACTCACGCTATCCAAATGCTCGAGTGATGACCTTTGGCTATGATTCGTCAAACGCCGAACTCTTCTCCCCTCGTGAAATTGCAAGTTTGGCACGGAAGTTGTTAGGAGCGTTATTTGCGAAAGCTGCTTCCGAATCAGGGTCCTGGGTAAGGCTGTTCAGGGGGAAGTAAAATTTGGGAGATCTAGTTGCGGTGGCTAATATATCGAGAAACATCTAGGGGGCAATGAAATTTTTGTTCATAGGTCACGATATAGGTGGAACCATAATTAAAAAGGTCCCTATTATCCATCAATTACTGTCAATATTAAACCGCTGACTGGTATGCTCCGGAACGCAGCTGTTGCTGATTGCAAGCACAGAGAGGGACTTTCTACCGATAGCTTTGCGGACTCAGGGGGTGGTACGTCCATGGTGATATCTAGGTGTGCTCAAGGGGAGGGAAAACTGTTCAAGGAGTGCTAACCTCCCCCAGATATTTTTTGGCACACCTCACTATGCGCCAGATACAACATCCTGGGAGCTGTTATTCCTCGATATTGGACTCGCGTCCATTGAAAAAGCCCCTGAACACCGACTGCGTACTTTACAAGCCATCACTAAAGCTGGGGCGGCTTCTCTGCACGAAATATCAGAAGGATTCGATCGAATTGCGCCCAATTTCAAGCTACTAAGTATCATTGGGATGAAAGCCAGTAAGAGGTCTCTTTCAAATGTGAGTAAGGAAAGAATATCCAATATGTTAAATTACGCTAGTATAATTATGAGACTATTGAATTAGATTCTAAACGTAATAATATTCAGGGTCCCGTGGTGCCACAGATTGCTGCCCTATTGAATACCCCGAACGAGCAAACCTTAATTCTGGAGGCGGACCATCATAGCTTATGTCAATTCACGCAGGGAGGTGAATATGGAATTGATACAATCTGCAATTTCATCCAAAGCTTGGAGGATTGGGAGGTCATGCCATGGTCTGGTTTGTCCCACCGCCTATTCCTCTAGTATTGCTAGCACTTATCTTGACTGATCATAAAAACAGACTCCTACTTCCGTTGTCGTCGTATTTTTACACCCTGTTGTGCTGAGAGAGACTTTGAAACGAACCCGGTGACTATGGTAGAAGCTGATTGCGAAGCCCTTCGTGCTTGGCTCCAGAAGGACGGGCGCTGCTCATCTTGGTTGCGAGACACACCCTCGATATTCTACATTTATGGTCAACCTGGAAGTGGAACGTCAGTCGTGGCTTCAGTCATCATGAAAGGACTGAAGCAGCGACATTTTATGGGTGATGGCCTGTCCACGGCGGGCCAAACACTACTTTACTATGCCTTCAACTGCCTAGACGGTCGCCGTCAAACGTTCCGTGACCTTCTGTCATCATTGATATTTCAATATCTCGTTCAAAATACATCGGAATTTGTATGGTTCACGATCGAGCGCCTTTACGACGGTTTGGTCAAGAGGGGCTTGAAATGGACCAATGAGGATTTGTGGCTGGTATTCTCGGAAGTACTTGCCCATAATAGTGACACCCAGGTAGCATGCGTGATTCACGCGATAGATGAATGTGAAGCAAAGGACATGGACTTCCTCAACAGGGTTGTTAGTCTGGCAAACGAGGCGAAGTCAGGGTTTCGCCTGCTGGTGACTAGTCACAAGGGGACTGCCTTTGGAAGCCCATGCAAAGAATTGAATTGTGCATTGGCAGCTGCCTCATTCCAGTTGAGTATGGATTCTGATCGGCTGGATGAGCTGAGCTTAAGGGATTTGTATATGCAAAGCGTGCTGAAGGGTCTGTTAGAAAACAATCCCTCTGGTGCAATAGGTACAGGTGCGCAAATCGAGGCTGTCACATCGAATCTTCTCAAACACAATGGAACGCCCCTCCATTTGCAATTTATCCGGGATGCTTCCCTCTCCCCGCTAGCGGTACTGTCAAAGCCGGAGGGCATTCTTAGCTACCTCACAACCCCCCTCTCGTTGCCTAGCTTGTATCAACTACACTGGGGCTTGATAGGAGAAGGCACTAAGCACGCGGAACTTGCTTGGGCATGGAACACTCTGGGATGGCTTCTCTACTCTCTTCAGCCCCTCACCATGAGTCAATTGGCAGCCGCTGTAACTATGAGTATGAAACCTGCCATCGATTCTCTAGAACTACTCAGTCAGTCTATCCCTAGGAATTTTTCCACGCTGCTCAAACATGTTCTGGGACCATTTATCACGATAGATGGTGATATGCATATGGTTCGTTTGGCTCATAGTTCGATACGGAGCTTCTTCCTCAATACAACAATCCCCAAGAATAGTGTAAACCTTAACGATGCCACCGCCTGGAACAATCAACTCGGGGCCGCTTGTGTTCAATACCTCCAATTGAAGGGTTTGCCTTTATCCTCCTCTACGCCAAAATCTCAATCCGTATCTGTGGTCAACGTTGCTATAGGGGTACCCGATGCAAATTCTGGAGATGGTGCACGGGAGCTTCCTAGTGGAGGCAGCGGAGAAGGAGAAGATGACCAGAAAAGGGAATTTGAAATCAACGAGAATGCCGGTAAGGACAATGATGATGATCCTGAGGATGGAGTAGGTGGAGAGGGTGGCGGTGAAAGTAGTGAAGGGGAGGTCGAGGAAGGTCAGCAAGGACAGGCACATGGGGATCTCACAGACACAATCGTAAAGGGGGGGGTAGTTCATGAGAAGGTTCTCACAACTTCCGATTACTTCCAACTTGACCCAAACAGATCCCAACCAGATGATCCAAGACTTACGCAACAACTGTTTATGACAAATGAGTTTCGAAGTGGGGCCTTCCAGTTTTTGGCCTATACAGTGCAGCACTGGATCAAACACTGTCGTAATGCGCAAAAGGCGACTGCATCTGTCGTCAGCATTGGCGAACCTGAGGGGCTCATGCTAACGTGCATCCGATTGACCAGGGATCCACAGAAAGCTAGGCGGTTCAGCTCCCTGAGGTCATACTTCAAGTATAGAACATCTTCAAACCCTTCGAGACCAGGCCTGCTTGAGAACGATGAAGCATATTCGCCATTGGTAATGGCTTCATGGTTTGGCATGAATGACGCTATCCCGCAGCTCATTCAAGACACCTCTGTTCCCGAAAGATCAGCCGCACTGGCAGCTGCGGCCAACAACGGCCACGCTGCTGTTGTAAACACAATCTTCAAGTTCCATGAAAAGCACCCCACAGAGGACGAGGATGGCCTGGAGATATCCACTGCCCTGGACAGTGCCGCATCCGCTGGACATGCATATGTGGTAGGGATTCTTCTTGCGAATGGCGTTGATCAATTTGAATTGAACGAAGCGCTTCATACTGCTGCCGAGAATGGTCATACCAGAGTCATGAGGGAGCTTCTGGATGCTGGTGCTGAAATGGTACTCAAAGATACAATGGATCCGGTGGAATACTCTGCTAAGAACGGCTACATAGCAGCCTTACAGTCCTTGATGGCCCTCGGTCATCAGAAGCGCCCGACGGGTTACGATCAAGAACAGCGCGCACTCGTATACCATGCGGCAACTGAGGGGCACCTTCGCATCGTGAGGTTTCTACTAGAAAATAATGACGCTTCATCAAGTAGGTATGAGGGCATAATCCCGCGCTCTACTAGGAGATCTACCGGTAGCTATAGCCCACTACATCAAGCTGCAATTGGCGGCACTCCTCGGGTTGTGGAAGAGCTTGTAATGAAAGGAAAGTTTGATATTGAGGAGCCATGGGAAGCGCAATGGAACAGGACGCCATTACACTCAGCGATTTCCTCTGGCCGTACATCTTGTTTCGAGACGCTTGTGAGGCTAGGAGCAAATATAGATGCCACGGATAGCGACGGGTGGAGCACCCTTGACCAGGTGCTTTGGTTTGACAGTGGTTCCTTGGGTATGTTGGAGGTTCTGCTACGCAACGGAGCCGACCCAGATAAGACCTCCGGAACCCTCCGTTCCGGGAGGACTCCCCTAAACTTTGCGCTCACCCGAATCCCTCTTGATGGAGTTATGATTGGCAGATTGCTAGAGGAGAGTACTCGACTGGACACCCAATTGCCGGATGGCCCGGACGCTACGGCTATAGCTAGCGCTCTTCACAGCGCCTGTGAATTCGGATGCACATCAATGAGCACCATTAAGTTAATTTCACTCTTGTTGGATATTGCGCCTCCAGGAGCTTTGAATGCCAAAGATATCAGAGGCAGGACACCTCTGCACAGTGGTGTTGTGAACTCTCGGAGTGCTGATGAAGCTGTTGGTGTGGTACGTTTCTTACTGGGTCGGGGTGCGTCAGTCAATGAGCCCGATGAGGAAGGCTTCACACCGCTTCTTCTGGCGTATGGTGGTGACTTCCTGCAACATATAATACCGGTGCTTGTTGAGCATGGTGCAAATATGGATACCTTAGCCCTGAACGGTAGAACCGTGCTACACCACTACGTAGCCTCCCAAGCTTTTGACATAAACTACATGTATATGGAGAGGATACTAAAGATTGGGTCCGGACCCGAGTTACCAGGTATTGTGGCCATGGATGTCAACGCTCCGGATGACGACGGTGATACGCCCCTTCATCTAGCATGCAAGTCGGAAGGGTACATGTACTCTGAGGTAAAGGTCAAGTTGCTACTCGAGCATGGGTCGAAGGTGAATGCCACATCGAAATCTGGGCGGACGCCCCTGCATTATGCAGCCATGGAAGGGAGCCCGGACGCAGTAAAGCAGTTGCTGGAGCTTGACGCCCTCGTCGACGCGCCTGATCAGGAAGGTCTTACCGCACTTCATATAGCATGCGAGGGGGTAAGAGGCTCTGAGGAAAAGGTCAAGCTGCTACTCGAGCATGGGTCGAATGTGAATGCCACATCAAGATCTGGGCGGACCCCCCTGCATTATGCAGCCATGGGCGGGAGACCGGACGTAGTAGAGCAGTTGCTGGAGCTTGACGCCCTCGTCGACGTGCCGGATGAGGAAGGTTTTACGGCACTTCATCTCGCGTTCGAAAGAGCTTTCCTCAAGATAGCAGAGGTTTTATTAACGTACAAAGCAGATACGAGCATATTGAGCAAAGGAGGGCAACTCCCAGTTGACACTATAGCACTTCGATTCGCACGCAAGATGGATGATAATTACAGCTGGAGGGCCTGGATGGACGAATTACTGGAACTGGATCAGCTGCAAGTACGTCACCAGCTCAAAGACACTCACCTCAAAGCTTTGGTCAACCAGACCGATGAACATGGACGGACCCTGCTTTTCTTCACCGCAGCAACCAACAAGGAGGGCGATACAAGGTTCCTGCTGGCATTTGGAGCCGATCAGGAAGCCAAGGATGATGTCGGGAGGGGTGTTCTTGACGTCGCATTACATTCGTCGATGCGCAAAATTCTTGGAGCTGTGGATGATCACCCCACCGCTGTCCTCGCTATGAATGAGTGCACGTACTTACCAAAATGGAATGGGGTACCAACGTTCACTTGTAATCTGTGTGAGCGCAGGATGGGGGTGGAATTCTTTTACCGTGTATTACCCCAATCGTTGGCATTTTGATATCCTTAGATTCATCAATCTCATACTAAGACACACACAGAGTGTTGTCAATGCAATACTGATGACTTCGACATATGCTCCAAATGCTACGAAGATGGTAAAGGATGTGATAATACAGCCGAGCACCGAGGTGAGTGGCGGTCCATGTATACAAATAAGGGTTTGATGTCTTACGGAGGGTTTTCGCCGTTGGTAGAGCAGGGCGTATTACCAAAAGACATTACTGCTACTTCATAGGGTATTTCATTGACTACTTGGGAGCAGCACGACAGACCGAGATAGAGACAAGGTATATGAGGAACCATGGGATTCAGTGGAGGCTTGTTTCGGTTATTTATGTACCAGATGATCTATCTAGTGGGCAACAGGAGACTTCCTTTAAATATGCCACTGTCACGAATTTCTTTGATTTTCCTTCATTTATATATCTTACGTAGGTTGGTACATATTAACCTGCGTGAGCCTTGAATCCATCCGTGATTTTTGGTGGCTCGCCATCCCCTTCAAATAAGGGCACGAGTAAAAAAGAGCATCCTATTTAATTTGAGTACAGGAAATTTATGTGACATGACCATCTGACAATAGGGGTATTCAAAGTCTATAGTCTAGTTTCTCCGAACCCACCTGTAAGTGTAAAGATTACGAGGTTATTGAGCGGAGGAATCTTGAGAGAGAAAGAAGTAGAGATATATTTGTCAAGACTATGTAGAGATCGCTATAGTATGAATGCTATGATTCTACTGCCTTGTCTACTTTTTCCTTCACCAGATTTCGTTCCTTATATCCCCTGATCCTAAATTCAAACTTGCCTCTTTGGTTATCCTAGTTCTTCCTCGCATAATTCAAAGTTGCCCTTTCCATTCATGATCGACCTTCCGTTCAGCCCCGTATTTGTCCAAGAGTATTTCCTACAGTAAGTGCAGTACCTGTAAAGTCGCTGTCTGTTGAAATTATCATAGAATCTATTGACTTATAACTGTATTTATCTCTGTTGGGGGACCCTTGGTGTTTTTATAGGATTGGATAAACAGTAGATCCCCGAGATTGATCAAAAAAGAAAAAACTAATACAGTCGAATTCTTAGACTTTGAATACCCCTATAAAGATCGAGTACAGAGTATAGCTGGTCATTATCGATTCCTAATCACCTCCAAATTATAAAACGAAACTTAAACTGAATAGTACTACAGCCTGTTTCAAGTTACAGTGTTATAATTACACTTTTTGCCAGCCTCTAGGTCTGGAACTATTCATCAAGGTATTCCTTTTTTTTGGTCAGGCTCGCATATAGCAGAGGGCCATGGTGAGGTCCCAATAGTCCCATTTTTAGGGCTTAGGCAACAAAAAGGCAGGTTTCCAAATATGGAATTAAAAGGTAAACAATTCTTTATCACGACTTCACCGGTATGTAAAATAAATTACTATGTTCATAAATATTTGACGTTAGATTGGTTGAGTATTTGTTGATTAAGTTTATGGTCCCATTAGTGCCAATCCTTTCTAGCACTGAGTGGGTACCTCGATATTGGAAACCTCGATATAAGCA
>Ga0307511_10004000_pt1 | contig 15071 bp, 11 predicted proteins | sample 13_EM_MG_FD_200266 | JGI IMG/M metagenome (GOLD analysis project Ga0307511, IMG submission 200266) | Populus trichocarpa ectomycorrhiza microbial communities from riparian zone in the Pacific Northwest, United States - 13_EM | ecosystem: Host-associated > Plants > Roots > Unclassified | place... | reverse complement strand
GAAGCGCCGGCGCGCCGCCCCAGGCTCAGTTCTCGGCGGTAAAGCCGGTCGCCTTGACGATGGGCGCCCAGAAGGCCAGGTCGGACTTCAGCCGCCCCGCCAGTTCAGCCGGAGTGGAGCCGGCCGGGTCCAGGCCCATCAGGGTGAAGCTATCCATCACTTCCTTCGTCTTGAGCGCGTTGCGGATCGCCGCCGAGGCGCGGTTCAGCACGTCGGCCGGGGTCTTGGCGGGCATGAAAAAACCGAACCACTCCTGCACCACGATGTCTTTCAGCCCCTGCTCGGCGAAGGTCCCCACGTCGGGATGGAACTTGGAGCGCTGCGGGCCGGAGGTGGCGAGCATGCGCACCCGGCCGGTCTTCATGTGCGGCAGGAACTCGCCGTCCGGGCCGATCACGGCGGCGATCTGCCCGCCCATCATGTCGACCAGCGCGGGCTGGGTGCCCTTGAAGGCGACGTGGTTCATCGGGATGCCGGCGGCCTTTTCCACCATCACGCCGATGAAGTGCGGGGTCGAGCCGGCGGCGGGCGAGCCGTAGTTCGCCTTGGCCGGATTGGCCTTGCACCAGGCGATGAAGCCGGCGATGTCCTTGACGTTCTCCGGCACCATCGGGCCGACGGCGATGCCGTGCACGATGTTGGCGGCGGTCGAGACCGGCGCCAGGTCGGTGATCGGGTTGTACGACAGGGCCTTGTAGATGTGCGGGTAGATGAACAGCATCGAGCCCGGGGTCATCAGCATGGTCGCGCCGTCGGGCGCGGCGGCCTTGACCGCGTCGATGGCGATGCGCCCGCCCGCGCCGGCGCGGTTTTCCACCACCGAGACCTTCGCGTAGGTGCCGGCCAGCTTGTCGCCGACACGGCGCGAAATGGTGTCCGAGGTGCCGCCGGGGGCGAAGCCGCAGATCACGCGTACGTTTTCCGGCAGGGCTTGCGCCAGGGCGCGCAGCGGCAGGCCGAGGGAACTGAGGGAGCCGAGCGCGGCGGCCTGGGTGGCGCCTTTGAGCATGCGGCGGCGGCTGACGGAAGTCATTTTTGTCTCCTGATTGTGTTTGATGTATGTCTTGGGCCCGCGCGCGATGCCATGCGCAAGGACGCCACGGCGACGAGTATCCGCCAAGATTGATAGTTATATTACATAACCATAAGCCGTGCAAGCTGCGACGCAGCACGGCGGGCGCAAGACTGCGCCCCGCCCGGCACCGCTACTCGGCGTCGAGATAAAACCGCTGCAACAGCGCCACCACCTGGGCGCGCTCGCGCGCGCTCCAGCAGGCGGTGATCTGCTTGTCCAGCTCGTGCACCGGGCCTTCGATGTCGGCCAGCAGGGCCTCGCCCTTTTCGGTGAGCGAGAGGATGTGGTTGCGCCGGTCGTGCTCGTGCACCTTGCGCGCGATCAGGCCGCGCTTTTCCAGGCGCTCGATCAGGCTCACCATGTTGGGCCGCTTGATGTTGAGCGCCTCGCCCAGTTCGGCCTGGGTCACCAGTTCGTTGGTGGCGATGAGCACCAGCACCGAATATTCGGCGCCGCGGATGTCCCAGTCGGCCAGGGTGCGGGTGAAATGCTGGCGCATGGTCACCTCGGCGCGGCGCAGGCTGTAGCCGACCAGGCCGTACAGGGCCTCCTGGTTCAGCGCGGCCCTTTTGGACGTGCTCCTGGTAGGCACTTTCGCGGCCTTGGTCGTGGCCGGCGCGGCCTTTCGGGAGGCGGCTTTGGCAGCGGTGGTCCGGCTGGTGGCGGCCGGCGGCCGGGGGGTGGAAGGCATGGCGCCGGATTATAGGCGAAGCATTCAGCGCCTCAGGCGATCGGCGGCCTGATCGCCGGCAGGTCCTCAAAAGCGGCCGGCGCGCCCGCTTTTTGCGCCGCCACCGCGCGGCCGATGTCGGCGACGCTGAAAATGCCCGGCTGCAGCGCGTTCATGTAGGCAAAAGATTCGGCGACCGAGTGGTCGCGGCTGTACGAGATCATGTCCTTGGTCGCGGCGACGGCCACCGGCGCCTTGGCGGCGATGCGCGCGGCCAGGGCGAGCGCCCCCTGCACCAGCGCCTCATGGCTGTCGAACAGGCCGTTGACAAAGCCGAGCCGCTCGGCGCGCTCGGCGGAAAAGCGGTCGCCGGTATAGGCCAGCTCGCGCACGATCGCCTCGGGCAATTGCTTGGGCACGCGCTGCATGGTGCCGACATCGGCCATCATGCCGATGTTGATCTCGTGGATGGTGAAAAAGGCGTCGCGCGTGGCGTAGCGCAGGCAGCAGGCGCTTACCAGGTCCATGCCGCCGCCGATGCAGCCGCCCTGCACCGCCGCGATCACCGGAAAGCGCGCGCGGGCGATCGCGGAAAACGTCTCCTGCAACACCAGCAACTGCTGGCGAAAGCGCTCGCGCCCGGTCACCGTGTCGGTCACCAGGGCATCGTTGCCCTGGAACACCGAGAGGTCCATGCCGGCAGTGAAATGCTTGCCGGTGGAGGAGATTACCGCCACGCGCGTGCCGCCGGCGATGTCGAGTTCGCGGATCACGCGCGGCATCTCCAACCAGAATTCGCGCGTCATCGTGTTCAGGCGTTCGGGGCGGTTCAGGCGGATGTGCGCAACGCCCGCCTCCTGCGACAACTCCAGGCATTCGTAGGCCATGTGGGTCTCCTCGTGTTTCCATTCAGCCGCGTTGCGCGCGGTCTTTCTGGTTCTGTGCTTCGATGGAGGCGCGGGCCTGTTGCCAGTCGGCGTCCTGCCAGCTGCGCAGCTCGTAGAAATTGCCGCCCATGCCCAGGTGCGCCGCGCCGTCCATCATGATGGACTGGCCGGAGAGCCAGTTGCAGCCGCCGCTCATCAGGAACGCCGCCAGGTTTTGCAGTTCCTCCATCTCGCCGGCGCGGCCCTGCGGGTTGACCTTGGCCGAGCGCGCGCCGGGCTGCTCGCCGGGGTTCAGGCGCTTGCTCATGCCTTCGGTGGGAATCTCGCCCGGGCCGACGGCGTTCAGGCGGATGCCGTAGCGGCCCCACTCGGTGGCCAGCGACATGGTCATGGCATGGATGGCGCTTTTGCTCATCGCCGAGGGCACCACGAACGGCCCGCCGTTCAGCACCCAGGTGACGATGATGGACATCACGCTTTTCATCGGCATGCCGGGCTTCCAGCCACCCTGCGCCCGGACTTCCTCGACCCAGCGGCGGCCGATCGCGTGGGTCACGTAGAAGGTGCCGTGCATCACGATGTTCGCCACCGCATCAAAGCCGCGGCTGCTCAGGTCCTCGGTGCGGCTGATGAAATTGCCGGCGGCGTTGTTGACCAGGCCGGTGAGCCCGCCGGTGGCGAAAATGTCGGCGGCCATCTCGTCCACCGCCTGGGCCTGGCGGATGTCCAGGGTGTAGGTCACCACCTTGCGGCCGTGCTTCTCTTCCAGTTCCCCGGCGGTGCCCGCGAGCACCTCGCCGCGCCGGCCGCAGATCACCACGTCGGCCCCCAGCGAGAGGAATTTGTCGGTCATGGCGCGGCCCAGGCCGGTGCCGCCGCCGGTAATCAGGATGCGCTGGCCCTTGAGCAAATCGGTCTGGAACATGGTCGCCCCCAAGCGAGGAACAAAATCTCGCTATGATAGGCGCAATCAAAACGACGTCTGCTCGGATTCACCCATGGCCACCCGCCCCTCCAAACGCCCTTCGGTCCGCCCGCGCAAAAAGCCGGTGCAAAAACGCTCCCAGGTCACGGTGGATGCGATTGTCGAGGCGGCGGCGCGGGTGTTCGTGCGCGAGGGCTACCCCAGCGCCACCACCAACCGCATCGCCGAACTGGCGGGTGTCTCGGTAGGCTCGCTGTACGAGTACTTTCCCAACAAGGCCTCGCTGCTCGCCGCCCTGATGGGCCGCCAGGTCGAGAACATGATGCAGGTGATGAACGAGCGCCTGGCCGAGGTCAAGGGCGGCACGCTCGAGCAGATCGTCTTCGCGATCGCGCGCGCGGCGATCCAGGCGCATTACCAGAATATCGAACTGAACCGCCTGCTGATCGCCGGCACCCCGCGCGTGGCGCACTGGCGCCACATCGAGCAGGTGTCGTTCTCGCTGGCCGACCTGATCCGCGATGCGCTGGCGCACCTGATCGCCGAACCGGTGCGCCTCGAACATGCGGCCTTTACCGCCGAGACCATTGTCGAGTCGCTGTTGCAGCGGGCCATCCTGTTTGCCCACCGCCTGCCGGGCTATCGCCTGGAGGAGGAGATCGCGGGCGTGCTGATGGGGTATCTGGCACCCCTGGCGGGCACTTCCATGGTTCCGGCAAGAGGCGCCGGCAAGAAGGACACGGTGCTCAGCGCCTAGAGCACCTGCCTCCCGCGGCCGGAACGGCCGGACCGGGAGCTTTCGCGGGACATGCGAATTCAGGAATAGGCGAATTCGGCAAAAAATATTGTCTTCCGGCATGCCAAAGGCATCGGTGGCGTTTAAAATAAATGCAAGGATGGCATCTGGTTACCTGCTTCAAGGGGTAGCCTGGCATGTGCGGCCCGACGAGGAGCAAGGACGTCATTGATGGCCGATACTGTGTTGGCAATTTGCATTGTGCTCAGCGCCTACTTCATTCGCGGAATCACCGGCTTCGGCTCGGGCCTGATTTCCGTGCCCCTGCTGGCGCTGTCGTACCCACTGCGTTTCGCCGTTCCCCTGGTGCTGGCCCTGGATTTCACCGCCTCCCTGGCGCTGGGCGGGCTGAACCGCAAGCAATCGGACTGGAGTGAAATCAAGTTCCTGCTTCCGGCGGGCCTGGCGGGCGGGGTGGTTGGCGTGATCGCGCTCCTGAACCTGCCGACCACGCCGGTATTGATCGCGCTGGGCGCCTTCACCATGTTTTTCGGCTTCCGGAACGTTTTTGGCCAGCATCCGACCAAGCAGCTGTCGCGTGCCTGGGCCATCCCGGCGGGCTTTGCCGGCGGCGCGACCGGGGCCTTGTTCGGCGTCGGCTCGCCGCCATATATCATGTACCTGTCGCGCCGCCTGCTCGACAAGAGCGTGGTGCGGGCCACCTTTTCCTGGCTGATCGCCATTGACGGTGGGTTCCGGCTGGCCTGGTTCCTGTTCGCCGGCCTGCTCGATCACAAGCTGCTCGTGGTCTACCTGCTGTGCCTGTTTCCGATGGCGGCGGGCTTGTACAGCGGAAATAAAGTGCATCTGGACATGACCAGCGAAGGCATGTTGAAGGCCATCGGGGTGCTGTTGATGATCAGCGGCGCGATGCTGTTTCTGAAAGTAGCGTTGTAAGACGGTCGCGCGGATCCGCGGCGGCGGCGTGGATCCAGGGAAGCCGTGCGGATCCAGGGGGCTGCGCGCGGCCGGCAAATAATCGGTAACCGGGCCAACCCGGCAAGGAGAAGGCGATGAACAATTTCTCGTGGAGGCGGCCTTTGGCGGCGCTGGCGCTGCTTACAGCCCTCCTCCCGGCGGCCCGGGCCGCCGAACGCACCCTCTCGTTCAATGTCCTGAACCAGCGCACCGTCGCGCTGACCGCCGCCTACTGGAACCCGATCGTCACCTACGTGAGCAAAAAAAGCGGCGTGCCGCTGGAACTCAAGCTGGCGAAGAATTCGACCGACGGCAATGCCATCGCCGAGAAGTTCGGCTACGATTTTCTTTACACCAACCACTTTTTCACCCCGGAGCGCGAGCGCCTGGGCTTCGCGGTGATCGCCCGGCCGGCCGGCGAGGGCATCCAGTCGCAGATCGTGGTGACGGCCGATTCACCCGCGCGCACTTTGCAGGACCTGGAAGGAAAGGAAGTTTCCTTCGCCAATCCGGACGGCTTCACCGGCTACTGGCTGCCGATGGACGCGCTGTTGCGCGCCAAGGTCAACGTCAAGGCATCCTTCGCCGGCAACCAGGAGGCTTCGACGGCGCAATTGAAGGTCGGCAAGGTGGCCGCCGCCGGGGTCAACAGCAGCGTGCTGGCGCGCTATGCGCGGCGCGAGGGCTTCGCCTACCGGGCGCTGTGGACGTCAGCGGTCTATCAGGACCTGTGCATCATGGCCAGCCCGAAGGTGCCGGCGGACAAGGTGGCGGCGGTGCGCGCGGCCCTGGTGGGCATGGCCGGTGATCCGGAGGGACGCAAGGTACTGGAAGCCGGCGCCCTGCTGCTGAAGTCGGAGGGCGAACTGGGCTTCGTAACGGCTGAAAACCGCGATTACGACAATTACCGCACCTTTTTCAAAACCACCTTGGTCAAAAAGTAAGCGCCCGGAATTTGCGCAAGGGGAATGGCGAGGATGGAAAAACCGCGCTGGTTTGAGTTCTGGTCCAGATGGGGACTGGTTGCCCGGCTGATGTTCGGCGTGGGCATCGCGGTCGTCGCCGGCGGGGTGATGCAGAGCATGCTGCTGGTGGCCGAGAGCGCCGAAGCGACCACCGCGCGCCTGAGGCGCGAGTTGCAGGAGAACCTGGCCTATATCGCCCCGCTGGTAGCGGACCAGGCGCTGACCGGCGACTACGCGGCGATCGAGCAGATCCTCAAGCAGCAGGTGACCAAGGCGGAGGTCGAACGCTTCGGCTGGACCGACAAGGACGGGCGCAACATCTCCGTGGTTGACCAGCCGGCGAAATTGACCGCGCCGTTCTGGTTCAACCTGCTGATCAACATCCAGGTCGGCGAGGACAGCGTTGACGTAAACGCCGGCGGGGTGAGCTACGGCAGGCTGTCCGGCCTGATGACGCCGGTGCGGGCGCAGAACCGGCTGTGGGAGCAGTTCGTGCGGCAACTGCAGATCGTCGTCGCCACGCTGTTTCTCATGCTGCAATTCATCTGGCTGATCTTCCGCGGCAACCTGGGCACGCTGCGCAGCCTGGCCGATGGCGCCGACCGCTTCAGCCAGGGCGACCATTCGGTGCGCATCGCGCCGCAGGGCGCCCCCGAAGTCATCCAGGCGGCGGAAGCCTTCAACAACATGGCCACCAACACGGAGAACGTGTTCAATTCGCTGCGCATGAGCGAGTCGAAAAACCGCCTGCTGGCCACCATCGTCGAGCAGTCCAGCGAGGCGATCTGGACCCGCGACCTGAACGGGGTGGTGATCAGCTGGAATTCCGGCGCGGCAGCCATGCTCGGCTATGCTCCCGCGGAAGTCATGGGCAAAGCCCTGCCGATCGGCGAGAGCAGCGCCGAGGAGGCCCGGTTGCGCCAGCAGCGCCTGATGGCCGGGGAGCGTTTCTCCCACCACACCAGGGCCCTGACCAGATCGGGCCACGAGATCGACCTGCAGATCGCCCTGGCGCCCCTGGTCAACGAAGCCAACGAGGTGGTGGGCACCATCGCGGTGGCGCGCGACGTCACCCAGAGCATGCGCAGCGAGGAGGCGCTGCGCCAGGCACGCGAAGCGGCGGAGGCGGCCAACCAGGCCAAGAGTTCCTTCCTGGCGCGCATGAGCCACGAAATCCGCACGCCGATGAACGGCGTGCTGGGCATGACCGAGCTGCTGCTCGAATCCGGGCTGACCAGCATCCAGCGCAAGTACGCGGAGACGGTCCAGCGCTCCGGCACCAACCTGCTGGGGATCATCAACGACGTACTCGACTTCTCCAAGATCGAGGCCGGCAAGCTCGAGCTCGAAACGGTGGAAATGGACTTGCGCCGGGTGCTGGAGGATACGGTCGACCTGCTTGCCGAGCGCGCCCACGCCAAGGGGCTGGAACTGGCCTGCAGCGTTCCGGGAAACCTGACGGAGAGCGTGCTGGGCGACCCGCTGCGCCTCGGCCAGGTGCTCACCAACCTGGCGGGCAACGCCATCAAGTTCACCGAGACCGGCGCGGTGCTGCTGAACGTCACCCGCGTGGAGGACACCGGCAGCCATGTGCGCGTGCGCTTCGAGGTCAAGGATACCGGCACCGGCATCAGCGAGGAGGCGCAGGCGCGCATCTTCGAGGAATTTTCGCAGGCCGACGGTTCGACCACGCGCAAGCACGGCGGCTCCGGGCTGGGCCTGGCGATCAGCAGGCAACTGGTGGAGATGATGGGCGGCAGCCTGCAGGTGGAATCGAAACTGGGGGCCGGGTCCACGTTCTGGTTCACCTGCCGCTTCGAGAAATCGGGCGCGGCCGCCAGGGATGCCTCCCACGCCGCCCCGCAGGGCGCTTTGCACGGCGTGCGCACCCTGATCGTCGAGTCCAGCGCCATCAGCCGCGGCATCCTGCGCTCGCAGGTCATGAACTGGGGCATGGCCCACCGGGTGGCCGAGACCCCCGAGCATGCGATCGAACTGCTGGCGCAGGCAACCGCGCGCGGCGTGCCGTTCGAAATGGCGCTGATCGATCTGGGGCCGCCCGGCGCCGGCATGCTGGAACTGGCGCGCGCCATCCGCGGCAACCCGGGTATCGCCAAACTGTTTCTGGTGATGCTGGCGCCGGTGGGCAGCCACGATCTGGCGGGCAAGGCGCGCGAGGCCGGGCTGGACGCCTGCCTGGTCAAACCGGTGCGCCAGTCGGCGCTCTATGAATGCCTGGTGAACACTGTCACCGGTCATTCCGAACTGAACGAGGCCGTCGCCACGGTCAGCAGCCACCAGCACCACACCGGCGGCGAGCATCACGGCAACATCCTGCTGGTGGAGGACAACCTGATCAACCAGGCGGTGGCGCTGGGCATGCTCAACAAGCTGCACGGCTACAACGTGGCGGTGGCGGGCAATGGTCTGGAGGCGCTGGAGGCGCATGCGCGCCACCCCTTCGACCTGATCCTGATGGATTGCCACATGCCGGAAATGGACGGGTACGAGGCGACCCGGCGAATCCGCGCCAAGGAAGCGGCCGCCGGGGCGCCCCACGTGCCCATCGTCGCCCTCACCGCCAACGCCATGGCGCAGGACCGCGAGGACTGCCTGAACGCGGGCATGGACGATCACCTGAGCAAGCCGTTCAGCCGTGGCAAGCTGGCCGACATGCTGAACAAATGGATGCCCGAGAACCAGGCGCCGCCGCCGTTCGCGGCCGCCCAGGCGCCCGCGAATGGCGGCGGCCTCCTGGACCAGGCGGTCCTGCACCAGCTAAGCGAGTTGCAGGATGCCGACGACCCCGACCTGCTGGCGCGGGTGGTAAACCTCTACGTGTCGGAGTCGCCCAAGCTGGTCGACAAGATGCGCCAGGCCGCCGCCGCGGCCGATCCGCTGGAAATGGCGCGCGCCGCCCATTCGCTCAAGTCGAGCAGCGCGAATGTCGGCGCCACCGGCCTGGCGGCGCTATGCGGGAAACTGCAGGACGCGGGCCAGTCCGGCCGCGCCGAAGAGGCACGCGCGCTGCTCTCGCATATCGAGGCCGAGCACCCGCGCGTACTGGATGCGCTGCGCACCGAACTTACGTCCTGAACCACCGGCGGTGGAGCGAGGCGGCCGGCCGAAGAGACGGTGAAGAAGCGCTGATCGCGGGTACTTGCGTGAACTTCACTGCGATGGACTTCACTACGGCGGATTTCACCGCGCGGCGCAAATCCACTGCGCTCCAGTGAGGCCGGAATCCCCGGCCTGGCGATCCATCGTTCTCCGGTTTGCCGCGCGCATCCCGGTTTGCCACGCACGCCTGCCCGGGACCCCGCCCTTGTGCTCAGCGTCCCTTCCACTCCGGCGCGCGCTTGGCGATGAAGGCGTCGATGCCTTCGACCGCATCCTCGGTCATCATGTTGCAGGTCATGGTCTGCGCGGTCAGCGCGTAGGCCGAGGGCAAGTCCATGTCGAGCTGGCGGTAGAACACTTCCTTGCCCAGCGCCACGGCCACCGAACTCTTGGCCTTGACGGCATCGGTGAATTTGCGGATCTCCATATCCATTTCAGCAGCAGGAACGACACGGTTGACCAGGCCCCACTCCATCGCCGTTTTCGCATCGATCAGGTCGCCGGTGAGCAGCATTTCCATCGAGCGCTTGCGGCTGATGTTGCGCGCCACGCCGACCGCCGGGGTCGAGCAGAACAGGCCGATGTTCACCCCCGGCAGCGCGAAACGCGCCTCGTCCGAGGCCACCGCCAGGTCGCACATCGAAGTGAGCTGGCAGCCGGCGGCCGCCGCGATGCCGTGCACCCGCGCGATCACCGGCTGGGGCAGGCGCACGATTTTCATCATCATCTCGCCGCAGGCCTCGAACAGCTTTTTCTGCCAGGCCTCGTCGGGATTGGCGCGCAACTCCTTCAGATCGTGCCCGGCGGAAAAGCCGCGCCCGTTGGCGGCGATCACCACGGCACGCACGCCCTCGTCTTTCGCGATGGCATCGAGCGCTTCGGCGAGCGCGGCGATCATGCCTGAGGACAGCGGGTTGAAGCGGTCGCCGCGATTGAGCGTGAGCGTGGTCACGCCTTCACGCGTACTTTGCAGCACGAAGGGTTCATTCAGCACATCGGCGGGGGTGGGGGCATTCATGCGTGTCTCCTGTTCTCCGGCGCCATGTTACGCGCGCCGCCTGCAATTGGCGTTTATCTATTCAATAGCCGCGGCCGACCGGGCACGTTCGCGCAACACGAATTTCTGGATCTTGCCGGTGGAAGTCTTGGGCAACAGGCCGAACACCACCTTGCGCGGCACCTTGAAGCGCGCCAGGTGAGCGCGCGCATGCTCGATCACCTGTTGCTCGGTCAGGTCCGCGCCTTCCTTGATTTCGACAAAGGCGCAAGGCGTCTCGCCCCACTTGGGGTCGGGCGTGGCCACCACCGCGCAGGCGAGTATCTGCGGCAGGCGGTACAGCACGTCCTCGACTTCCAGGGAGGAGATGTTCTCGCCACCGGAGATGATCACGTCCTTGCTGCGGTCGCGGATCTTCACGTAGCCGTCGGGATACATCACCGCCAGGTCGCCGGTATGGAACCAGCCGCCGGCGAAGGCGTCAGTGGTGGCCCGCGGATTCTTCAGGTACCCCTTCATCGTGATGTTGCCCCGGAACATGATCTCGCCCATGGTCTCGCCGTCGGCCTTGACCGGCTGCATGGTGGCGGGGTCCAGCACGGTCACGGCTTCCTGCAAGGTGTAGGGCACGCCCTGGCGGCCCATCAGGCGGGTGCGCTCGCCGATGTCGGCGTCGGCCCACTCAGGATGGCGCGCGCACACGGCGGCCGGTCCGTAGACTTCCGTGAGTCCATAGACGTGGGTCAAATCGAAACCCATCTTCTCCATGCCCTCGATCATCGAGGCAGGCGGCGCGGCGGCGGCGACCATGGCGCTGACCTTGTGGGCGATGCCGGCCTTCATCTCCGGCGGCGCATTGATCAGGGTCGAATGCACGATGGGCGCGCCGCAGTAGTGGCTGACCTTCTCTTCGCGGATCAGGCCGAAAATCGTCTTCGCCTCGACCTTGCGCAGGCACACGTTGGTGCCCGCGATCTCTGCCAGGGTCCAGGGAAAGCACCAGCCGTTGCAATGAAACATCGGCAGGGTCCACAGATAGACGGCGAAATGCGGCAGGGTCCACACGACGATATTCGAGGTAGCGTTGAGATAGGCGCCGCGATGGTGGGTGACCACGCCCTTGGGGTTGCCGGTGGTGCCCGAGGTGTAGTTCAGGGCGATTGCCTCCCACTCATCGATCGGATGGCGCCACGGGAACTCCGCGTCGCCGCCGGAGACAAACCCTTCGTACTCGGCGCTGCCGATACGCTCGCCGAGGCCGTCGTAGACCGGGTCGTCGACATCGATCACCAGGGGCTGGACCTTGGCCTGTTTCAGGGCATCGCGCATCACCGGGGCGAATTCACGGTCCACCAGCACGACCTTGGTTTCGCTGTGGTCGAGCATGAAGGCAATCGCCGCCGCATCCAGGCGGGTGTTGAGCGAATTGAGCACGGCGCCGGTCATCGGCACGCCGAAATGCGCCTCGACCATCGCCGGGATGTTGGGCAGCATCACCGCCACGGTGTCGCCTACGCCGATACCGTGCCTGGAGAGGCTGGAGGCGAGCTGGCGGCAGCGCGCATAGGTCTGGCGCCAGGTGCGGCGCACCGGGCCGTGGACTACCGCCAGGCGATCCGGATACACGGCGGCGGCGCGGGCGATGAAGGACAGCGGCGTCAACGCGACGTGGTTGGCGGGCGTTTTAGGTAGACCTTGTTCGTAGATGTTGCTCATGTCTCTCTGTTTCTAGCCCACGGCTTGATGCGCCACGGGCATTTTCATGAAAGGTGTTGCGCACGGCACTTCGCCGCTTCTCTCGTATGATGCGCATTGTAATGAACTCCCCTTCCGCCGGCACGGGCGCCCCGGGCAATCCGTCCCCCGCCCGCGCTGCTTCCCTCGCCTCTTCGCGCGCCTCATCACTGGCCTACAGGCGCATTGCGATCGCCATCGCGCTGTCGCTGGTGATTCACGCGCTGTTTGTGAGCGAAGTGCTCTCCGGCCTGTCAGGCCTGTTCCCATGGCTGACGAAGGGTGAGCCGGACAATCCCGTGGTGACGGCGCGGATCAAACCACCGCCTCCGCCGCCGCCCGCACCGCAAGCCGAGCCCGCCGCCCCGCCCGCCGCGGCGCCCGAGCCGCCCGCACCCCGGCCCGCACCGGTACGCCGTACCACACCCAGGTCCGCCCCCAGCGCCCCGCCGGTATTGACCAGCCCGTCGGATGCAGCGCCGGTCGCCGCCGGCAACGCTTCGCAGGCCGGCCCGGCCAGCGATACGCCGGCGGTGACAGCCGCACCCGCAGCCGCTCCGGCCCTCGCGCCCGCGCCGCGCGCCGAGGCCTTTCCGGCGCGCGCGCGCATCGATTTTCAGATCATGCGGGAAGCGGACAACCTGACCGCCTATGGCACGCAGACCTGGCAGATGCAGGAGGGCCGCTACCGGGTGCGCCTGGATGCGCGCCTGATGTTCTTCAACGTCGCCTTCGAGAGCAGCGGTACGCTAAGCGGCACCACCCTGGCGCCGGACCGCTACGTGGACGACAGGCGCGGCAAGGTCACGCAAATCGAGTTTGCCGCCGACCGCAAGAGCGCCCAGGTCAACGAGGCGAACGGCAACCGCAAGGGCATCGACCTCACCGGCCAGGCGGCCGACCTGATGAGCCTGCCCTACGCCCTCGCGCTCAATCCGGACATGCCGGTCGGCACGGTGATCATGCTGGCCAACCGCGACAGCATCGACCCGACCCGGCTGATGGAAAAGCGCGACGAGGTGCTGATGACCGAGCGCGGCCCGGTCAACACGCGCTTCTACAGCTTCAAGCAGGTCGAAGGCAACGGCAATGCCCAGGTCTGGCTGGCGGTCGATCGCCAGTGGCTGCCCGCCAAGCTGCGCGTGACCGGACGCGACGGGCCGATCGCCTTCATCGCCACCGGCTACAAGGTGGGCGAATAAGGCCTCCAGGCCCGCAACACGGTACAATTTAGGGTTTTGCGCCGCAGCATCCGCGCGGCGCTGCATTTATAAGCACACACCATGTCGCAAGCCGAACTCGCCAAGAGCTTTGAACCCGCCGCCATCGAGGCCAAGTGGTATCCCGTGTGGGAGGCCGCCGGTTATTTCAAGGCGGGCTACGACGTCACGAAACCCGCGTTTTCGATCCAGCTGCCGCCGCCGAACGTCACCGGCACGCTGCACATGGGCCATGCCTTCAACCAGACGGTGATGGATGCGTTGACCCGCTATCACCGCATGAAGGGCGAGAACACGCTGTGGCTGCCCGGTACCGACCACGCCGGTATCGCCACGCAGATGGTGGTGGAGCGCCAGCTTGGCCTGCAGAAGGTTTCGCGCCATGACCTGGGCCGCGAGAAGTTCGTCGAGAAGGTGTGGGAGTGGAAGGAAAAGTCCGGCTCGACCATCACCGGCCAGATGCGCCGCCTGGGCGACTCGTGCGACTGGAGCCGCGAGTACTTCACCATGGACGGCAAGCTCTCGAAGGCCGTGGTCGAGGTGTTCGTGCGCCTGCACGAGCAGGGCCTGATCTATCGCGGCAAGCGCCTGGTGAACTGGGACCCGGTGCTGGGCACGGCGCTGTCCGACCTCGAAGTGGAAAAAGAGGAAGAGGACGGCCACCTCTGGCACATCCGCTACCCGCTTGCCGACGGCTCCGGCCACCTGACCGTAGCCACCACCCGTCCCGAGACCATGCTGGGCGACGTCGCGGTGATGGTGCATCCCGAGGACGAGCGCTACAGCGCGCTGGTGGGCAAGAAGGTCAAGCTGCCGCTCACCGACCGCGAGATTCCGGTGATCGCCGATGCGTACGTGGAAAAGGAGTTCGGCACCGGCGTGGTGAAGGTCACCCCGGCGCACGACTTCAACGACTATGCGGTGGGCCAGCGCCATGGCCTCGAGATGATCAGCGTGCTGACCCTGGACGCCAAGATCAACGACAACAGCCCTGCCGCGTATCGCGGCATGGATCGTTTCGCGGCGCGCAAGCAGATGGTCGCCGACCTCGAAGCACAAGGCCTGATGGAGTTGATCAAGCCGCACAAGCTGATGGTGCCGCGCGGTGACCGCTCGGGTACGGTGATCGAGCCCATGCTCACCGACCAGTGGTTCGTGGCGATGAGCAAGCCCGGGCCCTCGGGCAAGAGCATCACGCAGACGTCGCTGGACGTGGTAGCCAGTGGCGAAGTGAAGTTCTTCCCCGAGAACTGGACCACGACGTATAACCAGTGGCTGGAGAACATCCAGGACTGGTGCATCTCGCGCCAGCTCTGGTGGGGCCACCAGATTCCGGCCTGGTATGGAGAGAGCGGGCAGATCTTTGTCGCCCGCAGCGAAGGGGATGCACAAGCGCAGGCCAAGGCCGCCGGCTACACCGGAAAGCTGACCCGCGACAACGACGTGCTCGACACCTGGTTCTCCTCGGCCCTGGTGTGCTTCTCGACCCTGGGCTGGCCTGAACCCACGGTCGAGGACAAGACCGCCTACGACCTCTACCTGCCCTCCTCGGTGCTGGTGACCGGTTTCGACATCATCTTCTTCTGGGTGGCGCGGATGATCATGATGACCACCCACTTCGCCGGGCGCGTGCCGTTCAAGCATGTGTACATCCATGGCCTGATCCGCGATGCCGAAGGCCAGAAGATGTCCAAATCCAAGGGCAACACCCTGGACCCGGTGGACCTGATCGACGGCATCAGCCTTGATACGCTGCTGGAAAAA
>Ga0307511_10003999_pt1 | contig 15075 bp, 9 predicted proteins | sample 13_EM_MG_FD_200266 | JGI IMG/M metagenome (GOLD analysis project Ga0307511, IMG submission 200266) | Populus trichocarpa ectomycorrhiza microbial communities from riparian zone in the Pacific Northwest, United States - 13_EM | ecosystem: Host-associated > Plants > Roots > Unclassified | place... | reverse complement strand
AGTGTAAAAAGAAATCATGTGACAAGATGTAGACAAAAGATGTTATGATTGTTCCAAGCTTCACTGACTTCAAGTTCCATAATGCGCATCAAGATCTCCCACTGACCAAAAGGAAGGGTACATGATGTAGATAGGGTCGGTCAAAAACAATATCATCGGGAATTTTGAGTGTAGCAGAACGTTTTGGCCAATTGACATTTACTAAATTGAGTAATTATATTAATTGCCCGCGGCAGGCATAGAGGATATGCTGCCCGCGAGCGGCCCAGAACATATATAGTCTTGATAATAAATTATGGCTAGGAGTGAACCACAAAGATTGGTAGTCGGGAACAAATATCCGGGAACCCTGGTTGACGCGCTAGTAAAAGGGGATAGATGTTGTGTGACGAATGTTCCCTATAACTAATATATTTCCTCAGACCAAAGTATGTATAATTCTTACCCCCCGGCACCAAGGCATTGGCTGGCATTTATGACTACTTAAGAACAGCTAGTATAGTGGCGTGTGAGTCTAAATAAACAGCAATACAGTACTTAGGCTTAATTGAATTTCAAACCGTCCTAGCATACCTTATGAAGAGTGGGAGGTTCTAAATGACGATTGTACAACCGACCACGAACGTGGACGGCTCGCTACTAGACTATATCCACACTTACTTATCTCACTCACTACCGAAATGGCACCCACTCCATCCCCTGCGCCCCAAGGTACCAGGAAAACTGGGAAATAGGACTACTTGTCGGTATTTCGGACATAACTGGCGAATAAGTCAAAATCCAAGCCAAGGCCACCAAATCTGCCCACAAGTAGTAACGCTCCCACCACAAAGAGAAAGATCAAAAAAATACCGACAAGGAGTCTTATTTCCCAGTTTTCCCCGGTACATGGGGGTGGCAAAAGTTATGGCACGCTATTGACCTGACTACAGCGCAGATAGCACTATCGTCCTATACATACTGTATGACCTAATTAGGAAATCTGCTTGAATTTACAAAGAACGCAAAGAGCTTCAGTGGCATCATATCAGTCTCTAGGTATGGTAGGCATTGAACTAGCTATAGAGGTCCAATAGTTGTAGATCTGATACCCACCAGGTGACTCTATAATCTTGGCAGCACAGTATTACGCAGTGCTCCTCAGGAAATTTGGCATTCTAATCTAAATATAAAAAAAATCATACGGAGTGTCAACTTTAATGGTCAGGTTGGACACCTCTTGTTAGATACATTCTGATTATACTACTGAGGTAGGTCAGAGATCACATGGTTAGTTAGGAAGGAGAATAAGAGCAGGATGTATATAGGGAGCATGGGCATATATGGGCATATAGCTCATGCATTATATATGGGATGCGTTTGCACTATATATGCACGTGTCTTTAGCACTATCCACTGAATTCGGTATGAGGCGCCAATACAAATGGGAGAATAGCGCTGGGACAAGTCGCATAACATCGATGAGGTATGTTAGGCCTCTGCCGGATTTGGCAGTGACTGCCGCACTGAGTCTAGCGCATATGTTATGGTTATCATGAGAAAGGATTGAGGATGTTTTACTTTCGCCCCTTTCCCTGGAGTTAATAAGGCTGTGGAGGGTATCGATGACCGCTAAACTCTTAACACAAGAATAAAGCCGTAACAGATCGAAATATCAATGTCCACATTCCAAGTTCCTAGGCGCTAGTTGCAGTATGTGATTCACAGGTTGGGGAAAGGAATGTGGAACTTCACACTGCAATACAACGTGTAGAGGAAGGCAATTACCACATGCACTGGGAATGAAGAACTCTTGCCAAACTGTGCGAAGCACAAGGATTCAGTACGGAAGTCTGAGAAGCACGGTACTTATGTGGGTGGTTATGTTCAGAGCTTGGCAAGAGTCCTTCATTCTCAGTGCATGCGGTACAGTGCAGCCGTTGAGAAGTTCATATTATAACGGTCATAACGTCATAACCCACTACCGCAATAAGAAGGAGGTTACCCGATGCATATACAGAAGCTTTCAAATTCCTGTAATCCGCTGCATCGAACTAGCCTGTTAGGTCCCCGGTCTATGAGTTTGAACTTGAGAAGTGGTGCTCACCGGAGGTGATGCAATAGATGATTCATCGAAGTCTAGATTGACAGCTGTAAGGATTTGAGCAAAGGAGCCTTCGGCTTATGCTAGCAAGCTCCGGCACTGTAGTGACCTAACATGTGCTTTAAGTTTAGATTGCGTAGCATAAAATATGCCCCTGAAGGTATTGCACTGTAAGGAAATATCTCAGTGTGCCATAGCAAAATTTGGCTTGCCTATAGCTCCCAAGTTGGCCTGGTGGTCTTTGATATATTTCTAAAAACGGAAATGTAAGCGGTAGAAGAGGAGGGAATACGAGGACCACGGATCATGCTCACAAGTAGTTCCCAATATCGATGCCGCTTTCGGGGAGTTAAGCTCATGAATATGTCGTTGACTTGAAGCCTTGCTTTTGGGCATCGCTTTGTAAATCAGCGTCCTGCAAGCGTTCTGCAAGCGGTGTAAAATGGAAACCGAAAATTTCCACATACAGCTATGGCCTCTAAGATGAACTTGGATGCACTTACTATACATGCGGGGCTGAGCAATTTTTAATTTCCCCATCTGTTCAGCCATCCAATCCATCCCCAGCACTCAATAAATAGTCCGCGCCTTTTCAAATCAAATCTCCAAATTCTTCCCTAATGCACTCTCGTCTTACTCGCTTGCAGTGTAAGCTCTTTCGGCTGGCTGCTTAGGGGATGGTTGTAGATGAGGAGGGGGAGGAGGTGTGGGTGATTGTTGGGGATATGTTATAACGGCCTATTGGATATTCTTGAAGAAAGATTTCGTCTGACCACTAGTGAAGCTACAGCTTCTTTCATACTTGGAGACATTGAGACACTATTACTTGAGAAATGCTAAAGGGCTTTATAGCTCCTTCTAACCTCTTTGGGGAGAATCGTAGAAACAGACTACCCCAATAGGTAGGGTGGCTCATTAGAATTCAGGGTAATGTTACCAAACTTATGCTAACGAATTAAAATGGTCTTGTTGCCAAGTGCATGTAATTCAATAGGCTTCCGGGGAATTTGATAAACGGAATGAGCAGTCTTATAGTCTCCTACATAGGTTTTGGCAGACGAGTTAGGACTTACGTACCTAAATTTCTGTATGGTCTTCGAGCTAGAAGAAGCTTTTGCGTGACCAGATAGAGCAGGAGGAATATGAAGATTCTCCGAGCAGGAGTACTGGGGGCTATCTTATTCGTTTTAGGTCTGGTTATGGAAGCCACGGCTGGCCTCGCATGTTATATGACAAAACTGGAGCTGTACTAGGAAACATTTTACGGGCCGCTCATATCAATCACTATGCAGCTTGACTTGAGATCTGTCTAAGGAACAAGGAATTAGCTTTTTATTACCGGCACTATGCACAAACTTGAATTCTGTATTACCATCCCGTAGATCTCCACGGTTTAGGTTGACCTTGAAACCCATTGTGCCCGTAGCGCCGGAGCTCTAGCCTTAATTTATGTGGAATATGGTAGGTGATTGCCGCTCTGAGTGACCCTCCAATGAACCTAGAGATATTTAAGGAACTCATAACCTTCCCTGAACATAGTTTATAAGGACCATAGCTAGTGGGGCCATCCCAAGCCACCGTCGGGGTGGGCATAGGAACCATTTCATGGGACTGTATTATACACACTCTTTAGTAAATATAACAGCGTGTACCATATCAATTGCCAACGTTTTTACCTTTTTCTTTCTCTTTCTCTATAAGGACTCTTAGGGAGAGATACGGCGAGCCACCCAGAGGCCCAGGTGGATTCAAGTGACAAGCAAGTTAAATTGCCAACGTTAGCTTATTAAAAGGCCCGACCCTTAGTCCATAATACATAACCGTGAATAGGAATACAGCTTAAGCTGTAGGGGTCAGTATAAAGTGCAGCTAAAAGCTTTCAAGAAAGGAGTCTATGCACATCACGTGACCTTATTGTCTAGTCGAATTACATATATTATTCTAGAAAAAAATAGAGCTGTGGCCTGGGAGCTTACGCCGTAGTTATGTATCTGAGCTTAAGTATATAATGCATATGTAATAATTTAGGAAATCTTTGCCCAGGTCCCCTCATGATGAGCGCCAGGGATTCTAACCCTCCCAAACTAGATGGAATTAAATAGAACCAAACTGTCGGGTATATAGGTACGTAGCAAGCGACCGGGTGCCTAGGCCATTGACTAAAAAGGTTAAACATTGTGGGATCTAGATACCTAGTTACCCCTCAGTAATATATTGTAGTGGTCAAAACTGGAAATAGTATTATATTCCTAGCCAATACCCGAGTGTATACTTTACGACTTAACCTGCTTACAGTAGAGGATATCAATATATTTATATGTCCTCCTCTCAAATATATTGGCATAGGTGGCGGAGCAGAAAATTGGCCCGTCGACCCTATAATACTAGCATCCGAAAATATTGCAGTACAATATGATAGCAATTAGTCTAAACCACAAGTAGCTACTTGTGTTTGGGCTTTTATCAAGCTGTGGTGTCGGAGTGGTGTGATGCAAAAAGCAATCATGAAACAGGCCTCCACCAATGGACAGGGGTTCTAGATGAGATTGTTGGTGTTGAAGCTATGTATATCTATAGATATCGTGTGGGAATAACTATGATCTCACTGGCAACCTTTTCCCCAGCCCCGGGTCCCTGTAGAGTACCCGTGCCATTGCATACGCGGCTGTTCAGCCCCCCGTCAAGTTTAAAACTGTGAACCAACTGATGGCTCTTGCTTTATCTTATCTTGCCTGTGTGACTTCCATTCTGGTTAGATCTCGAAAAATAAATCATAGTTTTTCCTCGTATTTATCTGCCCAGTGCTTCGAACGCCGTTCACCTGTCTGAAATTCTTCCCCCATTGTTGATCTCGAGACACGGTCCTTTGACCTGCCTTTGAGGTTCATATTTTATTTCAAATACAGTACTTGGGTATGTTCTAATGGTGCTGAGCATCTGCTTGGCACCTAAATTGAATGGGGTACCTATCTCCAGAACCATGATACTGGGATATGTTCCACAAGAGAAATCTGGTAATCACAGTACTGCGAAGACTTAATCCTCCGATGGGGCTTCTCACATACAGACCCTGTCAGTGCGCGCCTTGACCACAAAAGTGTAGTAGATATAAATTACGATCCCAACCATCAGCGGCCACCTCGGCTAGCTTGCTGTTAGCTTTGGTAGGAAATACATATATACATTCATCGCCAAAGCTCCCGCGTACTTTCTTTAGTACAAGCGATCACTATACAGTATATCAATGTGCTTGTGGCTGTTACCAGTACCGTGGTTAGGAAACAGTTTCGATTTTACGTAACGATGGATAGTTCATAAAGCAAGGTGTTGGATACCGCACGGTCCAGGTTTTAAGACATGTGCGACGATCTTCCGGGTCGCTCGTTGGATCGGTCAGGGGCACCATCCAAATCGAGATTGTGACAAGCTACGCATGATGACTATAATATAAGCTTTATGGCACCTTCAAAACCCCCCATTGTTGATGAATTCTCTGGAGCGCAAGCAACAACTTGTTTCCGTTTTGCTGGGTATGGCACGAAAGTGGCGTCAACCAATGGTCAAGATAAACAATGGCAATATATCCTCATGGAAATAAAGTTGCCGCAGTTTGTGCCACCCTTACGTTTTGTATGCTTGCTCTTCTCATGGCAAGATTATATACCCGAAAATACCTCGTCAAGTCCTTTGGCGCAGATGACATCTTCATGTTTTGGGGTGGTGTAAGTCACCTCGGATGCGCAGTGATGAATCTTTTTACTCTCTACTAATTATACGGAAGCTAGGTTTTCTGCGCCCTTCTTTTGCCCGGAATTATCATAGGTTGTTACTGAATTATTTTTCACCCCCCTTCTTCAATTTGAACAACTAGAGGCTCTCCAGCTCGTATAGTATTCATTGCTGACTGGAGCAGGAATTTATAAATATGAATTCGGATTTGCACCGGAAACAGCACGCCCTACTTCAATGGCTGCAGCCCGTATTGTAAGTCTCCCCCCTGGTGGCTTCACTATATCACCTACGGGAATAAGTTTTCTGACTGACTAGATCGCATATATAAATATGATTCTTCTACAAATCGGTCTGGGGCTCACCAAAGCCTCACTTATGTTGACGGTCAAGAGATTCGCTCGTTCTAGCCTAGTTTACATTTATTTTATACAGACTATGGTCATCACTGTTCTTATATTCACTGTAGTGTCAACTTTGATCCTCACAATAGGGTGCCAACCAATTCGAGCAGCTTGGGAGGATATCGAACCCGGCAGACATGTGAAGTGCCCTGGTGTCAAAACCTATTTTGCCATCATGTTTGTTCACATGGCTACAGATGTCATCGCCCTTGTTTTACCAATGCCACTGCTGTCGAGGGTCAAATTGCCCCGACTTCACAGGTTTTTCCTTATCCTCTGTTTTACCCTAGGCTCAATGTGAGTAGAGGGCAGTAATTCCTCGCACAGTGCCCAGACTGACAAATATAAACCAAACATAGTTCCGTGATTGCAAGTGTACTTAGGCTGTATGCTATTATCGAGGCAACAAGCCATGTTATATGGGATTTCTGTAAGTTGATACCCCCTCGTGCTCTTTCATCTTTCATGACTGACGCAATTATGTTAGTGGCGCTCGAACCATTTCTTTTGCAAGTGTAAGCATTCATATATCTTACTCGGGATGGATTGGGTAACCAATGGTCTGGAATTTAGGGTTGAGGCTGATGTTGCGATCATCTGCGGTTGTCTGTATGTCTTGAATTTAATTCTTACCTTCACCGGGGAAAGAGCTAACTGGTGCGTACTCAATTAGTCCACCTTTGAACGCATTTATTCGATCTTATCTTTTTAAGAGGACAAATCGCCACATTATAACTCCGGAGATGCACGCACCACGCCCAGAAAGGCCCAGCTCTTTTGCTAGCGAACTGGGGGTAAGTTCTCAGGCCCTCAACTGGCAAGATGCAGGAACTTGGGATGGTCATGGACATGAACGAACCGGTACCCCTTACAACGGATCCCTGGACCTTGAACTCTCGTCATGGGAAAGCTCGAGTAGGCGAACTACAGAAGGCTTGTGTCTGGAGTGTGTTGATAGCTATGGACATTGTAGAAAGCACCACCACGGAATGGTGAACAGCTCTAGGGAGGGACGGCCCCGGAGCAGGAGCCCAGGAACAAGCAAAACAATGGTGGGGATAGACACTTTGACGGACTGCCGGAGGAGGCCAAGCTCGTGCGGCGAGCTGGAGCGGAGGAGAAGGAGTGGTATGCATCATCAACAAGCAAGTTGGTCGGCGTAGATAAAAGACTATATAGAAGCTGTCTTTTTTTTTGTGTTTGGGGACTTAGATCAGTCTCGAAGCTTAGATGTGTTTATAAGTTCTGGCAGAATGGCGTTACGGCTTTTATCTATGTATTTTTCTGGTCTAGGTATTCTTCAATTGTATTCTCGGCGTTGGAATAATCTAACGATAAGTGTATTGAAAACTTTTTTTACTATGCGATTTCTCAGTTGTATGCATATGCTCTTTATAATTATACTTTGGTGCGTACCAATTAAATCATGGGTTGTGTGGTGTAATGGTAGCACGTATCGTTGTGGATTTCATATGAAACCTCGGCCGCCCCGATACAATCGCGGTTCGATTCCGTGCACAGCCACTTATTTTTTTGATTTTTTTAACCGTAGTTTATCCGGGAGAGTGGGTTCCTTCATCACCCGATCTGCCATTGGCGGACAGTCGGAACGAGACTAAGTAGATCTGCATTAAATATAGTCTGGTTCATTAAATAGTGTAAATCTACTACAGCGTCCGACGGTACAACTGGTCAGACGGTCAGAAAAGAATGTTGATATTCAAGACAGTCAGTGCACGCAAAGATATGTAAATAGGAGAAAATGAAGCAGTGACTTTGGGTTTTAGAAGAGACTTGACCGTGTATAGCTAGTAAGTAACTTTATCAAGTTAGCTGACCGGTTGTTCCGTCTGACCGGTTGTACCGTCGGATACTGTAGATCCCCTGGTCTAGGAACTTATGTGGAATGCTAGTCTGGTTGTAGAATGATGCTCGTTTCTCGCTATGGCACGCTCACTTCCGTTCTCCCAACTACTGGGTCACATCCTAGGGTTCCCAACGAACCTTCGTCATTTCTCTTATTGCTAATAGCAGCTGCAACAGCAATTCGGCTATAAATTCTCCCAGCCATACATATACCAGCTACACGGCGCAATAGAAACACCTCATACTCCAAAAGCTTTCCCCATACACAAGACATTGCTCAAGGTAGGTAGAGTGCAATGTGGCTTTAGTAAAGCCTCCCAATGCAGTCTCATTGTGCGTAAAGCAAAGCTGTACGCTCTACCAGGGCCTTGAGAGCGTGAGAGGAGAATAGAATGTAGTTCTTTATCTTCTGTTGTGGAGGGGGTAATGCAGGTGCCGGAACAACTTGAGATGCCTTTGAGAGGAGGGATCGCAGGTGGTGGTTGAGGATGCGATGTATTTTTGGTCTTGGGTGAGGTGTAGTTGTTGGGGGATTGTGAGGAGGAGGAGAAGTAAATGGAGGTGGAGATACACTATAGAAAATGACTGCTGCTAGGAGGCAATATCCTGGTGGATCTTAAGTGGTGGAAAAATTTTCGTGTCTCAAAGAGCTGCAACCTTCAAGTTAACCGTCGCAATATGGAGTTTTGGGACCGTATTTAAGTAACATCGGGGCGCAGGGTCTCTTGAAAGTGCAGCTTGATATGATGGCGCTGATCGCCTCTATAGTGAGTTGAGAGAGCATCCTGTGACAGTAGATACCAGTAAGCACAATGATTGAGAACTTTAGGTGTGGTTCCACCAGACTAATTGACTTAGGTGTTAAAAGTTTAATGCTGAATGCGCTTATAGAACCCTCAGGGCACTGGGGAATTTCCGAACGAAGCTATAGAACAAATTCCCGTTGGCAGGTCGCAGGTTCAACATATCTAAGGGATTACCCATCCCAAGCGGCTGTACAATCAAAATGGACGATTGGGTAGGAAAACACCCATTATGACGCGCCCTCTTAATTGTTCACCGTCTAGGCACTCTTAAAACTCCAACTCCGTCCTTCCCTTCTCCCAGTTCCTCTTAGAATTTCGAATCTATTTCTCCATCCCTCGATACCCAACTTCATTCAAGCCCCATCCTCCTAATCATTTACACAAAACCAGCAATTCCAACTCCTAAACCCTATCCCCACAACTCCAAAGCACTGCCTGGATTTCCCCGGTTCGCACTGCACAATACCTGCTAACCCACCCCCACAGCCGGAGTTCGTATAAGCCTGCAATTGAATGATGGTGGAAACTTGGGGGAAGGAAGAAGTGGGCCTTCCAAGGTCATCGAATGAAATATCTGTGTTGGTTGAAGATACACAAGTACCAGTGCAGTCGGCGAGCTATGAATCAGAACTGCCGAGGGCGCTGGGGCAGTGGGCAGTGGGCAGTGGAGGGGTAGTAGGTTTGTGCGTGGGTGGAGTTAAGGAGAGTGGTGAGGAGAGAAAGTGTGTCGAGGAGGAGCTTCTTCATGCTGGAGTATATTTGGGTTTCTGGAATGACAACTGCTCAATACAAGTGTTACTCCGCTAGGATCTCTGTACTTGAAGTGGCGAGCAAAACGGAGTATATGTGAATAGAAAATGGGAATACTATTGTAACACAATGATAGGGTCGGCATATGCATTTTGCCTAAATTTTCATAAGTGGGGGAAATATTTCCTGTTTTAGAGTGACGAACCTTAATTTATAATATCTCTATGTACTTTAATATGTGTTATCACTCACGAGAAACAAGTTGTCGGTGATGAAATTTCAGGGTAACTTTGTGGGTGTATACATGCAGAGCCAGAATTTAGGAGGATTGATAAGGATCGAATGGCTTAAGGTACTCCTTGCCAAACCAAACAATTCGAGGGTAACAGCTAGATATAGAGTCACACAACCCCCTCCCATTAGCCCCGCCCTTTGTGGCACGCCCATATTTGCAAAGTCAGGATGGTAAATGAATGAATAAATTAAAATAAACCACCACTAACTGAATCTTCAATCCTCATAATTGAACCCCAGGTAGAATTCCAGACATAAGTGAGTCGGAACAAAATTATAACTTTCAACAGGCCCGGAACACTCCTCAAATTAACAGATAGATATAAAGACGTAACAAGAACCATAATCACTCTCAACAAGCGTCAAAGTAGCTGAAGCCGTACGAAACGATTACTTGTCAGCCGTCCACCTAACTTCAAGCGTCACCTTGGCTTCGTCTGTGCTTGTCCTCATACATCTGGTGCATCCTCTGCATCAACAACTCCCTCTCCTTTTCAGCCCCCAAATGCTCCAAAATGCTGAGCTGGTACTCAGCAAGCTCAATATACTCTTTAAGCTCCCTTTCCAGCTCGACATGCGCCTTGTCCAACTCCGCTATTGTCTCCATAGCATCCCGATACAAAGTCCAGACCCTCTCTTTCTCCTGTCGGAAAAGCTCTTGCACTCCTTTGCCTTTTTCACGTTCAGCTTCCAGCCACTTGTTATTGCATTGAGAGATTTCCAAAAGCCTCTTCAGCCGATGATTCTCTTCATGATATGCTTTAAATTCCCTCGCCCATTCTTCCTGCTTCTCCTTATGACTTTCTGCGTTCTCCTTGAGAGCAGCCATTTGCTTTCGGATGATATCTTGTTTATCGTAACCAGCGAGGAGCACGTGTGACAGCAATTTTTTGCTCAAAGTTCCATCCAATGCTGAGCGTGTGAGGTGCTTGTGGATTCCGTCTATATAGGTGTCTCTCAACATTGACTTGTTTTTCTTTTTCCAGGCTTGCTGCTGTGCCTCTCGGAGAGCCTTCATCCCTGGCAGTCGTATCGTAATACGGGTCTTTGGTGGATCAATGCATCCAGTAAGAGCAGCGGAAGGGCTGGAGGTTTGCATATCTGATGTGGGGAAAGGGCATTTGAAACCGCCTTCATGAGCCTCGACCAGTTGTGGTTGGAGTAAAAGCTGCCTCATTGCAAGGGTAATATTATCTCCCTGTTGTCCTTCTACTTTCTCCTGAGCCTCGGACACATCACCCTTGTATTCAGTTGAGATTACTGAATACTCTGTCTCCATGATGTGGTGATAAGAGCACCCAGGAACATCTCCGTCTCTCGGTAGCAGTAGTAACGATGTAACCGTCGCCATTGCGAATATCGACGCTTGAAATCTGTGGATGCTGGTACTAGTTGATGAGCAAGGGGTTCTCGTAGTGCCTACCACCTCCTCTCGTCTCGAGAAGTGTTCTTCGATTCTGAGGGTCAAACTTTGGTAGTGGGAGCTGGGTTTTGGGAAAGTGGTCTGCCGACTCGTGATATATAGGATGGAAGTAGCCAAATCTCTGGTATATATAATCAAGGACGTTTTCCTCAGCCTGCACGATATAGTCCTCGTGTAGATGGTATGGAGCTTGATGGGTCACGAAGAGTCCTAGGGGTAAGGTGGAGGCACCATAAGGTACAGCTACCTAACCATTCTATGTGTTCAGCTTCACACAGCTGCTTAGTACGACTACTTTTTAAGGAATTTCCAAGTCAGGCTAATTATTTTACTTGTCCCAGCGCTCGGCCCTTGGACTTCCAATTACCGTATGCATTTAAAACTCTTCTGTAATCGGTGGCTCGATAGCTAGTGCATAAAATGCTAACAAGAGCATATATAATATAGATATATAGACACATTTTAAAGGTACTGATGTTCTCACCGAAAATATATTATCAGCGATCGAATATGGATTCAATTCATGGATAAAAATCTGATGAGTTTGAATTGCTTTACTATAGGATAGGTAGCTTGGATTTCAACTCTTGAAAGGTGAGCTCAGGGGCGATAACGATATTCTGGACGTCCTGGAAATACCAGGGCTTCGAAAATATAGCTACCCTAATCTATGTATCTCGTCTATCAGCTTATCTTAGGGAGCTAGTAGAAGGTTGCAGTTTGCCTACAGTAAGTACAAACATATTGGTAGAGTCCACGTGATACGCGAAGCCGGAGCAAGCCTTTACACTATAGCTGTCAAACGCGACATCCTGTCCTCTAGGAAAACGTTGTGCAAATCGCGCTGATCGTATACTATTGTATTTTTATTATTTATTATTTATTTATATACTCATTGTATTGTTTGTATAATTGCCATAGACTTAAACTATTTGACTTCCACTAGGTACTCCATACATGCACCTTAATTTGCAGTTAGCGGCGATCTACTGATAACGAGATAGGTAAACTCGAAAAGTCTGTACAGTCTTCTGTACACAGATACTTAGTGAACCAATGAACCTGTGTTTTGTTGCATGCTGTACCACCAGCAGGTTTGAATCCGATATGGCCCCAAGACTAGATCTGACCATGCATTCTCAATTTCACTCCTTTGTCCTTTTGGTCAGAGTTGCATCTAGAAGCCCTCTATCGTACAAAATACTCTCCTCCAGAGCGCTCCTTAACATTACCTTGCATATACGTATATTAATTTGACAGGGTCGCGAACCATGGAACCGGTTAATATCGATTATTAAAAATCCAAAAATGTAAGAATAATTGAATGAGTCGATACGGTATTAGTTGCAATGGAGTAGTAACACAACTCATTGTTTGTGCTCAGCACTCGCCGTTGCCTGGGTCTTTTTTGCTCTTTCGCACCAAACCCCCAACTCTCTCATACAATTCGTTCCCTGTGCCCTCTCTGGAGAAATTTCACACTTTGCGATCGGTTTATGTCACCCTCTAAGACCCGTAGTCACGGCCCCCATGACCTGGCTAGGGCTTTCGCAAAATGTCACTCACCGCTCGTGACCCGCCTTCCCGAAGTCATTCGGTGCCTCGGATAAGCTGCCTCGCCTCTCAAGTCGTCTAATAATAGCCAACATCACTAAAATATTTCCCTAGATTCCTTGTTTGGTAAAGCGTCCGCAGAACGCCTGATTTGTTTCTCCGCGCCAAGCTTAAACGGGTAAACCGTTACACTTGCAGGGGTCCAAATCAGATTGGATGGCGGATGACGTTTGGCAGGTGTGTGCAGGTGAGGTAGTAAACACTCCCATCATGTAATAGAATAGATCAAATGAAGTTAAGGCTTGCCATGGGGATCTGTCAAGATGGGGGTTGCCGCTTGCTGCCAAGCATTAATAATTTGCACAACTAGAACAGAATCCAACTGAAGGCGACATTAGGTGGTGGTTTTGCAAGATTTGTGCCTTGAAAAAGGTCAATGACATCTTGACAGAGGGTAGCATCATATATGTTCACGGAAAGTCACAGGCTGGATCCGATATATACACTTGATTCCGCCATCCCTGTTTGTGGAGTATGCTTAAACTTCGAGGTAGACATTGGGAGCCTGCTAATAGTTAACGTTAACATAGTCTGGTTGGCCCAAGCACTAACTTTAACTAATATACATGGCTGCGGAAGGACCGAGCCTCTAGTCTAGAGCCCCAAAGTATATATTTCGACGAAAAGGGACTGGAAACTTTGACCCGCATCTGTGCAACTAGGAGGCACAACAGAACCAAAATGGGCAACCGAGTATTCCAGTGGTGGTCATTATTTCCCTGGATATGTTATGATCGTCAGCATCTATGCAACATCAGCGAGGCTAACGGACTCAGTAGAACTTCACCCTGAGCCCCAGCGAAGCAGCCTAATATTTGAACAGGAATCGAAATCGCAACATATGAGGGATGGAATCAACATATATGGAGTGTTATATATTTTGACTTTCGAACGGGAAGGTATGTCGTGCCCTGAAGTTTGGCAGATTGTGCTTACTCCCTAAATAGACTGAGTAATAGGTGCGGATGGTGCGAGACTGGGCGTGGACTCACTGGCCCTTAGTCGACACGATCGAAATATTTCTCTGTTGTACGCCCCAGCTGACCTCGTGTGACTAAAGATAGTTAAGCCTGCTCTGAAGAAAATTGAATCGAACGACGGGCGAACCCGAATCCCTCCCCTGCCCCTGCACACCTCGCATTAAGTTTGACCTGATCCGGGCATGTTATTGAGGTCGATGGACCCACTTCGCCTCATTTATCCATATCTTGAGAACATATTGATTATAACCTAATTAAGTATTGAAATCCCCCTCATCGGCGGTTGTGAAGCCGAAAGGGAGCTTAGTGATATCAACGTTCTTCGTGATGCACTGGGTCAGCGAATATAAAGATGTTCGTCTTGCCCACACTTCCATTTCCTCATCATCACATCCATCCAAGTGATATCCCTTCGTTACTCAAAAGCCTCTCGCTCATCTAGCCTTCCACTCGCCTCTTCATTCAACAAGCACCAGTCGTTTATTCCACCAAACAATCAAAATGAAGTTCACTACCATCGCTGCTACCCTTCTCTCTATTATCACGCCCCTTGTCTCTGCAGGCACCGGTACCGCATCATGGGACTCGACCTATGATAATGGAGCCCTCAGTACTCTCTCTGTTGCGTGTTCTGATGGTGTTAACGGGCTCTACACCAAGGGAATCAAAACACTCAGCGCAGTTCCAGGTTTTCCAATGGTTGGTGCTGCACCAACCATTGCCGGATGGAACAGCCCTAATTGCGGAAAGTGCTTCGCTGTAACTTATAATGGCAACACAGTCTATATTACTGGAGTCGATACTAGCCGGAGTACAACGGACTTCGTCTTGAGCAAAGCTGCGTTGAATAAGCTTACAGGTGGTCTGGCGGATCAACTTGGGAGAGTCGCTGTTACCTGGTCGCAAGTACCGAATAGAGCGGGCTGTGGGGTGTAAATGGTGAGGCGTCCTCCTCAGATCCTGATATTATTGTTCTGAAGCTCTAACATGGTGGTGTGATTACAGGCTCCAGCTGGGTTTAAATACCGTCGTGGTTTGAGGATGCTATAGGAGGCAACTCATTCCCGTATGCGTAGAAGAAACGGGGGGATGGATCCATGGACAGGGAGCAGTATGTGGTGGGGGG
>Ga0307511_10003998_pt1 | contig 15079 bp, 6 predicted proteins | sample 13_EM_MG_FD_200266 | JGI IMG/M metagenome (GOLD analysis project Ga0307511, IMG submission 200266) | Populus trichocarpa ectomycorrhiza microbial communities from riparian zone in the Pacific Northwest, United States - 13_EM | ecosystem: Host-associated > Plants > Roots > Unclassified | place... | reverse complement strand
TCGATGAAATTTTACATAATTCGCAGAGTCTTTGTTATGAATGATCGAGCTCCTTGGAATATATGTTGATTCATTATGCAGTGAGAGTGTCTAATATAGTGATTGCCTGATTAGTTGATAATCATTAACTTGTTCTTTCTAAGTTCTTAAAGCTACTATGCACTCTCCATTAGTGTTCATAACAATTGTGAAAGCCAAAATTTTTATTTTGTTTCAACTAAGTTCTGTTTAGTTTTGGCATCAAGCTGATATCATAGTGGCATGTATAACTTACGATAGGAATAATGGAGTTATTTGAATTGTAGAGATCAGGAAAAGTACCTGGTGTGGGCTTGGTACATGCACCATTTGCCTTGTTGCCTATGGCATTCCCGGAAAGTCATTGGAATCTAGCATGTGAAGTAGCACCTATATTCAATGAGCTCATTGATCGTGTGAGTTTGGATGGGAAATTTCTACAGGATGCTTTATCCAGGTACATTTTATTACACACGCCTACTTGTTTAGTATCTTTTGTTTTCAAAAGTGAGAAGCATTGGTTCCACTAGGCTATTATTTCTAAGATCATGGGCGGATACATGTTTGTTCAGTCAATAGCAAAGTTGGTCATTGGTTATTTTTTTCAGCTTATAGCTGGAATATTTGGAGTTTTTGGTCTGCAACATGCTAACTTTACCACATTTGAACCTTCAAAATGATTCTCAGAATATTCTGTTAATATTTGTTGTTAGTTCTTGTGCACCGTTCAGCTTCATCTCTTTTAATTCAGGGCGTAATTTTCATCAATGTTTGAAATGGGCTCAATAGATTGGAAATACACATGAACTGATTTTTTTCTTCTTCTTTTAAACACTACAGAACGAAGAAAGTGGATGCCTTTACATCGGGGCTTTTAGATATTCATTCCAAGATGCTAGAAATTAACAAGAAAGAAGTAAGTCTATCTCAGTTAGGCATTTGAATTTATCATGTTAGTTTTGGTTCGTTTAAAATCATGTCAAGGGAAACAAGCTGATTTTCATTGGGTGATAATATTTTTGGACATCAATGCAGGAGATACGCTTGGGTTTACATCGATCAGATTATATGCTTGATGAACAAACTAAATTCCTCCTCCAAATAGAGCTAAATACAATTTCAGCTTCATTTCCTGGCCTCGGTTGTCGTGTTAGTGAACTTCACAGGTTAAGAAACCTATGACTCTGAAGTTCTGTGCTTTCTTCTTAGCTATATTATGTTTTTTCTTGATTTTTGGTTTGGTCCTGGTTTTGCAGATCACATGTAAAAATAAACAGTGAAGTAGATTAGATATCTTTTAATTATGTCTCTATGTTTTACTGAGTTTACTGTTGCAGAGTTTACCGAGTAAGCTGTGCAACAGAGTTTACTGTTGTGAAATCAAATATAGGCACATGTACACCAGAGGCAGGTTAAAGGATTTATAACAATGTAATAGTAACAGATTTTGTAGCACCCATCTGGCTTAGCTTTGAATGCAGTTCCATATTTTAGATAAATCTCAGTCACCTTTGACAATGCAGTCAGTTTCCCCACACTGTCAATCCACCCACATCCATCAAGTGATTTTGAACTTCATTATAGTTTTCCAGCCTATGACATTTGTGTTGCAGTCTTCCAAAAGTAATGGATGCTATGTTGTGTAGACCTTTGGATTGCAATGCAGAAAATTCTGTCTTCTGTGAATAATTCACAAAAAGTGAGCAAGCAATGATTATAACACCTGCTGTGTATTATTACAGGAGCTTGCTTAACTACCATGGAGAACATATTGGATTAGATCCCAGAAGAATACCTGGAAATACTTCTGCTGATAAGTTTGCAGAAGCGCTGGCTAAAGCTTGGACTGAGTATAATAGACCTAGGTTGGATCTGATTTAAATGTTCTTCAGTTCTTTCTGCTTCTAGGTTGTGTTAGTTAATAATTTGTGCATATATTGTGCAGGGCTTTAGTTATGGTGGTTGTTCAACCTGAAGAACGCAACATGTATGATCAACATTGGCTTTGTGCAGCATTGAAGGACAGATATCCTTTTAACATGCAATCTAGTCTCTCACGTGTGGAGTTATGGTATGATTTCTGAGATATGTTTTCTTCTCATAAAGAATTTGAGATATGATTCTAAATAGAATAGACAGAGACATGTTTTTTTAATGAATATCAATAGTTTGAACAGTGATATGTCCAAAATGTATTTATTCTTGAAGCACAACATTTCAGGAATCACTTTCCAGATATTTAAATTTTAGTCAAAAAGCTTTTGATGGAATTCAAAATAGGTTACTTCCTTAGCTTTGTAACACGCATAATGTGACAACTATCCGGAAAACATTGGCAGAAATCGACAAGGAAGGGGAAATTCTACCAGATGGAACTCTGCTTGTGTATGTAACTTCCTGCCATGGAAATCTAGTTTCACCTTTCTAGAGATTTTGCTATGTTGTATATTAATATGATAAACAATATATATTGCAGAGGTGGCCAAGAAATTTCGGTTGTTTATTTTAGAGCTGGGTATGCACCAACTGATTATCCTTCTGAAGCTGTAAGTGTTTATTCATTTTCCTGGATTTTGTTGCTACTTGCAATCTTGTTTCAACTCTGCTCAAAAAGTACTTTCTTTTGGATTTTTCCAGTGACTTATTACTTCTAGCATGATTTTCCTGGTTACTCATAGATCACTATCCATTCCAAGATACTGATTTTTACCTTTAAGGGCCTGGTTAGAAGTGTAGTAGAGGTTGCTTTTTAAAATGTTTTTCGCTTGGAAATACATCAAAATAATATTTTATTATTATTTTTTAAAATTTATTTTTTACATCAGTACATCAAAATGATCCAAAAATACCCCAAAAAATTAATTTAAAGCTAAAAAAAACATTTCAAAATTATTCAAAAACACGGTTGGACCACAATGCCAAATGGGGCCTAAATTATCTTGAGTTTTCTATATGCTTACGTTGCTTCTATGAATGAAGAGTACTGTTTCCTGGAATTTGATCTACTTATAGGTGTTTGATCCTCGTATTTTGTCTAGGAATGGAGAGCTAGGCTACTTATGGAGCAGTCATCAGCTGTCAAGTGCCCATCCATATCTTATCATTTAGCAGGAACCAAAAAGATTCAACAAGAACTTGCAAAACCCAAAATGCTTGAAAGGTGGTAAATTTTGCTTCAGTATTTTATTTTAAGTTTTGGCAATGACGTCCCTGAAAGTGTTTTCCTGTCGCAGGAAAAAAATTGTAATGATCTAACACAATGATTTCTCAAGTGAAATTGGAAACTAGTGTTATGGCTCATAAGGCAAAGAATTTACTTCTTTTTAAACCAAAATTACAACCATTCCAAAACTTTATAAATAATGGTGTGCCTTTGCTCAGAGGCACACTGTTCTAGTCATCTAGTTTGCCTCAAGAAACATTATACCATGTTTACAAGTGCCAATTGGTTTAAATCAAAAGGTATCCACTGCCTTGAAAATGTTTCTGGGTAGATGGATATTGTTACTGAAAACTATGAGTAGCACATCGGAATCCTTTAAATTGGAGTAGAAAAGCAGCATTCACAGCTCTCATCTGTATTCCTTAAACCTTGATTTTTTTATCGTTGTAGATTCCTAGAGAACAAAGAGGACATTTCCAAACTGCAGAAATGCTTCGCTGGCTTATGGAGTCTGGAAGATTCAGATATCATCAAAAAAGCCATTGAGAGGCCCGAGCTATTTGTGATGAAGCCCCAAAGAGAAGGCGGAGGTCTCTTATTTCCGAACTTCACCTTGATATTCTTTTTGTTGCTATTGGGTAATGTTTTACAGGGACTGAGATCATTTCCTCTCAGGGAACAATTTCTACGGTGATGATGTGAGGACAAACCTTGTAAGATTGCAGAAAGAAGGAACCCAAGAAGATGCCGCTTACATTCTCATGCAAAGAATCTTTCCTGCTGTTTCACCCACATTTTTGGTGCGCGAGGGCATTTGCCATAAAGATCATGCCATATCAGAACTTGGAGTGTATGGTGCTTACTTGAGGTATGTAGATCATGCATCAAATGTCAATACATGGTTTGTCTGCTGAAACAATCGTTTGCTACTTCCCGTAAAAAGGGCTGTAAAAATGAAGATTCTAAAAGGGAATAATTACCCATATCCATTGTTCATGGTCTCAAAATATAAATAAATAAAATAAAAACTATAAGAAGAAAAGAAATGTGAATTCACAAGTGCATCACCTAAAACCTTCCCTTCACAAATTTATGCTTGAATTTTTGGATTGGCGTGCACAGGAACAAGGAGAAAGTTATTGTAAATGAGCAGTGTGGATACTTGATGCGGACAAAGGTATCTTCATCAAATGAAGGTGGAGTTGCAGCTGGATTCGCAGTCTTGGACAGTATATACTTGAGTTAATGGAGTTTCTGTTCTTAATCCAAACCCTTTATGGTTAACTTTGCACGTGTGTTAACAGTATTCAGCTCCAGGTTTGACAACTGTTCAGATAAATGGGTCCTTAGGTTAAGATTGTTTTTGAAAAAACAAACTCTCCATTTCCATAATTTTTTTCTAAATGATGCATTGATGGGCAGCAGTTCCCTTTCTTTCCCATTTCCCACCTTGTGATGGGTGGTTGGCCTTCCTGGCATTTCTGTAATATATCTTCTGTAAGTGTATCATCAAATAAACTTAGATAGTTCCTCCACCTTGCATGGCAATTTGGAACCGTCGATGGAAAACTTAAAAGTTTAGAATACAGGAACTTTGTTGAGTAAAATTTAACTGAGATTTGTAATTCTGTACCATTGAACTCTTGGTGCAATGTGGTGGAGTGTGTTTTTTTGTCATATTCTAATGATTTTGCTTCCCCATTCCTCTCCCGAAGAATAGTTCTTTGCAGGATACAGAAGTGCAGTGTTTTCGGTGAAGATATTGCAAATCATGAGGCACACTGGCAAAAATAAAATGTTCTGCCGGATAGGTTAACCTATGAAATTTCTTTGAACGAAGCCGCACGGAATCAGGCTCTATAAAGGATCTGCCATTTCAATTGTATTCGTATGAACTTTGAGCATGTTATGGCCTGAAAAAAAACACAACTATTGACATCAGTATACACCTGTTAAGCAATTTTTGTATGGATCAGATATGAAATTGTGGTTGCCTCCACAGGAAAGTAAAAGTAAATTTTCATGATTTTAGAGCAGAATTTGTTCAAGATCTTCTAGGATTTCCCTGATTCCTCACAACAGCTTCAAGAAAGGTCATTTTGTTTTGAAAGACAAAATCACGAAGAAATGTTTCTATCAGAGCAGGACCTGAAAGCTTATTGCTCCAGTTTCACTGGTCTAATTTCCTTTGCAATACACAAGGCAGCCTAAAAAGTGACTCTTTCAAATAAAAAACAGTAGATAAAAAGTGCAAAAATAATATTTATATACACGAGACTGGTAAGGTAGGGTTAGACGAGCTCCTCCACAATCAAAAACCTAATGCTTGTCTTTGTTTTCGGGACTATGAATAGTGTTATTATACGCCTAAGTTATATTTTCTCTCCAACCCAGTTCTAGGGCTCGTTGCTCCCACAATGCTGTAAGTTTACGCTCCTCTACTAGTCCTGCTTCAGCTCTCTCCCTTCCTTCTTCGCAAGTTTGTGTGTGCGCACTACATTTTTGTGCTTCAATTTGGTACTGTGAAGAAGTACTCCTAGCAGTTATTACCAATGTCCTGGTCTGCTCCAATCTTTCATTAGCTACTCTTCTTTGTAATTCAATCTCATCTGATATTAAATCAACAGCATTCTTCTGCATTTCTTCACCCATTTCTGGATTGTGTTTGCCGCAGTCTGCAAATACAGGATAGAAGGTTTTTGAATATTAGTAAAACTAGCTTGAAAAAAATTAAATGTAAAGCATCTTCAGCAGGGCATAAATCTTCCATGAGTTCTATATGCGATTAAGTTATGGAGAAATGTATTCGTCTAGTGAAGTGAGCAAATGTTCCTGTAAGAAAATCTCAGTTAGCCTACTATGATTCTCATTAACAAATTCCTTCGAGAATATTTCTTATACTAATTGCAGTTGTCCTTCCTTGGATTCATGAGAAAGTCATAATTTCATGATTATGGAAGCAGTTCTACTGAGCTTTGCCTCCGATTAGGTCTTAATTCTAAATTCAAACAGAAAAGAGAAACCAACACTGGCAATGGCTCCAGTTCTGGTTCCAATTCTTTCCAAAAGCCAGAGAAATTTGATCACTCTGATTAGTTCTTACCACGTGATCCAATCTTTCATCAAGTGTACTGCTAGTAACCATGATATATAATTCATTAAATGATTATATAACCAACACTGGCAATTGCATTATGTTTTATGACCCTTCTATAGTGAAGGAATTACGGCAGAAAACTTGTTTCCCAATTTCAAAGTATGTGTACAAAGGATGAAATGTGATCTCAGTGATGCCAACTTCAACTGCTGGGAGCATTTCCATCAATCCTCGAGGAAACGAAATAAACAACAGCTTAAACAGAGAATGAAGAAAGATGGGGACTGACCTGGATATGAATTGTTGATAAATTCTGCAGAACCATTGATGTTAAAAAGGAAGTTAGAGGAAACAGCAATGTTTTTAAAGGGAGGGAAAGGAGAGACAAATAGATATTGAAAGTACTTTACAACATACAAGAACAAACAATCAAGATTCAAAGGAGAATCAGAGAAAATTCACAAACAATCATGTAAAAGGTTAAAGAAAGCGGCAATAACTTCATATTCTCTACATTACTGTCTTGAAGTGCATTTGAGCTTTAGCATTTCATATAGGAATGACTTCAGATGCATGACAAAGGGTACTCTAGCATCCAAATCAGGAAAAGAGAAAAACAAGAACAGGGTTATTCTAGCATCACCGTCATCATGTAATCAGCATTCAAATGGTGGTATAGTTCAGTGATGTTTGTCCTTTTATTCGAAACCAGAAAGCAGATCTGTCAAGAGTCTAATTAACATCAAATGGCTTGAAAACACAGTTCAACACAACACTCATGAACATAAAAATGTTTTGCTACCAAAGTGAATTCCTACAACCTTTTCAACCTGTTAAAGCAGAGATTCATACAAATGTCCGTGCTATCCGCCATCGAAACAGTCCCACTTAATTTAACTGTAACTGGACACAACTTAGGCCTGAGAAACCAAATGCATTTCATTGGAATATGATTCAAATTGATTTCATGTTTCATGGGATAGAAAGGAAAATCTACCATGAATGTACATGAACTTGTTCTTTGGTGAATGAGCTTGAAGAAAGCTAATAATTGGTGCAAATTCACCGAATAACTAAAAAAGAAATGTTAAAAATGTGCAAGAAAGGGAAGTCCCATAAAGTTCTCACAGCAGAAATTAGACAGAAAGAAGGATTGTTTAAGATCTTGTATTCCTGCACTATCTCTGAACTCACAACACCTCAAGAAACACAAACCATTTCTACCTTCAACCTCACAATCCCACAACTATAACCATGTCAATGCTGCTAGTAACTAAGAGATTTAAAGAAACAAAACACTAACACCCAAAAAAAAGTCCACAAAATCACCAAAATAATATGAACAAAAAGAAATTTCCACCCTGTGGAATTCTACCAAATTACATAAACACAACATACCACAGGCTAATCAATCACCATTTATGAACTGCAGCATCAAAAGAGAACGCTGCAAAAAATAGTGCTATTTTCTACACAGATGTAAAAACGTTACTAGAAATAGGCACATTAATATGGCATCAAAACAGACCCAAATATGGAAACTACCTAACATAACCATTTTCTGGAAAGCTTGGTAAGGATCTTTTACTCACCTACTGTCCATATCAATTCTAGCTCTTGAGAACAATCACAATCACAAGAGCATGAAGCAGCATTTGAACTCCCCTTCGAAAACAACCCTGAGCCAACAATGTAGCCTACAAAGAATATAGCCAACAACACCAAAACCACCCTTAAAGCACCATTACTCCTCAAACCATAATGCTTTGAAGGATATGCCATCTCTGCAGTTCCCACTTTCCACGATCCAAAAACGGGAATAAAACCCAAAAAACCTAACTTTCTCTTTTGCTTTCAAAGAAATCAACTAAACAACCAAAACCCAGATGTCAAAAACCAAATTTTTTATATGCAGGAACACCAAAACAAAACGTTTAAAGAACTGGGTCACACTCAGTTTGGAGATCTAAGCAGTCTAACAACAGGAACTAGACTATGACTCTTACTATCTGTACTGACACTACTAAAAATAGCAAATTCAGTGAATGTATGGAAAAGGAAACCCCAAATCCCTATAAAGTGAAAAGGTACAGAGGGAGAAAATGTTGAACTGAAGCTTTAGTACTTTAATCTTAAACTACTAGTACTATAATGTTTAGCTTTAATCATGCGGTTTGCTACTTTTATCAAAGAAGATTTGAGAAGCTATTGAAGTAGTAGTAATCTGATTGTGCTAACAGGCTGTAAAACTTGTCATCATCACTTATCAAACTGTTTGAACTTTGAAGACAGAGAAGTAAATTCTAACTGGAGATAACCGTTTGTTGTTCTCTGATAGCCACAATCTAAATAACAGATGGATACTGTTGTCAGTTGGTATTTATCTTTAAAAAACCCTATTTTTGCATGCTATCTTGACAAGTCATTTTAATTTACAAAAAGAATTTTTCTTTTTTAATTTTTGGTGGAGAGCATGTGAATTTTTATAACAGAATTCAATAAATTACTTGCAAGGCTTGGATTAGAGAGGATTTATTTTACATTTTATGATTTCAAATTTTTATTCAAGAATTTTTATCATTTCGGATTTAAATTCAAGAATTTCGATAGGGTAGTCTTGATGCATGAAGGCTAAGGTATTGAAAAGAATATTTCATTAATTACAGTCCATCTATTTCTAATCTTTAGTGAAATCTAAAAAATCAATCCATTTATAATACTATCAATTGGACTAAGGGATCATCAACTTGAAAATAATAAGAGAATATGTAAATGTTATAGTATATATACTACCTAATTATCTTTTTTCTATGAGAAATAAAAATAAAAAAATATCAGTAAAACTATTATTTTAAAATCTCATTTTGATCATGAATTGATCCTTGATTAGAGTAATCTAGAGTCTAGTCGAATTTTAATAAAAATAAACTTATTATTTTAAAATCTCATTTTGATCATGAATTGATCCTTGATTAGAGTAATCTAGAGTCTAGTCGAATTTTAATAAAAATAAACTTATTATTTTAAAATCTCATCCTGACCATGAATTGATGCTTGATTAGAGTAATTTAGAGTCTAGATGAAGTCGGATTTTAATAAAAATAAAAAGTGTATGATATAACACTGTAAAAAATCAATTTAATTTGTGATTTATTTTTCTAGCTACCCTAAATAACTCATATCAACCCACTTGACCCATGATTTACTCGGAGTGGATCCCATGTCAGGTTTAAAACTACATACAATATTGTTAGCCAATGAAAAGTGGCAAAGACGAGATAGACTTGGACAATAAAAAATTGCATGATGAGATAGACTTGGACATTAATAAAAAATTGCAATGGCCTTAGCCCTCAGGGTTGATCAACATGGGGGTTAAAAGGTGTCTGCTAATATAAAAGGGTTATTGATATAACACTTTAAAGGCACGGTTCATAAGGCTCAACTTGAGTATTTATTGCTTGCCGGCATCAAGCTTGCAGGTGCATTAGGAAAAGTCACGTCCACAAAAGGAAATCGCCAGCACAGACCTGAGACCAGATTTATGTTTTCCTGGATGCCATGCTGTGCGGAAGCTTGTAGCCTCCCAAGAATCTCATGAATTGACAGTTAACTCCTGAGAATGAAGAAGCCTTGTTGATAAATCCCAGACAAAATGTTTCTTCATGAAAATGATCACATGATGTAATGTCCTCGTATGACAGCATTAAATCATACATTGTCAAGAAAATATGTCTTACATTGTTACAATCAATACTAAGTACAATCAATTTCATAACTTGGTGGCGCTCTTTGAGGGATGACCCGGACATGGAATCAAACCCAATATATTTCATTTTCAATATAATGTTTACCATTAGAAAAGTGCAGTTATTATAGATTGAATCAAAGAATTATCAATCAAATATAGAGGAACCCTATTCGCACATGCCTGAAGAACCATTTTCTTTGTCATCGGATTCTCTGTCTGAGTCTGCTACATGATCAAAAAACTCATCAAGGTACCAAGGACATTTTTCGTTCCAATCACCCTTGTTGGCACGCATCCTCCACTTTTGATCATCAATCATTTCAGGAGAGAGTCCCCATTCTAGCATTTCTTCATCGGTGTGATGGATGGCTAAGCTGTATTCTCCACCAGGCCCCAACTGCATAATTCGAAACTCGCAGTTCCCTGGATTATTCAAGTGCTCAAATTGCTGAACAGTCCACTTGAACCACTTCATAAGGAACACGCGGCAAGTTAACCCATGTGATACAATTATAAGGTTTAAGTCATGGGAAGGGTCTCGGTGAAACCTTTTCATATCTATGTCCCTCCATAGAGATTCAAGAAAACCTGTGAAGTACAAATTTGAGCCTTTGTTATTCAGTCTGTTATAAAGGTTCTTTTCCGTGCATTCTGTTATAAAAGTTCAATTTTTTGTAATGTTTAATCCACTTATTGATCAATAAATCAAAAGCAGCCGCCAAAAAAGCATGAATCAAAGAAGTTGGCATCTCACTTTCACCATATCATGCAAAAATAAGAATTCACACGCCAAGCCCGACTATAATAAGGAAAGCAAGAAATTCTTCTTTACTCAGAAAACAGACATATGAGGTTCAAAAACTACAAGACTGATTTTGAAGCACAACTCTCATGAATATACTACACGCAGCTTACAATAAAGAAAACCACATGGGGCTCACCAAAAAATAAACAGTCATGAGTTTCCCTACCAGAGATCTAATTTCGCTAATTGTTGTCAAACTTTCCAGAATCTGCACAAACATCATACAGAAACAGTTTTTTTCTTAAATCACCAGTTTCCTGTTTCTGACGTGTTATGAGACTTGTGATAAATAGGCCATTAGCATATAGCATTTTCCAAAGTGCTGAACAAATAAGCAAAGTGAGCATGCCATCTCTGACTATATGAATCTCCAATTAGGTACCCAGAAAAAAGTATATCATTGAAAGGTAAAACAGCTGCCCTAAAGTGTTTTGCCGATAGATTTGTTACCTCTATATTCATATTAAAAAAAAATGGAAAAACATGTTAACAGTAACACAATTAACCCAAAGCCATCCATTTGACGTTCACAATAAATAGACAAGCAATTTGAAAGATTCAGAATTTCATCACTTTGAAGCTTAAATCATGAGAGACAACATCAAATTATCTCTAACTTCCAACAAGATTATTTAGCTGTCCAATTTTCTAAAACAATAGGATCAAATCACTAATCCAACAAAAACACCCAGGTCATGTTCGGTCCAAATTTACAGAAAGAGCTATTTCAGGGAGGGGAAATGCATTAGATAATATTCTAGCTCTTTTTGCCAAGCAATAAACAGAAAATAAATTGTAATATCCTATGATCCAAAAAACCCTTAATTAGATTAGACACTCAAGGTAGTGAAACATCAACTAAAATCAATGCTATAGGCCTCCAGAACCAGGTATCAAACAGATTTAAGATCATAGAGAAAGAAGCGAAATATATTCATCTTACATGCAAATATCAGCTGAAAAATGGACACCTTTTGTCACTAGACCACAGTAAAACAACTACAGAATGTCCGGCTACCGAATGAAATCCATTGCCTATTACATATGTCCAAGCCTAAAATACTAGTTGATTTAGCATTTTGCAGGAAACAATATTCAGTACAAACAAGCTTCATAAAAAGACAAGCCCAACCAGCATATAGAAGAGCAATAGATTACTGTCCATGGATAAATTAAGAAGTTTTTTCATTCAGAAGAAACAAGTTAAGCACATCATACTTTTGCATATCCTGCATTTTCCCTTAGAAACACAGAGATTCGGAAAATGAAACTCAGAATAAGGAGCCCAAACTCAATCCATCAGATCCAAAAAGAATAAGTTTTGAAACTTAGCAAAGAAATAAGAAAAAATAGAATGCCATTATTAGTTTCTCAAATGAATCCTCTATATTCTCCTAGCTTTGGAAAAGGACTTAATTAGCTAGAAAATTAAACAGCCAAAGCAACAGACATTCCCATATAAGAATACAAAACAACAAACCAAGCTCAACCACCAAATACCAAAACTAATAAGTAAAAGCAAAGCTCAAGTAATTAAATAGACAGTATAAACAAGCCAAATAAGAAACAAGAAAAAAAAATAATTTATTTTGATAAAGCCGCAATTCTTTTTCCTTATTTTTTATTAACCATCGTTCTTCATCCACTTCAACCAACCAATTAACACAAATTAATCAAACTACACAGCAAAACCAAAAAGGAAACATAAATCAAACAAGAAAATGCAAGACAAGAAGCATTTTTACAGATTTTAAGAGGACCCCATTTTGATTTCTTCCTTACATTTCTATTAGCATTACTCTAATCTTCATTTCAACTAAAAAACAAAAACCCATCAACAGAAATCAATCAAACTAAACAAAACGAACAGAAAGAAACATACCTGAAACGCGATCAAAAACATCAGCAGCAGATTCTCCTTCAGGAAACCTATAAAAGAACCTCCCAAACCTCTCTCTAGACTCTTTAACAACCTTCATTCTCTCCTTCACCTGAAAATTCCCAAAATCCTGTTCTCTTACTCTGCACTCTTCTCTTACCCCAATAATCCTCTCTTTCTTGAACGACCGTCCAATCTCTCTAAGTGTTGATCTTGTCCGATCATATGGGGACACATAGAAGTAAACCCTCCAGTTCTTGTTCTCGTCATTGGAGATTATGTTGTACAAGTGATTCCCAGCTTGCCGAGCTTGTGCTAGACCCGAAGGAGTTAATTGGATTTTGTTGTCAGGCGTTGTAGTGTAAGCTGCTGTGTCTAGGTTGCCTTGTGATTCTCCATGGCGGACAAGGATTATTCTTTTTGGGAGGTGGTGGTGGTGGTGGTTGTGGTGCGTGGCTTCTTGATTTGGTTCTGTCATCTTCTCAATTTTTTAGAGTATTTGATAATGCTTGCTCGGGTTTCTGATTTCTTCTTCTTCTTCTTATCGTCGTCAGTCTGCCAAAAAGGCAAAACATGAAAGAGTTGATTGGTATTTGGTGTAATGAATTGTGGTAACGAATTAACCATCTTTATATTAAACTCGGCTGTCAAGTCAACCCGTAACCCTATCCTCTCCTCGGTATAATCTGGTGGTTTGAGTTTTAAATTGAGTTCCTGTCTCTTGGAAAGTGTTTTTTTTAAATTATATTTTAATTTGTTTTTTATATTTATTTGTTATTAAAAAAATTCTTTAATGAAAAATATTTTTTTTATCAAAGACAAATTTGACTCCAAAAAGTATTTTTTTTATTTTGGACTGAAAATATTTTTCAGAAGTGTAAAAAATTAAAAATATCATGTTATTTGTTGATAATATCAAATTTTTGATTGATAAATATTTTATTTTGAATTTGTTTTTCAATTTTATTTATTAAAATTTTATTTAATTGATTTTTATATCAAATTTGTTTCTTATTTTTATGATTTTTTTTTGTTTTTCTCTTAGTATTTTTTTAATTGAAATTTTTTAGTTATCAGATTTGATCCTCTTTTTTTTTATTTGAAATAATTTATAAAATTATATATATTTTTTAATTTCATCATCTTTCACCTTTTTTATTTATTAGATTTGATCTCTATTATTTTTATTATTATTTATTTTATTTGAGATAATTTATAAAATTAATTTTTTTTTCAATTTTATTATCATTCAACTTTTTAATTTGTAAGATTTGTTTCTCGTTATTTTAATAAACTTGAAAAAAAATATTAACAATTTATTTTACAGCTCATTTTCCATGACATAGCTAAACACTGGAAAGTGTTTTCCAACTTATTTTTCATGATACTATCAAACATCGAAAAATAATTCATTTTCAAAGAAAATCACTTTTTAAAAAAAAAACTATTTTCCAGCAAACAAACGAGTTCTAAATCTAATAAATATAATAAGATTAAATCCAGTCAATTCAATAAATTAACCTAAGTCAAACTTAATTTGACATTAAAAAATTAAAGTAATGATGTTTTAAATTTTCTAAAAATAAATTTAAAACAATATATTTTTAAATTGATTCATGTAAACATAGCTTAACCTATGTAATTTCTGACTCAAACTTTGAACCGGCTCATGGGTCGCGCTGGTTTTAACGAATTTGCTTTGTAAACCGTGTGTCCGTAAACAGCGTGTGAGATGGGCACATCATACGGTCAAAAGTCACAGGATTTCTAGAAAGAAAAGTAATTGCTTTCAAATATTGTAATTAGGTAACATTTTTCCCAATCTAACAAATAAATTGGGATTTTATAGCAGAGAAGTTTCATTGGTGCGGAGAATGTTCGCTGGAAATAATATTATTTCTATAACTCTTGGGATAAGTCAACGGAGAATTTACTTTGTGGATTGCCTGAGCTGTACTCCGGCGACAGGGGTCTTGATAGCTAGCAATTGTTCGCAAGATAAGCAGACAGAGATAGATACCCACGTTTTCAAGAGTTGAAAAAATGGAAACATCTTCTTCTCCACGAAGCAAGAAATCTTCCTTCGTTTTTGACCATGACATTGTGTGCGGAATATTTTCGGCACTTTCTCCATTGCCCTAGTTTCTTTCTTTCTTTGCTTTTTAACCATTTTTAGACTTCGATTTTCGGTGGTTTCTTTTGAAGTGCGTTTTGACTCGAATTAGATTCAATTCTTCCATGGTTTTCATGGTTAATCTAATAATGATCTACTAATCCAGATTCAAGCTGGTTTTACATTAAAATATATAAGAGTTTATCTAATCAAATTAAATTGATTAATGGGTTAGCTTATAACCCAGTAAAAA
>Ga0307511_10003997_pt1 | contig 15081 bp, 19 predicted proteins | sample 13_EM_MG_FD_200266 | JGI IMG/M metagenome (GOLD analysis project Ga0307511, IMG submission 200266) | Populus trichocarpa ectomycorrhiza microbial communities from riparian zone in the Pacific Northwest, United States - 13_EM | ecosystem: Host-associated > Plants > Roots > Unclassified | place... | reverse complement strand
AGAACCTATATTTCAGGCTCAATAGCCCTCATTGGGTGCCAATATAATCCCCCTAATGTGAAGCCCTCTCCACATTTTGGTGGCCCTCAAAAGCTTCATTTTGGGAAGTTTATGCAACCTTATGCCTTGTACATCATTCACACTAGCAGGATGGCCTGAGACAAAAAAAGAAAAAAAATAAGGGGCGTAGTAACTTTCCCCCAGGCACTCTGTATATATATTTCGGGGGGGAAGCAGGGTCGAGGTGTTGGAAGGTACTTTTACATACAGTCCGGCGGCAAAAATTATCATACCCTGCATAAAGATGCAATGTATGGCATGCTCCTACCCCATACAAAATTAGCCAATATGCAGTGTTTGTGCCTCTTTATGCAGGGGGGGTATGATATTTTTTGCCACCTAGCTGTATTAAGACTCTCCAGCAGTGACTCGGGAACCCCCTCCCAGATCTCCTCTAATGCATCTGCCAGCGCCTGCTTCACCGTATCAACTGACCCACGCATATTTATCAAATCCGGATATCTTTTTATGAAGTTGCCGCTTCATATGTACAGTCCCATTCAGGAACTGTCCGGGATGCATAAATGGAGGGTATTAACTCAGGCTGCATAAATCGACCATTTTGTATATTTCAGGCAGCATGAGGCCGGCTGGGATGCCTGCACGTCATAAAGTGAGGTTGGAGATATCGTGCTGTCTGGTATAGGCAAAATAGCCCATTTATGCATCCCGGACAGTTCCTAAATGGGACTGTATATGCCCACACATCTGCTGGAGTATCGGTAGCTGCATCTTCTGCTCGAAGGGTATCAAGCTTGGTTCGGGGATTATTTAGTTAGGCTGACATGATAGGAGGTAAAGCAATATGGAAGCAGCTTGGTATGATCACTGTATGGGAGCATGAGATGATCATGGGGCACCAAAAATGTGATAGCGGCGTTGTATGCATATAATCTGAATCAGGTGCGCTACTTACAAGGCCTTTTATGCAGGGTATAAAACATCTTGTCACCAGGCCATATACGTCCTGAGAAATCTGTCGGTGTCGATCATAGTGTGAGGGAGAATCAGATAACTTGGAGAAATGCTTCCACAAGGTGGTGACTGTACTCTATTGGCCATGAATACACGCAAGTGCCCCTGCAGACAAAAAATAGTTGATATTTCCTTTGGGCGCACATCGAGTGTAGGTCGAAGAATCAGATAACATCACATTGCTATGCACTTTAACGTTACCCTGAACACAACATCCCTCCATTTCACATAACACTAAATAATAAATCCACCTAGTGGCACTGCTTCCCCAACTCCCCTTACCTTCCATCCCTTCATTCAACCTCATTCAACTATAAATAGAATGATATATATAAAAGAATGGAAACATAACGCCCCACGCCGGTTATGACCTTGAAAAAAAAGAAAGAAAAAACTACAGATTGATATCAATACAACACGATTGCAGAACCCGTACGACAAAAAAGTACCAAGGAGTCCTTCAGGGGAGGAAATAAGAAGCAGCAAGTACCTAAACCGCCCACCACCATCTACCAATTCCACGCCCCCGTAAAGACCGGCGGTTTCCAAATCAACTTTTCCGGAAAAATACACCTCTTCCCCTTCACCCTCTGCTTCTCCTTCTGCTTCTCCTTCTGTGCAATCACCGCGTCTGTTAGACAGATCACATGTTGGCCCTTATAAAACTTTAGTGCATTTAAACTCAACAATGTATGCAGAACATCTGCAGGCGTCATGGCCATCCTCTGCGCCAATTCATCCACCGTTACCTCCCCCTTCGTTTCTAGTAATGCATCCACCACCGTTTCCTGCCAGTACGCCCTATATGATAGCAACCCAAGATCGGATAGCGGTTTTTCGGGAGATCCCTGCTTCCCTTCCCGCTTAGAGAGGGTGTAGCTGAATTCGATGAGGAGCCGGCCGTACCCGGAGCGCTGGTATTGAGGCAGAGTGAGGATACACGCGACGTTGTATCCGTCTGGGGAGCCCTTTTCTTTCGAGAAATACCCAACTAGGTGGCAGCCGAAAGCGTCTCGGGTACACATGCAGTAGAACAAGAACGGGTCCACATCGGAATAAACAGTCTTATGGTCCAGAAACAGTTTACTCAACAAACTCAGATTCCTCGCCCAAGTCCTCTGCCTGCGTCCGTCGACCTCAAAGAAACTCACCGCGTCGTCGCGGTAGATCTCGTTCCCGGGGGGGTGGAGGAGTGTACATTTCTGGCGATGCCTTGCAAAGACCCGCTCCGTGGCAAAGAAGGACAGGCAGAATTCACAAATATAGATTGTGTCTTCTTCTGTGAATTCGACTGGGTATGGGGAAAAGTACCACGGCTCCACTAAATGCTGACCAATCTGAATCTGCGACAGATTCCGGACTTTTGAAATCTCGTTTGTGCTCTTTGACATGGATCCGTGCCCGGTTCTAGCGGGGGGAGCGGGTTGCGGGTCGAGAGCTTTTTGGTCTTTTTCCTTGTCGATGTCCATTGCGTCGCCGTCGTCTTCGGGTATAGGTGTAGAGTCAATATCCTCTGTGCGGATCGCGACAACAGTAGTGCTTACTTCGCTATCCCCGCCCTCTCCTAATCCTACTGACTCGGGTTTAGGTGCTGGCGGGGGGGGTGAGGATCCTAGGCCGCGGCGGGAGCGCTTATTGACTGGTGTGCCCGCAGTAGCGGATGAAATACTATCCCTCCCTCCCCCAGCAGCTCTGCCGCGCTTGAGATTCTTCTGCACCGACGGGGCAGGAGACCCCGCGTGACTAGGTTTCTTCGCATCCCCTGCATCTGGAAGGGGGAACTCGACTTCCCGGGTAAGGTCGAAGCGGTCGGCGGGGACCCACTCGTCGAGGCGTTTGTTAAATTCTTCGTAGTGGACGTAGTAGTAGGGTTGGCCTTTGCGGGTTTGGATGCTGAGGATCTCGGCGAGCCGGTGTTCGTTGGAGGCTCCGTGGAGTGTATGGAGTTTGACGCCGATTCTGCGTGAATGTTAGTTGAGAGATCCCTAGAGTTTGTGTGGGTGGGTATGGGGAGGTGGGGGGGGACCTTGGGGGTAAATGATTCACACTCACCTCAACTGCTCCAACGTTGCCATCCCCTTTTCCCTCGGGACAGCCTCCACCCCAGGTGTTCCTGTATCGGCACTGGCGTCTCGGGTGACCATAATTTATAACCTTAATATGTACTTTGTATAGATGTTTGTGGTTATTGGGATTTGTTGTCGGTCGGAGGTGAAGGTTTGGTGGTTTGGTTAGGTTGCGATGGTGGAAGAAAGTTGTGAGTTACGTAAATTTGGGTTTGGGGCGCTGCACTAGCGTATCTAGACACAGTACAGTACTCCGTAATTAAGTGCAACCTGGCAGCAGTGCAAGTTCACTTGGCGATCACCCTGATTGGCCAACTCTATGGTGGCGTTATGTAGTCTGGCAGGCACAGCTCGTGAGACTTCCACATGCATCGTTGAATAATGCAAGGACTGCAGTCTCAGTGAAAAGAGGATATCAGTGGATCTCTTATCTGCCAGGAGGTCCTGAATATGCTGCTATTCTGCATATGGCTGCACAAACTGTCCAACCAGCAGACTGCCGGCTATCTTCATGTGCAGAATAGTCCGCATACACTGTCTGAATGGCACTGTGTGTACTACATACAGTGCACCTCAGACATGCATGAGACATGCATGCCCATGCTTAGAATATGCAATAAGGGCCCTTCGTATGTTTCTCCAAAGAACCTATATTTCAGCCCCAATAGCCATCATTTGGTGCCGATATAATCCCCCTAATGTGAAGCCCTGCTCCACAATTTGGTGGCCCTCAAAAACTTCATTTTGGGGTTTATGCATCCTTATGCCTTGTACATCATTCACGCTGGCAGGTTAACCTGATACCAAAAAAGAAAAGAAAAATAAGGACTTTCCCAGGCACTGTACATACAGTCCGGTGGCAAAAATTACCATACCCTCCATAAAGATGCAATGTATGTCTTTGCTCCTAACCCATACAATACAGTGTTTGTGTCTCTTATGCAGGGGGTATGATATTTTTTGCCACCTGTATCGTCGCAGCGCCTTGGCGAAGGTGTTATAAATTGTCCTTCAAGCGCCAACTGACTCCCATAATGAAATGCATCAGTCCACACCACAAACTTCCCAATCCCGCTGACAGCCTCAGTAATTACTCCAGTGCCAAAAAACAGACCTGATATAGCGCCCCAAACATATATTCACTCCCAGAAGTTCGGCCATCAACTAGGGGAAACGTGGGTCAACACCCGGAGCCGGAGGTTGTCGAGCCGAAATAGGGCTTTCTTTCGTGATTTTGAATAGCTAGTGATACGATAAGCGTTAACCGCGCTGTAAAGGGTCTTCATGGTTTCCACTTTACATACCTGGGGTTCCATCAACAGCCACGGGGGCAGGATTGGGAATTGCGGCTGCAGTGACGATGGAGAGCAGGCCAAACATGCTAAGGAACATGTAGATGGGGGTGGTGAATGGAAAGGCCGTACACCTCATGATATAAATGATGGAGAGAGAGAGGATTAGTCGTTTCTTATTAGTTATTTAATACAGACAGTCCCGTGATTACGGTTATATGTGGGGAGTTTAGGTACTGGATTCTCGGTCTGGAGTCAGGCTACGAAAGTATTGGGGGGATTGCTTATTTACATGGTGTTCACAGTAGCCCGCCGCATCTAATCATACCTATTGCTACCGGTACTCCCACTCCGTCTGGTGTGGGTGTAATCATTGCACCGCGAATGCGGAACCCTTGCCAAGCTGTGTACTATCAACGTGGCGAACGGAGAGACATGATGCCAGTAAAGCAGAGTTGTATCAACTACCGTCCGAGCCCCAATCAAATGGTTTTACCGTCATGTGTACGGTACCCATTACCCTTAATGGCGTTCCTAATGATCCGTCGTTACGGGTCATTATACACTAAGTACGGTAAACTTTAATTTTCGCTAGCTATTATTGTTGCATAATGGTGACACTTCTGCATGACAGGACGGGGGGAGCACTGTATGGAGAGTTCAGCTTTAAATAAGTCAGTCACTTCGCCAATTCTTCTCTGTAGAGGTTACAAGTTATGTGCCCTCCAGACTAGTAGGTTACAGCTCTCAGCCTACTAGCTTCTGGAGCCTCTACTGGCGCTCGTCCCTGTCTCTACTTCAGTTGCACAACTGCGTACGTGCACTACGCCTTCCGTGCAGGAGACTCCCAACGATTCTGAAACCGCTGTTCCCCTTCTAATTTTGACTTGTCACCCTTGAGTCTTATCTGATCCTTCCTCCCGCCGCGATCTGCACTGAGTGCGATTTCCTCACTGCAAGGACACCTTGCATGCATCCCAGTCCAAATTTAAATTTTAAACCACACCAATATTGGGGGTTTATGTGGGCAATTTCTGGTGGCTTTACCTTACCCGGAAGATTGCAAAGTGTCGGCAGAATGGGTGTCCATTCCATGTCCGTGCAGTTTGGAATGAACACAGGGGATGTATGGTTTTATGGTGTGAGAATCGCAAGGGTGGATTCGGATTGGGAGTTGCGCTCCGTGGCAAGCAGACACAGCCAAAACTCCACAGGCATTTGAAGTTGCAATGATAGAAATGCAACATAGTCGAATAATACCTACAAGGTATAGATCCAGCACTTTGGACATATGCACATTTTCCAGGACTGTGACTCGGACATATGCAAACTTGCCAGGACCGTGGTTCGGACATGATATCTCCAATAATGTGAAGTCCTCTAACTGCGTCTTCTTAGAGGACCGAGAACTTCCATTGCTCAAAATGTTGGACTCTATCTGGCATAAGCTTATGGCCACTCGATTCAAGAGATATCAAGCAGCAGCAGCAATATCACTACTTCAGCTACTTACACCGCATGGATACAAGCGCTCTCTCTAATTCACAACAACATATCCCACAAACATGCTCCCAAGTTGAGGGTCGGGTCAGATGGAACAACATATTTGGTTCATTTAGCCAATCGTACTTGTGGATGCCGAAGTTTCCAAGATGAGGGCTCTCCCTACAGTCATGCAATTGCTGCAATCTATGCAACACATCAAGCACCAATTGGGTTCATGTCAATCCACCTGCGCCGGACTACATAGCTGAAGATGTATGAGCAAAACCAAGATACCCCAATGCAGGCAGGGCCTGCGCCCACATTCAACCTCCCTATAAGGGAGGCTCCAGTTACGGCTGGACCTCTCCAATCTCCGGTCGCCACTGGAGCAATCCAATCAAATGAACCCTCATCAGTCCCAACATCCTTTGCACTCCGAAGGATTTCAAGCCAGCTACAGTTAAGCTGGATAAAGGGCAACACAATTACGAGGATTGGGCATCTCAGATGGAAATGGTCTTTGATGCAATGAGTGTGCATGAGATTGTGATTGAGGGAGTTGAACCTAGTGCGAATGCAACTTCTTCTGAACTGCAAGGATATCAAGTCCTGTCAAAGCATGGGTTGCCAATTCTCATACAAGTCATTAGCAAGCTTATCCTGAAGAAGGTATCCAAATACAGATCACCACATGCAATCTGGAGATACCTGAAGGAGACTTACTACCGTGATACCGCTTTTTCATTTGTTCTTCAGGTTGCGGGTTTATGTCTTCTCTCTTCAAAATATGAGAAAGGTAAACTTGTGTCTGAATTCATGGACAAATTTGAAGAGCAATGGAGTCGACTTTATGAGGTGACAACGGGGTCTGATCCCTATCGTCAGAAGTTCAGAGCATTTTTAGAAGAAAATTATGCAAAGCGAGATTTCCTTCTGGCTGCCCTGAGTGAATATTATCCCAATCCTGTGGATAATCTCACAACAAAGGTTGATCCAACCTATGCGGAGGCCAGACATCACTTAATTAGTCTATATTCTAATAACCAATTGGGAATGCAAGTACTGGTACTACCACTACCACTACATCTGACACAGCCCTTGTTACCAGAAATAACAAGCAAGCTCGTCGGCGGTCATGGTGGCAACCAAAAGGATCAGAGCACAACTCTGGTCAACCATCCGCAAATGCCAAAGTCTGCACGTATTGCAAACCTCACGGCGGTACTGCAGAAGGACATCTCTGGCAAGCCTGCAGGTAGCTCAAGCGTAACCAAAAGCGCAAGCAAAATGCAGCTGCCAATGACCAACAAGACTCCTCCACTCCCAAGTGGACTTGTTGCTCGCTCACTAGTTACTTCACAAACTACCGTGCCAAATACCTCTCTATCTCCTATGGATATAGACCTCCCGGACAATGAGTTAACTTAGCCGACCTACAACAAGACATCTAGGGCGGGGATCAGAGTACAGCGCCTATTACTCGTATTCAGAAGGGAAGACCACCAAAGCAGAGACTACGACCTGAGGAAGAATTCGGGATTCCACTTGCAGAACATGTGGAGAACCGGGGCACAATGCACGCACTTGTCGGTGTCCTCATAATTGAACTACTGTTGCAGGCTGTTTCTTATGTCGCGGCTGTTTTTTTAGATTTCTTAGAGTGAAGGTGTCAAATATAAAGGCAGCATGGTCAACGGCCAAAATATCCAGAGATCAGTCGGGTTGGGGACTTAAGGTAGAGGAATCGTAGCGAGAGATAGGAAGCTACACTATTTGAAGAAGAAGCATGCAACCCCAAATTCAAGTTTCCGAGTATCCCTTATTGGACTTGTGTATATCAAGGATCTTCATTTATCGCTGTTGATAATTTCAATCAGCTCTTATCTGATTCTCCCCTTCACCACGATCGACTCAGTACTTATACCGTGCATTGTCCGTGCATTGTCAGGACAACTTCAGGACAACCTTGCATGCATCCATGCACCCCCAGCCCAATTCAAAACACCAACGAAAATAACGGAACCACCCAAGCCCAGGAACATCTGTAACAAAAAGAAAAAAAAGAAAAAAAAGAAAAAAATAGTGCAATTTCGAAAATAAGGACAATTGCTTTTTAAGTGCACAGTGCAAATGTCATTTACGAGAATCTGATAACCGTATTGATTCTTGAAGGTCACGAGGTTTCGGGAATACATATGAATGGTTGATCAGATGGCTTGCTTTTTTTTTATTAAACAACTTCAGGTGCTATTAAACCCACTTCCTGGGGTCATTCTTAAAGAATGCTCATTTCAGATTCAAGGAAAACATAGATTTCCTTCTGGATATATGTAAATTAAAACTCGAATCTGTGTAACCCATTAAGTATGCAACCACGTCCATTATTTTCACCCGCCCTAAATTGCTCGGAACCCGCGATGCTCAAAACCAGACTACGTCCCGCATAACCAATCACCGCACACCCATTCCCAACCCCACAATCTCGAATAATATCGGATTCCCCTCTACAGCAAGCCACGCAATACCTATCCAACCCCCCACACATTAGCAGAACTCCATAGTAAGCGAAACTAGATAATACTCACCAGAATACACAAACAGCTTCGTAATAACCTCCACATCATACCTCACCCTCGGCCTCTCAATCCTCATAAACATCTCCGCCTCTTCCCTCCTCTCTTGTGCCTCTCCTTCCCCTTCCCCTTCCCCTTCCTCAGGCAACTTCCCCTCGCTCGCCCCAGCACCCTGCACCGCCTTCCCCTCCACAGACTCCACCCTCCCCATACCCATCTCCCTCTCATACTTACTTACCCCGGTACCAACCCCCTCACTACTCGCTCCCCGCGTATGCAGCGTAGGCCTATTAACCCCGGTACTATCCATGGACTCCCTCCGCCTCTTTTCCCGGTACGCAAGCGTCTCATAAGCATCGGCTGCGGACTGCGGGCCAACAGAATCAGATCTTGTCCTTCGCGAGATGTTATGAATTAGTGCCGGGAGCTCTTGTAGTCGTGGGAGGGTATCATCAGCGAGGGCTGGAACTTTGGTGTATTCTGATGCTTGCTTGTAGTCCTTTCTAGGTAGGGAGAGACCGATTTGCTCAACCCAGCGGAATACTGGGGGGAGAAGGCTATGTAAGGTAGGTTTCATGACTTCCCGCCATGCAAAGATGATAAGCACGCCGAGGAGAACCCGGGCGATACTCTTTCCCAGACCCAACTCTACGTAGGAATAGGGTACTGTTGCGGGGCTAGGGATATTTAGTGAGAACCTTGAGTGTGCGAAATGCCAGTGACCGACATCCGCGCCAATAATGACTCCCGCAAATGCGACACCATCATCAAAGCATGGACATGAATCTGCTGGTTCGGGATGGATCCGTACAAGGACTAGTATTGCTGAGGCGACCATGAGTGGCACTTTCCAGTCGCCGCTGTAGATGAAGGTGTCGATTTGTGCTCGAAAAGCCCACTGGATCCATGCAAGGAGGGCGCCCAGGGCAGAGCCGATGATAACGTCGAGGAAGCCGTGCATACCGCAGTAGAGGCGCCCTAGAATGATGGAGATCATGTATAGCCAGGCGAGGAGCTGTATGGAGAGGTGAAAGGTGGGGTCGATGGAGGAGTCGGCGCGAAGGGCAAGGAGGCCATAGAGTCCGACGGACACGGCATTGGTGGAGTGGGTGCTTGGGAAACCGTATTCTAGGGCGGCGGAGCCAGACATGGTGATCCGGTGGAGGGGGGGTGAGAGGGGACGAGGTAGGCTATGAGTGGGGCATGGTCAGTGAATTATAACTTGATCAATGGTCTGGGTATTCGAACCAGAGAAGGTCTTTGACAAAACCACTGAAGAAGACGCCGGCTGCGAGGATGTGCACCATGCTGTAAACTAGAGGTCAGCGCCTGGACACTGACAACATGGGGGAATAAAATGCCACTCACGCCCGCCCCAAGTTCGTGTATCCAAACCAAAACATAATTGGCAGCATGACCATGAAGAATGTATGTGTGCCGAGGTTTGCAGTCATGGCGAAGTACGTATCAAGCCCCGGTGTCCTGACATGTTCCTATTTGCACCGGAATATCGCCTCAGCTATGATATTTCGGGAATATCTCTGAAGTCTGGAAAGGCATACCTGGAACCAGGCGAGATACGGCGTCTCCCATCGCACCAGTGGAAGGAATTTTTGTCGTAATATCTATTTCCAGCCTCAGTTTCGAGCCCGGGAGTTTCGACCAGTCTCGGACCAGTGAACCTACGTACGTATCTGTATTTTGGCAGGCGATATTTATCTATTGTACATCATCATCAGCCTCAGTTTCACACAGTTCCAAGTGAAGACTGCGGCACGCACAATGATCCAGATTTCTCAAGCCAGCATCAGGCGCCGGAGTTGGCGGCTTCTTTTCAATGTCTGCCATGCTTATATGGGGCTCATCAGCAGATACCGGCAGTGAATGGGGAAAAGCAGAAAAATGGCAGAAATTAAAGTAGCTCAAGTAAATTGTAAATATTGAAGTTTGAGTAAAATTACCATCTCGTAAGCCCAAGCCGGAGATGGATACTCGGGGGAAAGACGCGACTAGCCTGGTGCCCAGACGCGACTGACTCAGCCGAGTCTGTTTTAAAGGGCGCCGGATAAACATTTTTTCCTGGACGGACTGGTAGATACCGGTACGCTCTCTAAAGTTGTTGTAGAAAGCTGGCTGGGTTCGTTCCCCCGCAATACGGCCGTAGGTTACTTTCTGGTTAGCACAAGCCCCGCAACCAGACTGTCCCCCGCATACGTCATTTGTAATCCATACATACCTCCGCGCATAGAACAGAAACACTTGAAGTGATGCAGTCAGTATAGCTAGAATTGGAGACATTGGCTTCATTTCAATTACTTACATCTTTGCCCCACATCACAGCTCTCTGTTAATGAACATTGCACTCCGCGTCTCAGGAAGCACGGTTAAACAAATTGCTACTTCTTCCTGCTCAAGAGCAGCTACCACAGCTTCGCATATCAGATTAGCCAATTCTGTACGTAGGGGAAGATTATCTTTATGAACCCCGATTGAATTTTACGTGGGGCTAATTTCGTTTATGGGGCCAAGTTGCACTCCCGCAAGATGCATATTCAAAGCATTCCCATGTGTAAGTTTTGTACCTTGCCCCCGCCCTTGAGCAGACCATAGGCTAAACGTTGCAAAGGGACTGGAACTGGGGATAACTATGCCTACCTCGTCGTTGATGACAAGACTCGTGATGCTATGGTAGTCGACCCAGCACATCCTCCAGAGTATGTCGAATGCGAGATTGGTAGAATGCCTAATCCGCGCCGGCACTGACCGATTACACAGGGTTCTTCCCGTGCTCAAGGAGCAACTCTCAAAACAAGCTATTCGGCTCAAGGGGGTGATAAACACCCATCACCATGGTGACCACGCTGGTGGGAACAAAGCCCTGGTTAGCAATCCAATGTCCTTTCACCACGGCTTTGAAAGAAGCCTATGTTTACTCTTGGGCTTCAATTAGCTCGACGCATTTCCTGGCACTCCCATAATCGGTGGTCGAGATTGCACCCAGGTGACGAAGACGCCGAAGCACGAGGAGACGTTCCAGATCGGCGAGGGAATCACGGTAAAAGCGATGCATACACCATGTCACACCAAGGATAGTATCTGCTATTATGCGCAAGACGGAGACGAGAAAGTTGTATTCACAGGTGATACGCTTTTCATTGCGGGTACGTATCCGGGGGCATATGCCTTCCCCTAACACCTATTATGACCGTTGTATATTGATTACAACTTGATCTAGGCTGTGGTCGTTTCTTTGAGGGCACTGCGGAGGAGATGCACAAAGCCCTGAATGTAACCCTGGCTTCACTCCCGGATGATACAAAAGTCTATCCCGGTCATGAGTTGGTGCTCCATTCTCCCGAAAATAGCGTCTATATAGAAGCCGAACTCACATACACCCATAGATACACAAAATCAAACACGAAGTTTGGTCTTCATGTCGCCCCGAACAACCCCCATCTTCAAAAGCTGGCACAGTTTTGTCAGGAAAATACGCAAACACAGGGCAAGTTTACCATTGGTGATGAAAAGAAACATAACGTCTTCATGATGCTTGATGTATTTCACCTGTCTTTTTTCACCTAAACAAATGTACTTACCAAAACATACTATGTAGGACCTCGAAGTACATTCAGCGACACAAAGCAAAGATCCAATTGAAGTCATGAGGAAGTTAAGGGAGCAGAAGAACAGCTTCAAGTAAGTCATTTTTAGTGACCTTTTTACCTACTTGCTATACTTCTCTATGCCCCTTTCAAGGATTGGGGATAATTATTTCTAGCGCTGCTTAAATACTAATACTTCCAATTATTGAGGGGTTAAATCTATCAAGCCCGTCTACGAATGCAAAGAAGTCAGGATCGCGGGAGCGGTTGTGATACTTTATCGGACTTAAGGCTCAGCCTGACGGCAAGGCAAGCAAGCCAATGGTATACTGATATTGCAATTTCAATTTTATAGGCATTTGAAGTAGCTATTTCACCCCTACACATCAGTGTGACCCTCCGCAGCTCAATATATTATTGATGACTCTTTCCTTCAGAGGTGTACAAATCTTGTGCTCCAAAAGTAGCGTAACCAAACGACAGTAGATCTTTTGTTACCCTGAGCTTCGCGCGTTACAACCACTCTCAAGGCTCCAAGAGTGATGGTCCATCTGATCTTGTACCTTTCAATGTACACATCTACTTACCTTTGCTTAAGGCGGTCCCGACACTACTTATCTCGGTATCAGATACAAGTCAGAGTAAGTCACGTGTAGGGTATTCTTTATATTTACAAATATAAGCATACCTATATATTTCACATAGCAGCTTGTGTGTGGATTCTATCTAGTTTTTAAAACATACAAAGTGCTTTATATGAGCATCTATCAAATATCTACCTCTGGGGCCCACACAAGTAAGTGTTTGTACCAGGCACTTATGGTGAATAGCAATTACTCATTGTAGAATTAATTATAAGTCGGCTACCGAAACAAAGCTACCCTTCCTGATATAGTACTACGATGGTGCGTACCAAATACCGAATATAGATCTATACCATAACTCCAACCAGACTACATAACTCCCACTATATTTCATGCTCCTATTTCTGCTATTGCTCGGCTTCACTTTGTGTATTCGTCAAGGCCCTAATCCTACCTTTCAGAAACTCATTGGCAATCATTTATCTTACTGTCTCATTGCAAGAGCGCCCTATAGAGCTATGGATATGGCAGGAGATATACTCTTACGCCTTTCACAGGGAGCTATCAAATATCCCCTCAGTGGCTTGCGTACTGGCTACCTCAGACTTGAGGACTTATCCGCTCTCGATGGATCAGGTGCTATTGGACAGTCTTTCGAGTTTGGCACGAAGGAGCAGGGCGGACTGGAAGCCGTCCTAGTGGTCAAGAGCCCGGCCTTCTGGAGCAAAGTCTTTCTTAAGCATGACATTGTACGGTTCCCTTACCTAATCTGGAAGCAATCTTGACAAATGTCTGCTAGGGATAATTTTCGGAGCATATATGGTAGGAGAAGTGGAATGCTCTGACTTGGTCCCATTACTCCGAGTATGCCTATCCCCAGTAATTCACGAATGTTGAACTTTCCTGATAAACCGCTCCACTACTAGATCTTTATTCAGAATGACAAAGCTCTCGCAATCAGTAACTTTCTCTCCCCAAGAACCATCCTGATGCCACTTGCGAAGGTCTTTAGAAGCATCAATGACATATCAAATGCTGTGCCTAATACTATGGCTCATTACGATATGAATAGAGAGGTGTTCTCTGCATTTCTGTCCGCAGATATGACCCCCTCATGCCCAATTTGGGAAGCAGGTGGATGTTGTTCAACTCCCGGTAGTGAAATACTCCTGAGCACGGACAAACGTAGGGCTGAGGGGCAAAGTCCATTGCCAACATGTGAGTCAGAGCCTCTTGAACATGCACAGCAGCGGAAACTTCTTCGGCACATCGTCAAAGCTCGGATCAAAGCCACTGATCATGTCCTTGAGATTGGAACGGGATGGGGTAGTTTTGCAATTCTCGCAGTCCAAGTCACAGGATGCTGGGTAACAAGCATTACTCTCTCAAAGGAGCAAAAGCAGTTTGCACAAGAGCGAATTGAAGAAGCTGGCCTCACTGATAGAATTACGGTTGCGTTGAGGGATTACAGAAGAGTAAAGATATCTGAGGGCGGCAAAAAAATCGATAAAATTGTAAGTATCGCAATGCTAGAAGCCGTAGGAGAAGAGTTGTTGGAAATATACTTTCAATGCGTGGACGACCTGTTGAAAGAGGACGGAATTGCTACCTTCCTAGTCTGGTTCTACCTTCCAATGTATCACGATTCCTGAGAAGGTAAGAGTATGTACAGCTTGCCCGAAATGGCAGTCGGCTAACTTGAATTTAGCGTCACGCAACATAGCGGAAATACCATAACGAGTAAGTGATTATGAATGATGCCTTCATTCGTTAGGTTGACTAACACGTTTCATCTAGTTTTATAGCCCAGTATATTTTCCCTGGTGGCTATATCCCCTCAAACACTCAGCTCTTTGATTCAATCACCAAGGGTTCCAAGGGCCGCTCGGTTCAAAATATTGGCGGGCATTACTGCCGCGCGCTGCGACTCTGGCGAGAGGCCTTCCTGGAAAATTTAGAAGAATGTATCAAACCAGCCTTGATTGCAAAATACCAAGTGACCGGGGTAGCGGAAGAGGCAGAGAAAGGTGTGTTGGTTTTCAAGAGAAAGTGGGAGTATTTCTTTAGCTATTGCGAAGCAGCTTTCAGGGAGAAGATCTTGAATGACGTTATCATCATGGTCGCAAGAGCGGGGTGTATGGAGCTCTATGAAGGAGTGCCGTTGTAAGAATACTGGTGGCATAAATGATCTCCGCCCACTTGAGTCTAGTGCACATTGTCTTTTTTATCTTTTAACTTCAGAGAAACAATGCTCATTTAGTAGCCTTTTTTTGTTTTGATTGCTTCGAAGGAAGCTCTTGGCAGCCGAAGTTCCAATTAACAAGCACGTGGCAAGAATTATTCCCCACCACAAAATATGTATGTATGAAGCACAATGTCTTGATTATAGTTTATCCGAGAGAAGCTGCGAGGAAATATAAAATCAGCTGGGGGCTTACAAATAT
>Ga0307511_10003996_pt1 | contig 15086 bp, 6 predicted proteins | sample 13_EM_MG_FD_200266 | JGI IMG/M metagenome (GOLD analysis project Ga0307511, IMG submission 200266) | Populus trichocarpa ectomycorrhiza microbial communities from riparian zone in the Pacific Northwest, United States - 13_EM | ecosystem: Host-associated > Plants > Roots > Unclassified | place... | reverse complement strand
TGGGAGGTAAAAGCTCAAAAGAGTCCAGTTGGAGAGATTATTCTTCTTATGGTTCAGCCAATTCTTCTTCTTCTTCTTCATCGAATCAGAATGGTTATCCTCCAGCATCACCATATCCATATCCATCTCCTCAACATAATTCCTACTACACATCTCAGAATCACCATGCGCCTGCTCCTAGTTCATCATCTTATCCTTATGAATCACAAAGAACCCCCCAACATCCACAGAAGAGGTTGGATAGGAAATACTCGAGAATAGCTGACAATTACAAGACCCTGGATCAGGTTGGTTGGACCATAATTACTTGTAATTTTAGTGCTTCTATTTATGGCTCCTATGGTTTAAGACTTCTAAGGGTGTTAGTGGCACACTGAAAAAAATTGATAGTACTCTTTCACTTTAATCAAAATGTTGTGGGAGCATTAACGAAAACTAAAGCACATGGAAAAATACTGTTGCTATTTTCACTATTTATCATCTTACAAATTGTATAATTTTTTTGGGGGAGGTTGAATTGAAAAATAGAGTAATATATGTAATTTATTTAAAATATTCATTTTAATTCTTTATTGTTTTAAGCGATTTTAATTCTTATTTTTTAGTTTTTTTTTGGGTGAAGAAGAGAGAAAATTCGTTAGATTTTAGCTCAGAAAGATAAAGTTGTTATTGAAAAACATTTTGGCTACCAAAAGATTGAGTAGAAATAAGACTAGCTACTTGATGCTTATAATTTACTCAGAGCTTCCTCATATGTAAGCACACAAATGTGATTATAAAATGTGGTGGATTCTTGTGGTTGAACCATTGGTGATAAAATCCCCCCCTGTTAATCAAGTTAGCAGCTAATGCGGATTTCTATGGCAACATTCCTATGGGGGCAGCTGGCATTGACACTTCGATCTTTAGGATAAGGAACTGGGAAAGAATTAGTGCTTGTTTCTATCTATACCAGATGATTTTCTGTAAAATTCTGTAGATGGCCAAATGTACGTGCTAGATAATTTTAGTATTCAACATGCTGCCAAGTACTAAACAAAGTAAATCACTGCACACAGGTGACTGCTGCTCTTGCTCAAGCTGGGTTAGAGTCTTCTAATCTCATTGTTGGAATTGACTTCACAAAAAGCAACGAGTGGACAGGTTTAGTCTTATCCTGATTTGTTTGATGTATAGCATCCATTATGATTCAGTCACAGAAGCCATGCTCAGCCTTTTCTCAAAATCATATCAGGTGCAAGATCATTCAATCGGCGAAGCTTACATCATATTGGAAATGGTCAAAATCCATATGAACAAGCAATATCAATTATTGGGAGGACTTTATCTGCATTTGATGAGGATAACTTAATTCCATGTTATGGATTCGGAGATGGTAATTTTATATTAAGCATTCTTGTTTTTGGTTTTTGAAGAATTCTCTTGAATTAAGCTCTGTAGAATTAGTATTCTTACGAGGAAGATGATATTCACATCAATTTTTGCAGCATCAACTCATGATCAGGATGTTTTCAGTTTCTTTCCGGATGAGAGATTCTGTAATGGATTCGAGGAGGTGCTGATGCAATACAAAGAAATTGTTCCCAACCTTCGGCTCGCAGGTCAGCTTCTGTTCATTGTCTAACCATGTCTTCTTATTCTAAACATTCGATCAGGTGGTTCTAAGGCATTTTGTTTATGTTTTGTTATCGTAGGACCGACATCTTTTGCACCTGTTATTGAGATGGCCATAACTATTGTTGAGCAAAGTGGTGGGCAGTACCATGTTTTACTGATAATTGCTGATGGACAGGTATTTCACCTTAAAGATGGATTTTATCTTTTCGAGTAGATTAGATTAGGTCTATCATGTGTGATTCTAGATGTTCTATTAAGATTGGTGAAACAATCCATGGTTAGTATCCTTGAAAGGCAGGGAATTTTTTATTGTTCTGCCTTTAGTAGCTCATTTAATCCTCATTTTTCAAGGTTTTGAGTGCTGGGCAATACTAATCCTTCGAAAACATACACATAACAACATCAAAGTTGCAATTATTTGTTATATGAACACCACTATGAATCCATTCCTGAAGAAACAAAAACTGGTCAGAAACATTTGCGTCAGTTAGAATAAAAAGGAAAAAGGAACATTTGCAGACCAGTATATCTGCCCGTTCGCAGAAAGACTACTTTCTAAGCAGGTCTCTCCACGGTGAAGTTTTTTTAATCAGACAGAGGCGGAAATGAATTGCATGTTTTCAATGATCACATGAAGCTACAGTTGCTTGTGATGGTCATGACATTTTATTGGTTCATGGAAAATGCAAAACAAAAGGATATGTACTCTTTTTTTTTTTTTGTTGATATTTAAGATACTCCTCCCGCACAAAATGCATAGTTTTTCCATGTACTTGGCCTGTCAATGCTTTTTGCTGTGCCACTTCCGCTTAAAAGAAAACTTAATCAATGATAGGTGACGAGAAGTGTTGACACGCAGTCTGGCCAGCTCAGTCCACAAGAGAGAAGGACAATTGATGCAATTGTCAGAGCAAGGTAACACAGTCTAGCTACATGTCTCTGTGTATGTGTGTGTGTGGGCAAGGTAGATATATGTGATATTACAGTCTCAATAGCTAGTTTTAGATTTGCCTGACCGCTTGCTTACACGCTTGATAATTCCAGCAAATACCCTCTATCGATCATCTTAGTTGGAGTTGGTGATGGACCTTGGGACATGATGAGGGAGTTCGATGATAACATCCCTGCTCGAGCCTTCGACAATTTCCAGGTAACCAGTAGTTCTGTCATGTAATTGTTCAGACATTGCAGTCCTTCACCTACACATATACTAATTAGAAAACTTTATTCTGTCTTGTTAGTTTGTGAATTTTACAGAAATAATGTCCAAAAATGTGAGTGAATCAAGAAAAGAAACAGAATTTGCTCTTGCATCATTGATGGAAATACCTTCTCAACATCAAGCAACTATTGAGCTTGGCTTATTAGGGTAAGAATGAAGTCTTAGTCCAGTCCTTTTCACTGATACACTTCGATGCGTTAGTCACGTAAGCTTTCATAAATCTCATTTGTATGCTTCCATGGATAACGCAGTCACCATAGTGGGAATGCGCCAGAGAGGGTTCCTTTGCCCCCACCACTTTACGGCCCGCATTCTTCAAGCAGATCAAATGCTTCCCGCTCAAGCAGCTTCCAGCGGCGGGTACCTTCTTATTCTGGATATGATACACCAGTTAGTGGATACGAAACAGCATCAGGGAAGGCTCCATCTCCTAGCTCTGTGTACGATAATCAGGTGTAAAAACTTTTCCAGATGCAGTTCATTTTATTGATTTTTAATATTTCTTTTCTGTTACATTACTGATCAACATGTCCTTATACTTTAGGTCTAGTCTCCAATCTATCCTCACAAGTTTAATTGTTTCTATGTAAACTACAATACAAGAACATATTGAGTTCATTCCTCTGCTATTAAATTAGCCTTCTTCCCTTGGTATAGGCATTAACAAGCAAATAAATAACCCTTGCTATCAATATTCACATCCATACCAACACTTTCAGTTCTCTCATTTTGATCTGTGTGGAAGCAATTAACACTTTCTTTTTATGAACTTTGACAGGTTTGCGTCATTTGTCTTACCAATCCAAAGGACATGGCCTTCGGCTGCGGGCACCAGGTGAATCATGTTCATTTTATTTATTTTAAGCGGGAACCATGTTCTCTTTATGCTATTTTGTCAGGACAATGGGATCATAACCGCAAGTACTTTATTGACACCTCTTTTGTTCTGCAGACTTGTTGTGACTGTGGAGAAGACCTCCAACTGTGCCCTATTTGTCGACGCCCAATACAGACCAGAATCAGGCTCTATTAATAAGTTTCAATGCAATCTCTGAGATTATTTCTGCTCCCTACATGTTTGTTTCGGTGGAAGCTGAATCAAATGCTCATTTTTCTGAGGCAGGGGCAGGTTAGCCATTCAATAGTGCCATTTTCACCTGTTAATTTGTTGTTAGAGAGAGATTTCTAGACGACCTTCATGAAGAATGAAACAGTTTTAGGATGTGCAGGGTTGATCTGTTTCTTAGTGGATGTTTTCTTCTGCCAAAATAAAGGCCAAGCTGTAGATGTATAAAACTGCCAGCCTCGGCCTTGTAGAAATTCGGGAAACTAGCTAGTTTGATTCATGCAAGTGTATACCACAGCTGAGGACTCCTCCACAGACTTGTGTTCACTTTGCAAATTTATTCTTTTATATGTGTAAATACATTTGTTTTTGGCTTGGGAAGGAGTCTTTGTAGTAATGTTGAATGATTTTGATGTAACGGTGAAGTATTGAGTCTATAAAATTGAGTTGGATTTTATGTATCGTGGAGATGTGAGCACACAGGTAAATCCAAGGAACTTGTATAATTTTATTAACATTGCACACAAAATTTTGCTTTATATGTGCCCAAAGTTAAATATTCCAGTTTTCATTAACTGGGAAAAAAAAAAAACATGTTGACATCTATAAGAAACAACAATGGAAAAGGTGTAATCATCCCCCTCTCTCTTTCTAAAAGGTGAAACAAGATATTGATGAAATGAAGAGGATCCTCTGCAAAAGATGGTTACAAAACCAAACTAAAAAGGCGAAATAAAAAAATCCCTTATATATTAAAGGTCATTTGCCCAGTTATGGACAATTGTAACTCTCATCAGATTTCATTGAGATATATGATGGAATAAAAAAGATTCTCTTTAGCAGTCTTACCATCTGAAGATCAGTCTTCCCAAAATTTAAGGGAGCACAACCAAAAGCGAGGTTGGTAAAAGCATTCTTTAAATCAACCTCCTCAAGGACAACCTAGCTATTGCAGCCTCTACAGACAAGACTGGGATTGAGGCAAAGGGAAAACCAGCACATGAGCCTCTAAGGTTAGGGCTGAAGAACTAGTCTCCACAAAGGCGGAGATCCTTTTTAGTTTGAAGTGGGGCAGCAACACCCGCAATCATATTAGAAGGAGTCAAATCTACTTGACCCCTGGTTGGGAGAGTATGACTGCCCCTAACTTCTCTTTCTATAGGAGTTCTGACTCCCACCATAGTTCTCTTAAGAATCGAGAATTCACCGATGATGATGGGGTTGCCTACCATCTCTTCTCTAGTCTTGCCTCTACTTAAGGCATAAGAAAAAAACTCTTTTTGTGAACTTTTCTCTGTAGACTTGACTGAAGTCTTTCATTCTCTTTCAGTTGTCATTTTTGCACAAAAACAAAGCCAACAGTGAACACATGAAACATAAACCAAAAAGGAAAGGGAGGGCTTGGTAATGCCCTCTAGCCATCCTATTGACTTCATACTCGATTGAGGTCAATGCTAATACAACACATGTCTTCTTCTCATCTGAACCCAGACGAGGTTTATTGTTGACATAAGGGGAAGTACCTTCTAATAGTGGGAACAACCCCAAATGTGTTACATCCCACCTCTCTCTCTATGTTTTTGACATAGGCAAGTTTTCTCTGCAGAGTTCCCTTCATAACTTTAGTGGGTCAGTTGACGAAAGTAAAGAACTAACACACGTCATTACCACTATCGGTGCTAACAACTAGATGGTAACAGGTCCTAAAGACATTAACTATAAGCTCGATTCCTACAAGCCTAAGAAACTTATCAAAAACTAATAAGATTATTCACCCATTAGGATGCAGCTGGCTTGGACCTAGCTAATAATATCTAAAAACATCCCTTATAAATTCTTGTATAGGGAAGGTGTACCCCAACACATACATGTAAATGAGACCTATAATTTAGAACTGACCTTGAGTAGAGCCTAAGGTCTCCTGGTTAATACGCTCAGGCCTCAGCTTTATCGAGCATTTGAGTTATATATTTTCTTGATTGCAAGCGAGTAACAAACTCTTTATCCTTTGCACTTAGTGTGTTAATAGTGTTTTCCTCTAGGGTTTAAGGCCTCCCTCTCACCTAAGGTTCGCTGGAAACAGCAGGAGAAGTACTTCTCCTGTGGAGAGAACCACTTTCCCCTTGTCTGAGGCGGATGCTAGGGCTGCACCCTTTCTAGTTCTTGGGCTCAGTTTGATGAACCATTGTCCTCTACTACTCATCCTTGTCCCGGGTTGAAACTTAAACTCCTATTCAAAGACAGCGACATCTTTTTTTCTAGAGACAGATCTGACTCTTTTGGGGTCCATATTTCTATTTAAAAGTAAAAGAAGGAAAAGAAGCTTGAGATGGAAGATACCTATAATAAAGTTTTCTTATTAATGTAAAACAAAACTAGTTTAAGGTTTTTGGTAAAGAATTTTTTTTTTTCCAGAAAATCACATAAGGTAAAAGTAAAAGAAAAGACAAACAATAATGATTAGGTTTACAAAGGGAACATCTTTTCACTCTCACCATTGAATGAATGACCTTTCATATCATCTTAAATCTCTAGAAATCCATTCAATTACCACATTAAATACAAGCCACCCTTTTGTTTCTTAAAGGACACATGCCTTAATAAGAACGAGCCACCTAGATCCAAGGATCCCAACAGTTCTGCGTGGGATAAACAAATATCACATGGAAGGTGAAAAAGTCTTTCATTAAAGATGCTGACCTTTCAAAATATGTATATTGAATACACAAAGACTTGGGAGGCAATTGATGGAACAATATTTTTCAAATATGTTATTTTTTACTTAAATCCTCGTTGAGAAGAACTAAGGGTTGGGTGATAGCCCAAACAAACCTTGAGCTCAGCCAAACGTTGAGCCCAAGTATACATGGGTATGAAAAAGTTGTCAGACCCAATATCTTTGCTAAGCATTGAGCCCAAACATACGAGGTTGGCAAGGCTGCTAGACCCAACATCCTTGGATTGAACCCAAGCATATAGGTTTGGCAAGGCTACTAAACCCAGCTTCCTTGGGTTGAGCCCAAACATACATGGTCTCGTAAGGCTACCAAGCCTAACATATTTGTGTTGAGCCCAAGCATACATGGGTCTGGTAAGGCTACCAAACCCAACATTCTTGGGCTTAATCAAGCTTTGAGCCTAAGTATATATTGCTCTGGCAAGGTTGTTACACTCAACATCCTTGGGCCTAGTCAAACCTAAGTATATATTGCTCTAGCAAGGTTGTTACACTCAACATCCTTGGGCCCAGTCAAATATATTTTTCCTCTGATAAAGTCAAAGATATTTGATGCTATAAGGGAAATATGATCTTTAAGCCCTTCTCTCCATAAAAGAATAAGAATGATAGACTATATAAAAGGGGAGGCATAAGGAAAAAAAAAGGGTAATCTATTTATTTTTCTGAATGTTTTCCACACATATATTTTAGGAGTCTCTCTTTCTACAAGATCTTATCCAAAAAGATCTCCCCCCCACCTATTTTTCTCTTTAGAAAATATACTTACTTAAATATCAAAGAGTCTCTAAATTCAGGAGAGAGGGACCTTTTTGCAAGTATTGACCATCAACCACTATGGTTATGCAAACTCTATGTATTTGATATCGACCATTTTGGTTAGGGAGAATGAATCCAACTCTTGAAATCAAGAGATTATCCGACTATCTAATGTAAAAGTCTTGCTCTCAAGTTGCTTTTATTTTCCTAGCATCATCAATTTCTTAAATTTAAAGACAATAATAGGTAGAATAAGGACTCATAATGGATGCTAATGGAAAATGAGGTGAGATTCAAGTAAAACTCAAGAAATACAAGCTATATGGGCAGACCATAAGATCTATTATTCATGAGTACTTGAAATGGGCAATAAAATGGAGGTCCTTTTTTAACACTTTACAAATTAAAATCTAAAGTTTTAGTAAATAAAGTTCCAAGGTAACGAAGAACCATAAAAATAGCTATAAGAAAATTATAACACTTTTCTAAAAAATCATACTTGGTAATAATTCATGGTTTATTAATCTTTGTATATAATTATAATTTGCATGATCTAACATTTCATGCCACATTTCACATGACTCAAGCAAATAAAAAGAAGAGACATTTTTTTTTTCTCATCATTGGTTAAAAAAGTTATTACATTTATTTTAAAGCGAACATCACACGCATATTTTTTCTCTACAAACATAGCACTCTTAGAAAATATAAATTTACCACTCTAAAAAACCATCTTAAAACCATTTTCTCTGAACAATGAGCCAAATACTAAGTTTTTTCTACTGTCAGCAATACGCAATACATTGTTGATGGTGAGAAGCTTTCTAGAGGTCATCTTTAGTATGACATTTCCAACACCCAGTACCTTAGAGGTTGATGAGTTCTTCGTGTATAGGTTTTTCTTCATCTACTCTTTTGTAAGTGGAAAACATCATCTTCTCAATGCATACATGTCTTGTATCACTAGTATCAACCCACCACTGATCATGATTATTGATAAGGTTAACTTCAGAAACAACGCAAGACAATTTCATTTCTGAAACTTTATTAGTGAGGTGATCAACCTCGGTGAAATTGGCTTGAACAATCCTTTTTGTAGGGTTTCCTTGCTTATCCTTATTTTTGCAATCTTTGACTAGATATCCAATCTTGTTGCAGATAAAACACTTACCATTGAACTTCTTAGCAATTCTTTTACCTTTCACAACGAACTTATTTTGAAGTTTTTATTGTGGGGATTTACTATTTGTTCCATAATATTTGCTTTTGGGACACCAAAAGAGTTGGTTCTCTCTTTCGAATAACTTATTGTCCTTTTCTATTCTCAACTTCAAATGAAGCTTAAAATGAGGTCTTTAAGTCCCATCTCTTTACGCTTATGTTTAAGATAGTTCTAGAAGTCTTTCCAAGATGATGATAAGTTTTCAACGATTGTAGCCACTCAAAATGACTCACTTAAAGATATAATTTCAGCATGTATATCATGATTGAATTTTGAACTTGGCTCATTATGGTCCTTGAATCAACCATCTTAAAATCTAGAAATTTACCGACTATAGATTTTTTATACCGTCATCTTCAACTTTGTACTTATTGTCTAAAGCTTTCTATAATACTTTTGCACTCTTGATTGAACTATACACATCATATAGTGTATTGTCCAACCCATTCAAGATGTAGTTCTTACACATGAAAACAATATGATTCCACACATCCATATATATCACAATAGTACGGTTAGCTTCATTTTCTAATGATTTTAGTGCTTTCTTTGTTAAGAACTTTGCCAAGTTCAAGGTGGTCAAATAGAATGATATCTATTGTTGCCACCTCTTAAAGTTCAATCGATTGAACTTCTCAGGTTTCTCACAATGTACCATAGAAAGTGATGGTGAAATCCTCACTACCAAAGTAGTACTTGTCAAAGTAACATTTGTTGACACAACCAAATCTTGAGTTGAAAGAGTAAAAGACATTATATAATCTATAAAAATAAATAGCCATTAATATTTTTAAATAAATATCATGGCTTCACAATAAGAAAGTAATAAAATAAAACTTGGAAAAAACAAAATTTGAAATTAAAATATTTAAATTATTCAAGATATAATCCACAATCATTCATTTCTTTAGATTATTATGTTAAGCCCTATTTTGCTCACTAAGATTTATTCAATCATCATTATTTCACTTACGAACTATACCATGTACAAAATAGTATAATTTGAATAATATTTTCACTAAGTATGTTCTCAGGAAAGATTGAAGGGGTTATAAACGGTCCCATTTAAAATTCAATCTTCTCGTACAAAACTTTCTAAATCGTATCTATTCATCACACTAACTTTTTGTTTATGTGAATAATAATGTATATGTGAACAAATGTCAATCTTATAAAGTATAAGCATGATAATATAAATTATCATAAACAAATTAATAATTTATTTATTGGAAAATATAAATTAATAAGATTTGTGACAAGCATCAAACCATCCAAATATCATGAAAAATAATTTTAAAATATAAACTATAACTTTAAAACAAATATATATAGAAATCTTCTACAATTAAAAAAAAATCATAGCATACCAAAAGGTTATAGATTAAAGTATATAGAAATAAAATTAAATCCATATAAGAGAATATAAAAACTTGAAAGAAAGTTAAATAATAAATTAAATTTTAAAAATGCTAAAAACCTCTTTCATAATTAATTTATATTATTATTTTCATTATTCTAATATAAAAAGAATAAAACCTTAAGATTGTAAAACCATAGTTTATATATATATATATATATATATTAGACCAGTGAGTAATGATGTTTAGTTTATCATAACAAGACAGGCTAAACATAAGAAAGTTTTCAATAAAAACCTAGAGTTCATAGAAATTTAAATCTATAAGCATGCAAAAGTAAAATTAATAGAAAACATGCTTTCAATACAAAAATAATAATAAAATACTAGTATGCATACTAAGCATATATTCAAATTTGCAATTGATATAAAAAAATTAGCATGCATACTAATAATAAAATTAACTATGCTTAAATTAAAACAAGAATTGTACTTACTTGTTGAAGTACTTTAAAATAATGAATATTTTGTTGTTGTTAATAATGAATCATTTTTCCTTAAAGTTTTATTGCTCCTTACTTGTGCAATTAGGATGTTTGCAATATGTCTCTCAAGACTTCAATAACTCCATCTTGGTTTAGATGCACTTTTAAACAAGGTCTTTAAACCAAAGATTATGTAACTAAAATATCTCTCAACAAGATGAACCTAGACTCTAGTTTTGGGAAAAAAATCAAAGCACAAAAAGAAAAAGAAAAACACTAAAAATAAGGTGAGGAGGAGTGTGTAAAATCTAAAAAACAAATCAATTAAAAACTCTTTATTCATCGCCTTATATAGTGAATTTTTGAAGCTAAAATGTTGAAGAATTAATTCTCATCATTATCAACCTTGAATTAGACACCATAAATCAAGAATTAAATCTAGAAAAATCAAGGGTTCTTTGAGATTAATTTCTCATTCACTCATAATTTGTTTAATTAAAACAAATTTCCAACAACTTGAACCAGAGCCACATATAGTTTCATGTAAGATTTTAAACATTTCAAATAATGTTTAACGCTCTCAATCTTTTTGTAGTCTTCTCGATCTCCGATGTCTTTATAGTAACCCTCTTTTAATTCAAAGACTAATTGAAATTAGGGGGAAAAAGAGAAAAGGAGTCAACATGAAGAATGGGAGCTACAACAAAAAAAAAGGAAGAAATGCCACAAACAAATCTTGCTCTCTTATCTCTTACCACTTATAGACCACTGCTTAGTTATTAGTTTTTTTATTTCTATGTTAGATTTCAATCAGGATGGCAAGTCAAGCTGAGAAAGATAACCATTCATAGTTTCTGATAAAAATATTTCTAGAACTATGTTTCTTAAATTTGAAGACTACAATAGTAGAATAGGGATTCGTAATGGATGCTGATGGAAAATGAGGTGAGATTCAAGTAAGATTCAAGAAATATAAGCTATATAGGTAGTTCATAAGATCTATTAGTCACGAATACTTGGCATGAGCAATAAAATGGAGGTCTTTTTTTAACACTTTACGAATTAAAATCTGAAGTTTCAGTAAATAAAGTAACAAAAGTTAGTTAGAACACTCATTAGTCTTCTGTTATCAGAGTTTATCTAAGTGATAGCCAATTCTTCTCTTTCTTTCTTAGCTTTCCCTCACTCATGGCCAACAACTCTTTTCACACCATTATTCACAACACGAAAAAAACTCACAATACCCTTGTCATCATCAACGTGGCTGCCCAAACTCCTCTTAAACTAATATCCAACAACTACATCTCCTAGAAATTGCAATTTCATACCTTATTCATTGGGTATGACCTCCTAGGCTATATTGATGGATCAAAACCATGTCTAGCCACCAACCTCCCTCACAATAACACCATCATCCAAAATCCAGAACATATTTTTTGGATCAGATAAGACCAACTCATTTTTAATGCCATCATTGGCTTCCTATCCCCAACCATTATTCCATTCATTGCTCAATCCAAAATTTCATGTGAAGCATGGACTATATTGACCAACACTTACACCAAGCCCTCTCATGGACGTATTAAATAGGTTAAAACTCAATTAAAAAGCCTTACAAAAAGTTTTCAAAGCATATTTGAATTTTTACATACCATAAAAGTGTGATTTGATGAAGTGGCTCTTCTTGGAGTTCCACTTGATACAAAGGATCTCACATAGAACGTCCTATATGGTCTTGGAGATGATTACAAGGAACTGATTCATGTTGCTCAACCTAGAGATTCCTTAATTATCTTTAAAGAACTTCATGAAAAATTACTAAACTTTGAAGCCTCCTTACAAATAACAATGCCAGAACCATCTCCCTTCTTAACTACTGTAAATCCCACCGGTCGAAACACAATACCTTGATGACCTTACTTAGGCTCCAAACTCTCATAGTTCTTGGTGTCACTTCTTTGATGCTGATTGGGCTAACGACAAAGACACATACTGCTCCATAAAGGGCCTATGTTGTTTATCTTGGCAAAAATCCCATCTCCTAGAGCTCTAAAAAGCAACGGACTATGGCCAGATCATTCACAGAGGCAAAATATCGCTTTGTTGCCAATACCGTTGCTGAATCAAATTGGCTTTGTTCACTCTTAATTGATCTTGGTATTAAGCTTCCATGTTGTCCAACCATTTATTGTGACAATGTGAGAGCTACCCAACTTTGTTCCAACCTAACTTTTCACTCAAGAATGAAGCACACTGCTATTGATTTTTATTTTATTCGTGATCAAGTCCAGAGTGGTGCTCTCTATGTCATTCATGTTTTCTCTGAAAATCAACTCGTTAATGCTCTTACCAAGCATGTTTCTAGACAATGATTTATTCATCTCAAATTCAAGATTGAAGACCCGTACTCCATCTTAAGATGGCATAACAGAAAACTAATGTGTGTTCTAACTAACCTATGTTATTGTTAGTCCTAGGATAATGCTATGACTCATTCAAAATTGATTTGTTTAAAATCTTTCTTAGCTGTATATATCAATTGCAATCTCTAGAATCTGTAACAAACCTTCTTAACTTCTTCTATTTTTATATGTTGATAAATTAATGAAAGTGGTGTGCGAAAATCATTCATCAATAATTTTGTCATAAAGTTCCAAAGTAACAAAGAACCACAAAAATAGCTACGAGAAAATTGTAGCGCTTTTCTTTCCGGTGAAAAATTGATGGTTGCCCACAAGTGAGGGACTAGAGGAAACTTCAGAAAACATTCACTTCGACGCAGATTTAACTTTAGGCTCTTCCCAGTTGACGATCTTGCTACTTTGAGAAATTGTTTCAAGATTGAAACTAAGACATGGATATTGGATAGGTTCTCTAAGTAAATCATTTACATAATAGAAACACCTTTAGATGCGATGCTATCTGTTAATCGAAGATGAAATGTTTGAAAGATAGAGACAAGAATTCACAGGGTCATCATTTGATCTACTGAAACATAGCACATTGGAATTCTTATGGTGTTCATACGTACAGAGGATTGCAACAGGAGGTTGATAGCAGACTCCATATCACCCTAATAGAATTTGAAGAGAAGGAACTCTTTCCCCTAGTTTCTAGTCTCTCTGATCTTGCCTTTTGTATCCTCTATTGTTTACAAAGCATGTACCAAATAAAGGGTGTTCAAGATCCTTTTGATTTATTTTGATGTATTATTTAAACACACTTGTGTAAAGCTACTGGGATTAAAAACGACTGTGTGCTTTGGGACAATGTAGATGCAAGCTTTATGGAACTCAGCAAGAAGAAGATCCATTGCTTGTGGGACCTGATTCACAAATAATTAACATGATAAATGAGAAGTGCATAAATTTTGTAGACATGTGATTAATGCATTCCCTAATCTACTTTGGAAGGCTTAACCCTAGACCACTTGGGCCACATCTTGTCTATAAGGAAAATACCATGACTTCAGCTCATCAGGGATCTACACCATGACTTCAGCTCATCAATGATCTCATTATATGTTTAGCACCTCTATTTTATTATGTTTCCTAAATAGTTGCAGCCGTGTATATTCCTTTACTAGCTTTCCTTACATAGTTATATGTTTTGTAATATATATAGGCAATACTGTGCAATGAATATCAATTAAGTTATTCACCAAATCATTCGTGAAATCCTTTTATGGTATCAGAGCCTTCTTCTCTCACGAGGTTAGAAACATTCTTTATCTCCATGGCAACCGGTAGCAACCCTACTTCTCTTTCAGAGTCTGCTGCATCTTCACTCCCTCTCATTACCATCAACATCTCCAGCCAATTACCATACAAACTCACATCCTCAAATTATCCTTCCTGGCGAGCAACTTTTCTCACCATTCTCATTGGATATGATCTAATGAAATATCTGGATGACACTCTTCAATGCCCTCCCACACCTGATGCGCACTCTTCTACCTCTGTTGTAGCACTCCATGCATACTGGAACAGACAGGACCAGTCGCTGCTACATGCTATTTTTGCTTCTGTTTCTGAAGCAGTTATGTCCCTTATTGCTATTACCACAACAAGCCGTGATGCTTGGCAACATCTTGCCCACTTGTTTGCTAGCAAATCTCGGGCTAGAATTATGCAGTTGAAAGAAGACCTTACCCTTATGTAAAGGGGCTCTTGCACGGTGTCTGAGTTTCTCCATGCAGTCAAGGTAACTGCAAACAAACTCTCTTTGATTGATGCACCTGTTTCAGATGATGATTTGACATTATATGTGCTTAATGAACTTGGCTTTGAGTTTAGAGATATGGTGGCACCCATACGCACAAGAGAAACTGTCTTATCCTTTGCAGAATTACATGACCTGTTAATTGGCCATGAACAATATCTCAAACGCATGGATGCCCACTCTTCTTCAACACTGGTTGTTACTGCAAACACCTCTCAACGAAGGTCTTCTAATCCGTGTTTCAGAAACAATAAGAATCATTTCAAACAGAATTTCTCTAACACTGCTTCTCCCAAACGGCCCTTTGTTGTGTGCCAAATATGTGACCGTCCTGGTCACACTGCCAAGAATTGTATCAAACTGCAGTCTTCACCTACTGCCAATTATACTACTTCTTCGG
>Ga0307511_10003995_pt1 | contig 15089 bp, 16 predicted proteins | sample 13_EM_MG_FD_200266 | JGI IMG/M metagenome (GOLD analysis project Ga0307511, IMG submission 200266) | Populus trichocarpa ectomycorrhiza microbial communities from riparian zone in the Pacific Northwest, United States - 13_EM | ecosystem: Host-associated > Plants > Roots > Unclassified | place... | reverse complement strand
TAAACATTGAATTGTTACTATCCAACTGTTACTGTCCAACCGTTACTGTCTAGACATTGAACTGTTACTGTCCAACTGTTACTGTCCAACCGTTACTGTTTAGACATTGAACTGTTATTGTCCAACTGTTACTGTCTAGACATTTGAATTGTTATTGTCCAACTGTTACTGACATTGAACTGTTACTGTCTGAACACTCATCAGATTTTTAACTATATCTAAAGTTCTAAAACTCCATTTTAAATGAGATTGATCTCGTTAGAAAGCTAAGACATGAGGCTACAAGTTCCCTGAAGGAAGGAGAACCCAGTTCTGCCTTCAAGATAGTCAAAATTGCTCATCAACTAATCAGTCCTACTGCCCTACATAATCAGTCACGACTCAGTCTCAGTTGGTAACCCATAACTGGAGTTCTACATCTCCAAATTGAGCAAGACCAGTTTCCTTGGTTAGCTAACATTCAAATCTACAATTTCTATGAAGGAACCGGATCCTAATTCCCTCATCCTCCTACCCTAAATCTCACCGAAAGTCAAGAGACGAGTCTGTCCAGATTCATCACTCCCTTCCCTTCACACAATACTTTCATAAACTATGTACCACACATGAATTAACTTAATTTTGACAACAAATACTTTTTCCCCAATTCATGTCTAAGAACCTTAACTTATAATTCAATATCAAGGCTGATTTCATTATCGAATTTAAAATGAATTTTTAAGATCATGTTTAGAACACCTTACCCGATACGAATTAAGATTTTAATCTTCAACCAGTTGAAGATTTTCAACTCCTTCCTTTCTCTTCTTCTTGTTCAATTTTTTTGTTAATCCCTTGCACACAAGTGTTTATCCCATCTATATACCCTTAATCTTGGATGGGTTCTTGAAATTTTAGTGTTTCTCTCTTGATTTTGTAAGAATGGGTACAAAACTCCCTATTTTCTTTCCTTATGGTTCCTGCAGATTTTTTTTTGGCGAGGAGAGGGTATTTATACTCTATAATTTCCCTTATTTGCATTTAGGCCCCTCTTTTCTTTTAAGTGTATTATTCTCTTCAATAAAATCCAACCCTCAATAGTACCAGGTTTATTATAATGTCTCGAATTATTTTGCCCGGAAATTTATATTCAAAAATTTATGAATTCCTATTTTTATTTAACCATATGCATGAATTTCTTCACTTTTTTTTTTCCGGGGTTTACATTCTCCCCTCCTAATAGAAATTTCATCCTCGAAATTTGAGTGTTGTACCTGAGTTTATAAACAAGTCGGGGAATTTTCGTCTCATTTCTGATTCTCTCTCCCATGTTTTCTTCCTCGATTTGTGAGCTTCGCCATAAGACTCTGATGATGGGAACTTTCTTATTACAAAGTTCTTTCTCGCCCCAATCGAGTATCTTTATCGGTCTTACCTCAAGTGTTAAGTCTTCTTTTACCTCCACTGGCACTTGAGGTAACACTCTCGAAGGGTCTACATCGGCTTTTCACAGCAAAGAAACATGAAATACATTGAACCTTGGCCAACTATGAGGGCAAGTTTATTTCATCTGCTACAGGTCCGATACATTTTCGGATTTCAAATGGTCTGATGAACCTCGGAGCTAACTTTCCCTTCATGCTGAATCTCAGCATGTGCTTCCAACCCTCAACAATACCAGGTTTATTATAATGTCTCGAATTATTTCGCTCGGAAATTTATATTCAAAAATTTCTGAATTCCTGTTTTTATTTAACCATATGGATGAATTTCTTCACTTTTATTTATTTATTTATTTCTGAGGTTTACAAAATGAAATATTAATTATTGATTGGGGAATAAAAAATTAAGAAAATGAGTTGCTACATGGTGATGTATAGTCGACAACCTTAGATTTGAATGTATTACGTAATTTGTCGTAAAGACAATGTCGAAAGTGACAAATATGAACTTAGACACCATAACAGCTAGTGCGTAATTCAATATTATATGATGTAATCGATGCTAAAAGAATTTTAGATAAATATATTGTTCTCCTTCCTTATGAAAAACCATGTACATGTATTTGATGGCTAAATGTTAAATTTATAATTTTATTTTAGTTGTAATGATGAGCATGAGTATTGTCATATGAGTTGAGGTAATATTGAACCTGAGTAAATTGTTTTGAGCAGGATTGTTAAAAGTGCTAATAAACATAATGATTCCTTTCCCTCATAAAAAAATCATGAGCATAAGTCTTATTGACAACTAATAACTCTTATAATGCTATATATGTTGAAGGTCTATGACACGAAGTGGGACATCACTGATTGTGTTGTTTTACTATTTATAATTTTGTTAGGTACTTATTTTTATGTACTTTGAATATTTAAAATTGTGTTACTAACTTCACATTGAAATGTACTAAATGGTATGATTGTGTTTCTAGCATTTGGTTATTGCATCTCTTTTGTTATGTGTGTGTGTGTGTGTATCCATCACACGTATGTTTTAAGTAAATGAAAATGGAAAGAATATAAGATGAATTGTGAAAAGCGATGTGAAAGAATCAAATGAAAAAACAATTGAATTGGTGGGTAGCCGAAGGCTACTATGTGTATGTAATAGATTTATTTGATATTGTGTTGCCTAGAAGGATAATAAAAGAACTGAGGAAATGTATAAGTTATAGGGGAAACTCTGCTGTAAATTTGGTAAACCAAAGAATAAATAATATAATGTATTGTTAGATAGATTGTACAAAAAAAGAAAAAACTTACCCCATTATACTTAGACATGATGAGAAATATGAAAGTTACATGGAAATTTCAGGTCGTTACAATTCAACATTGGATTTATTTTCAAATAAAATTATAATATTTTTTTGTTGCATTAGCAAACACTCTTTTTATATAGCTCTTCATAATTCTTTTATTATTTAATGATAAGTACTTAAAAGTGTCTTTTTATTAAGGTTTTGTATCATCATATTGCACTTAAAGTATCATTAAATTCCCTAACTTAAGCATGTTTTATGATAACAAGTCTGATAGTATAAGATATCTTTAATTTATGGTAAATGCTTGTTTTAAATGCAAATTTGCAAAATAGGCATATTTCATAATTTAGATGATTGTTTGATGTGTTTAACCACTAAAATTGAGAAGACAAAGGGAGGGTTGCTTAAGAAGAAAATTCTAGTTGAGTTAGTTCAATTCAAATAGGAACACCATTTGGTTATTGTGTCATAACTAGAGCTGTAGACCTTGAATTTAGACCTAGTTTATCCTGATGGAAAGCTAAGTGTTTCGATGTCGCGGTCACACAAATTAATTACCCTAGCTTAAAACACAACACACAAGATAATATAGAGCAAGCAAGGGGTCGATCTCACGAGGAAGGTTCAAGTCATATTTTTATGCTAGATGATATGCAACTTGGAGGGATTTTGGACGTTATCTAGGCTAAAGGAAAATAAATTAGAAAACTATCAAGCGAAATTAAATAAAATCAGAAAATTATCAAGAGAACAAACCTTGGTCGCAAACACACATCCACCTACAGAAATCAGAACTGATCATGGAAATGAAATATCAATTTATATTCTGAATATTTATCTTTTCTTAATATTGGTTAGTTAACGGATCCGCCGTATAACTAACCCTAACCATCAAACAACCACAGTGTCCGCACTAGTAATTTAATTCAATGACATCCTTAAGAACTAGATAAGTTGATTAATCAAGAAAACATAACTGTCCACAGTCTATGTTTGATTTGATTGAATGTTCTCCCTAAGATTAATAACGTAGATCCGCCACAATTATTAAACTCAATTGCTTCACAAGTTCAACTACCACAACTCCGGTTTTGATCTCAAACTTAGCAATAGATTGTCTACAATAATAATTTAGAGTCCGCTCTAGCAATTAAAATAAACAATCATAGGAAAAATAAGCATAGGAGAACAAACATATTCATCACATAAACTGAAAAGAAAAGGTAAAATAAATCTCACAGTTCTTGAAATCTGAAGGTTTTCGTGTCCTTGTAACCAAGAAAAAGTGTTTAGCCTTGCATATTTGTTGAACAACTAATCAAAAAGAAGGAAGAATGCATAATTTTGAGTTTCTTAGAGAAGTGGGGCATTTTTCTCCTCTTGGCTGGCTGCTCCCCTTCTCTTCTCTTATTCTTTTTATATCCTAGAAAACCCTAGTCTCTATTTTACAAAATAGTCCCCCCTTAAGTAGACAATTTACATTTAAGTACTTCAATAACTATTTTCCTAAAAAAGGAGAAATAGCCTTGCATGAAATCTTCAAGATTTGACTTAGAGGAGCTAAATTGATGAAATAAAAACTTGGATATTGGTTTAGATGCTTTGGAACATAATTTGGACTCGTTTCTTCACGAAACCTGTTTGCTGGCAGAATTCAGTTGTCATCTTTGAAAAATCATATCTCCCTCATAAGACATCTTTTTTGTCTGAAAGTTGGAATGTTTATAGGAATTTGAGTACCAAATCCAAAAACATTTAGTTTGCATCAATTGGACTTCTGTAGCTCCAGATATGCAAGTCGGAATGGCCGAATATCAACACTGGCAGATTGCAAGATTTGACTTTGAAGGCTGCGATTTCTATGCTCTTCCTTATTTTATTTTCTTGCCTTAGATGTCCAGAAAGGTATGGATGTTAGCTTTTTAATTCCACTAGAATCACTTCATTTTGACCTCTACAGCTCACGCTCTGCACAAAACATCGAGTGAAGGTCAAATCTGCCAATTATCTCCAATTTACTCCTTTTTGCATCTTTCATCCAAAAGTGCCTTCAAAACATAAAACAAAGAATATCAAGGCATTTTATATATAAAACATAGGCAAAACACTAGTTAAATGTGGGTGAAACTATCGAATAATATGGTTGCATCACTAAGACATATGACTAAAACATTCATGAAGAGTCTAAGATTCAATACTGTCATTTTCAAGTTCAAATCGTAGCAACAAAAGAGAAGTCTGAATTTGTCATGCTGCCTAGACATAATTCAGTGTTCAGCACATATGTCGAGTTCTAGAAGTCAAAATGAGCTCATTCATTTTTTATTGGAAAGCTGTGATAAATACCCACAACTTTCATGGAGACCATCTATTCAAATTCTGATGTTATCAATAACATTTTGTCCAGCCACCAAATTAATAGTTAGCCACCAAATCAATAGTTCTAAAATTTAGCTATAAAAGAAGGCATTATCCATACATTTAGGTATCTTGGTTTTCAGATCAAAATCTTGCTCTTGCTTTCTTTCTTTGTATTTTTATAATGTTCAAGTTTTATTTCATGTTATATTCTCATTAATCTCTTGTTTATGTTTATCATTTCCTTTACTATACTTAATTAATTTATATCATAACTATGCTTTTATCTTGTTTATTTATGTTTTTCTCCTTCATTATGTTTAGTTAAGTTTATTTTTCTAAGGTAAAAAGGTTACACTAACGGTGTAAGAATAAGTATAGTATTTACTCAACATGGACTTTAATATTTATATTCAAGAAAGTTTGCTATTAACATGTTTTATAATTGTTATCTTATTCATTCTTAATACCCTGCTCGTTAAGTGGTGAGTCTAGATTCGTGATGTACAACCCCTGATACAATAAATACTTGATTCTTTGACATAAGTTAGCCTACTGTATGGATAACCAACACCTATGCTATGAAAGGAACTTAATTTGTTGTTGACATAAGTTAGCACCATGAATACCTGACAACATTTACAAGTATTAACATTACTAAAATAAGATTATTAGTATGATCATGTTAATAATTTAAAATGAGCCATTAATGATAAATCACCCGATTAGAACCTCTTTTGTGTGTGGTTTCCAGTTGAGTAATAAAAAGAGTTTGGACTATACTTATTTAAAATACCATTAGTGGATCCTCTAACCTTGACAATTGTTTTATCTTTATTTAATCTTTACATCAATATCACATCTCAAAGTTCTCTTCAAATTTGTTTCTTTTATTATTTGTGGTTTTGTATAGTTAACCTCCCTGTGGATAGACTCTTGTCTTGTCGGGTTATTTATTACTTTGACACTCTTACACTTGGGAGAAGACATCAACTATTTGATCGTGTCAAGTTTTTGGCGCCATTGCCGGGGAGGTAAGTTACTGTATAAACTATAAATTTTATTTTATTTCTTTTCACTTTTATTTTATTTAATTTTTGTTTCATCTTTTTCTCTTTTCTTTTTGCACTCACATGAGAGTTTGGTCATGCATATTAAGTGGTAGACTTTCTAGGAAATATTCATCTTTTTTAGAAAACATGGTCGAAGAGGATAACCAGTCACTTCATAATGAGAATAACCATTTTAGAACACTTAGAGACTATATGAATCCAACAAGAACAAGTGCACCATCATGTATAATTTTCCCTCTTGATGCATCTCTCTTCAATTTTAAACCAGATATTATTCAACTTTTATCTACTTTTCATGACTTAGATCTAGAAAATCCATACTTTTATTTGAGAGAATTTGAAGAAGTTTGTAACACTTAAATGACTTAAATTGCAACATGAACACCATCAGATTATAGTTTTTCCCTTTTTCTTTAAAAGATAAAGCTAACACATGGCTATAAAATCTTAGGTTAGGATCCATTCATGCTTGAGATGAAATGCAACAAAGGTTTTTGAAGAAATTTTTTCCTTCTCATAAAACAAACTCTTTCAGAAGACAAATCACCACATTCACTCAAAAACCAGGAGAAACATTTTACCAGTGTTGTGATAGGTATAGAGACTTGCTTAATACATGTCAACATCATAGTTTTGAAACATGGAGATTGGTTTCACACTTTTATGAAGGGTTAACACCTAAAGATAGACAAATGATGGAATTGATGTGCGATGAAACTTTTGAATATAAAGGCCCTGATGAAGCAATGGAGTAGATAAACTTATTAGTTGAAAATGCTCAAATTAGGACACTACAGGCACTAGGTGAAACTCAGCCACATATATCTAGTTGAGGCATGTACAACCTTAGGGAAGTCATGACCTCTAAGCCAAATTTGCATCTTTAGTTAGAAAGTCGAGGCACTAGAATTGAAAATGAGTGGTCAATTAAAATTTATTCAAGAAATTGTGTGTCAAATTTGTGAAACTAATGAACACTCAACCAATGATTATCCAACTTTGCTTTCTTTCAAGGAATGTCTCCATGAACAAGCCAATGCTTTAAACAGTTTCCAAAGGCCAAATCCTAATACATACTCACAAACGTACATCCTTGATTGTAGAAATCATCTAAATTTCAGTTGGAAGATTAGTAATAATAATACTCAAACTTCACAGCCAACATTTCAAGCACACCATAATTTCTAAAATTCTCACGGATATGCACCTACTTATGCTCCCCATTCTAGAAGAAATCTTAAGGAAACATTGCATGCATTCATTGATAAGCAAGAGTCAATCAACACTTAAAATGCTCAAACTATAGCATATTTAAAAGATACTTTTGCAAAATTCACAAATGCTCTTAATTTTCAAGAGAAAGGTAAATTTTTGTCTCAACCATAGCAAAATCCCAAAGGACAATACAATTCAAGTGTGAGTAGCTTAGGAAGCCAACACATAGATCAAATCAAATCAGTCATTACTTTCTATAGTTGTAAGGTTATTGAAAAACCCATTCTTGAACCTTGTGAGAAAGATGATGAGTCAATCTCTAAGGGTAAGGAAAAGGTTGAACCTGAACATTGCAAAGAAAAGACTAATTTCCCACTAGTACTTCCATTTCCCCATGCCATGACCAAACAAAGGAAAGTCAATCACAATTATGAAATCTTTGAAACTTTGAAACAGGTAAGGATCAATATACCTTTGTTGGATGCTATTAAATAAGTACCTTCTTATGCTAAATTTTTGAAAGACTTGTGCATTGTGAAGAGAAAATTGAATGTGAAGAGAAAATTGAATGTGAAAAAGAAATCTTTTTTGGTTAAACAAGTAAGTGCCATTCTTTAAAACAACAATTCTATGAAATATAAAGACCCTGGTTGTCCTAGAATTTCATGCTTTATTGGAGAACATAAAATTGAAAAAGCTTTACTTGATCTTGGAGTTAATGTGAATTTACTTCCATATTCAGTTTTTCAAAGTCTCAATCTAGGTGAGTTAAAATCAACTTCTGTAACTCTTTTATTTGTTCATAGATCTGTAAAAGTGCCTAGAGGAATAGTTGAAGATGTGTTAGTACAAGTTGATAAATTCATTTATCCTGTGGATTTTATTATCTTGAATACACAACCTGTTGAAGTATGTAATTCAATTCCAGTTATTTTAGGACGTCCATTTCTTGCAACTTTTAACGCATTGATTAATTGTAGGAATAAAGTGATGGAGTTATCTTTTGGAAACATGACATTGAAAATGAATGTTTTTAACATTTGCAAGCAACCCGCAGATGATAATGATTTACAAGAAGTCGACTTTATTGAAAAATTAGTTTATGATCAATTTGAAACTACTTCTAGTGAAACTGAGTTTAATGAATCTAAAGATTTGCAAATGATTTATTTTCAAGAAAAATCAAAGGCAAGTAGTTGGAGACAAAAAATTAAGGAACTGCCACCATGATTAATTGAGTCCATACCTTCAAGTGTTCAACCACTAAAACTTGATTTAAAGTTGTTACCATCTAATCTCAAGTGCTCATTTTTGGGGGAGAATGGAACTTTTGTGGTAATAATCTCTTCCAAACTTAATGCACATCAAGAAGGTAAGTTATTACAAACTCTGAAAATGCAAAAAAAAATGCATTAAGATGGACCATATCTGACATAAAAGGAATTAATCCTTTGATTTGCACACACAAGATTTATTTGGAGGAAAATGTTAAACCCTTTAGAGAAGAAATGCAACAAAGGCTTAATCCTAATATGAAAGAAGTAGTGAGGAATGAAGTCATTAAGCTTCTAGATAATGTAATCATTTATCCTATTTCTAATAGCTAATGGGTAAGTCCTACCCAAGTTGTACCTAAGAAGTCTGGAGTCACTGCGATAACAAATGAGAAAAATATAGGTCATGAATTTTATTGTTTTCTAGATGGCTATTCAGGTTACAACCAAATTAAAATTGCATTTGAAGATCAAGAGAAAACTATTTTCACATATCCATTTGGTACTTTTGCATATTGATTTGCACACACAAGATTTATTTGAAGAAAAATGCTAAACCCTCTAGAGAAATGCAACGAAGGCTTAATCCTAATATGAAAGAAGTAGTGAGGAATGAAGCCATTAAGCTTCTAGATAATGGAATCATTTATCCTATTTCTAACAGCTAATGGGTAAGTCCTACCCAAGTTGTACCTAAAAAGTCTGGAGTCATTGTGATAACAAATGAAAAAAATGAGTTAATTCCAACCAAAACTATTACTGGTTGGCGCATCTGCATTGACTATAGAAAACAAAATTCAATGACTAGGAAAGATCATTTTCCTTTACCTTTCATGGATCAAATCCTAGAAAGAGTTGCATGTCATGAATTTTATTGTTTCCTAGACGGCTAGCCAGATTACAACCAAATTAAAATTGTATTTGAAGATTAAGAGAACTATTTTCACATGTCTATTTGGTACTTTTGCATATCAAAGGATGCCTTTGGAATATTGTAATGTTCCAGCCACATTTCAAAGATGCATGTTGAATATATTTAGTGATATGGTTGAACACTTTCTTAAGATTTTTATGGATGATTTTTCTGTTTTTGGTTATTCATTTGATGATTATTTAACTAATTTGAAAAAGGTTTTGAGCAGGTGTGAAGAGAAGAATCTTGGGCTCAATTGGGAAAAATGTCATTTCATGGTAACAAACGGCATTGTACTTGGTCACATTGTTTCATCAATAGGAATTGAGGTTGATAAGTATAAAATCAAGTTAATTGCCAACACAAAAATCTATTAAATATGTTATATCATTCTTAGGACATGCTAGTTTTTATAGGAGGTTTATTAAAGATTTTAGTGCAATATCTAAACAACTATGCAACCTTCTAATAAAGAATAATGTTTTTGAATGGACTGAACATTGTGAAGAAGCATTTGTTAAACTTAAAAACTTGTTTACTTCTGCTCCTATCATTCAACCTTCTAATTGATCATTACCTTTTGAAATAATGTGTGATGTTAATGATTATGTAATGGATGTTGTCTTGGGACAAAGAAAAGATAAGAAACCTTATGTGATTTACTATGTAAGTAAAACTTTCAATAATGCTCAAATAAATTACACTACCACTGAAAAGGAATTACTTGCAGTAGTTTTTGCATGTGAAAAATTTAGATCTTATCTTGTTAGCTCACCTATTATTTTTTTTAGTGATCATGCAACATTAAAATATCTTCTTTCTAAGAAGGATTCTAAGGCTATATTGGTACGGTGGATTTTGTTACTTTAAGAATTCGATATCACAATCAAGGACAAGAAAGACACCGAAAATGTTGTCGCTGATCATTTGTCAAGATTGACAATAGAGTCAACATATGACATCACACCAAACAATGATTACTTTCCTGATGAATCTTTACTTTATGTTGCTACAATGCCTTGGTTTGCTAATATTGTCAATTTTCTTGTAATATGAAATTTGCTAGCTCATTGGAGTACCCAAGACAAAAGAAAGTTTTTGAGCGAAGTGAAGAACTTTTACTAGGATGACCCTTACTTATTCAAGTATTGTCCTAATCAAATATTTTAAAGATGCATTTCTGATAATGAGGTAAGTAGTGTCATTAGATTTTATCATTTTGAGGCATGTAAGGGTCATTTCTTATATAAAAAAGATGATTGTAAAAATCTTATAGTGTGGGTTTTATTGGCCCATCATGTTTAAGGACACACATGCATTTTGTGAAACTTATGAAAATTATCAAAAGTTAGGATCTATTTCAAAACGTCATGTGATGCCTTTAAATCCTATTCTTATAATTGAAATCTTTGACTATTGAGGTATAGATTTTATGGGTCCATTTCCTCTGCATTTGTTTTTTTGTACATATTATTTGTAATAGATTATGTTTCAAAATGGATAGAGGCAATTCTAAGTTGAAATAATGATCACAAAACAATGATCAAGGTTTTGAAAGAAAATATTTTAAGTCGATTTGGAATCCCTCAAGCCATGATAAGTGATGGTGGAACATATTTTTGCAACAAGCCATTTCAATCTAATCAAGAAATATGGAATCACATATAAATTTGCCACCCCTTATAACCCTCAAACAAGTGGACAAGTAGAACTTGCTAATAGGGAGATCAAACAAATTTTGGAAAAAACAGTGAACCCTAATAAAAAAGACTAATCTTAAGACTTAATGATGCACTTTGGGCTTATCAAACTGCTTATAAAACATCATTAGGTATGTCACCTTATAGGCTAGTTTATGGAACACCTTGTCACTTGCCTGTGGAACTTGAACATACAAAATGATGCATATGAGAATTCAAAAATTCATAAAGCAAGAATCAAAGAGTTTCATGACAAGAATATCTTGAGAAAAACATTTGATGTTGGTCAAAAAATTTTGCTTTGTAATTCTCGACTCCACTTATTTCCTGGAAAGTTAAGATCAAGATGGAGCTATCCATTTATTGTGAAACATGTGTATCCTTATGGGACCTTTGATATTGAGAATCCAAAGAATGACAATGTTTTTAAGGTAAATGGACATCGTTTGAAACTTTACTTTGATAATTTTCCTAGTGAAAATGAATCAATTGGTTTGAGTGATCTTGTTTATAAAGATTGATTATTTTGTTTTTCTCACATTGTTTTTGTGTTTCTTTTTTGTGTGACTTTTGTTTTGTTAGTATCTTTCCAACCTCGGTTAAATGGCGGATATTAGTACTCTATGACTCTTAAGTTGGTTCTTTCAGTTTCCCATGATAACTGATATCTATTTATATATCTGTTCAATTCCTTATTCCTTCTCTTTTCTTTACATCTCTTCTCCACTTCTCATCTGAAAAATGGATATCACTCTTGAGAAATTGAAAAGGTATTTTCCCACTTTGCCTCAAAACACGTTAACAAAAATTTACTGTGTTAGGTGTGAAAGATTAAGGTTGTTAATGAACCATAGTATGCCAAAAGATATTTGCTGGATAATTGAAGTAAAGGTCCGGTTATGAAGTGAGTCTTCTAATTCTAGGACATGTAAAAACACTTTTGCAAAGAAACGCCGTGCAAAACGATTAAAAGTTTATCACAAATATGCCATATGGACTTGTAATGCACAATGTCATTATTTAGGAATGATATTTATAAACCATGAAGATAAAATACAATTTATTAAGGATGGCCTGAGTAAGGAGTCTTTAGATAATTTTGTATTGACTATTGAGACGCATCCTAGTAGAGATGTTCATCATGTAATTGATGATTTATAGCCCTATTTTCATAAAGAATATGCTAGACATAGTGATGTGAACCCTAGCAGAATTGAATGGAATTTGCGAACCCAAGATTTATCTAATCCAAGTTTGCTGAAAATAGGATGAGCTTATCACAATGGATGACCGGAAAAAATGATTGATTAGCTTCAGCTAATGGCATCCGAATGGATGACCGGGACAAATGACTGATTAGCTTCGGCTAATGGCATCCGAATAGATGACCGGGACAAAATCTATCTAATCCAAGTTTGCTGAAAATAGGATGAGCTTATCACAATGGATGACCGGAAAAAATGATTGATTAGCTTTGGCTAATGGCATCCGAATGGATGACCGGGACAAATGACTGATTAGCTTCGGTTAATGGCATCCGAAGGGGGTAACCGGGATTAATAAATGATTAGCTTCGGATAATGGCATTCTAAGCGAATGACCGGGATGGATAAATGATTAGCTTCGACTAATGGCACCCTAAGTGGATGACCATGATGAGTAAATGATTAGCTTAAGCTAATGGCACCCTAAGTGGATGACCAGGATGAATAAAGGACTACCTTTGGCTAATAACATCCTAAGTGGATGACTAGGATGAATAAATGATTGGCTTCCGTTAATGGCATCCTAAGAGGATAGCCGGATTTGAGAGTTAGGAGTTAATTTCAAAAATTGATGCGTTCATGTATACTGTGTTTTGTATATACTAAGTATATGAAAGAACAATGATTGTTATGTTTTAAACAGAGAATAATGTTAGTTCGGCTAACGGTATTCGAGATGAATGATCGAGTTTGAGTATTGTAATTAGCCTCGGTAATTGATGAACTATTAACGGTGGTATTTACATAAGTAAGGAGAAATGATAGAATTACACGCTTTTGGTCCATGAATGAAATGTTACGCTAATATTGTTTTATTATGTTTCTTTAAATTGCCTATAATGCTTGAAATTATCTTGTGTTATAACAGGGGCATCATACCAACATGGTGTGTAGGGAAATCCGTTTCGTAGCTCACACATTTTGAAAAGAACTATATATTCACATGTTATGAGTGATATGAGTTCTATATGAACGGACGTGTTAATCACTAAATTAGTCGTCCGACCTCTTTTGTAAAGACTAGTAATGAAAATTGAAATGGAACACGTATGTGAATGAGCGAACAAGTTGATATGATGTGTACATATATACATATGAGGTATTCATCTAATAAGGATGTCGTGTTGTGAAATTACATGAGGTAAGGATAACGAAAGTACTAGTTGTGTAAGTTGTTGTTCGACACTCTTATATGATCTCGTGATGTTAACGAGACTAGAACAAGAATGTGAATTTATGAGTATGTCAATACGATGTAATGTAAACCTATGAGTATGGAAATATAATATTATGGGCACATGTATTGAGAATCCATTTTATGGGAATGTTGATTTACATTATCCTACGTAGATTATGCCTTGATAATGAACAAAATGCAATAATAAAATTGAAGAATGATGTAGTTGAAAACATCAAGAAACCGGACGATTAAAAAAAAATTTCATCAATTTCGGCATTGAAAAAGCCGGGTCGTTACAGTTGGTATTAGAGTGCCTGGTTTGGATCCTAAGGATTGATGAAAATAATGTTGTTGCGACCTATTTCTGGATGGTGCGCACTCGCCAAGGGGCTCGAACCAAGCCACCCTCCATAGAAAGGAGGAGCAGTGGCTGAAGTGCCAAGATTGGCAGGATGAGGATCAATTGGATGATAATGCTTCCCACACTCCAGCAAGAGCATCTGGGTTCTTACGGGAAGAGCCACAAGAGTTGAAGAAGAACAGGTACCAAACCAGATGGAGGAAATACCCCTAATAGAGATGGGGTAGCAAGAAAGAGCAGGGAAAACATGGTATTACTCGTACAGTTGGTTAAAGGCACAAGAGAAATGGGCTACGAACCATATTTCAGGGAAACAAGATGCTTTGATAGCTGAGAGGTGGATTAGAAAAGTGAAGGAACAAGAATTATTGGCGTTGAGACAAGGGAAATGTCGGTTTGGAATATGAGCAGAAATTCCATGACCTTTCACTATTTGCTCTACACTACATCCCCACCAAAGAACTCGTGATTGAGAAGCTGAGAAATGGGCTTCGACAGGAATTGAAGCAAGGGTTGATTGCTTTACGGTTTTAATCAGTGAGAGAAATAATTGAGGCAACACAAGTGACACGACCAAAGAGTTGATGTCTTCTCCCAAGTGTAGGAGTGTCGAAGTAATAAATAACCTGGCAAGACCGGGGTCGAACCACATGGAGGTTAACTGTATAAACTACAAATAAAGAAATATATAATAACATAAAAGGAGTTGAAGAGAGCTTTGAGATGTGATATTGATATAAGGATTAAACAAAGATAAAATAATTGTCAAGGTTAGAGGATCCACTAATGGTATTTCAAACAAGTATAATATAAACTCTTTTTATTACTCAACTGAAAACCACACACAAAGGAAGTTCCAATCAGATTATAAATTGTTAACATGATTACATTAGTTATCTTATTCGAATAATGCTAATACTTGTAAATGTTGTCAGGTATTCATGATAATAACTTATGTTAACAACAAATTAAGTTCCTTTCATAGCACAGGTGTCGGTTATACCATAAGG
>Ga0307511_10003994_pt1 | contig 15090 bp, 12 predicted proteins | sample 13_EM_MG_FD_200266 | JGI IMG/M metagenome (GOLD analysis project Ga0307511, IMG submission 200266) | Populus trichocarpa ectomycorrhiza microbial communities from riparian zone in the Pacific Northwest, United States - 13_EM | ecosystem: Host-associated > Plants > Roots > Unclassified | place... | reverse complement strand
TTTCAATACCGGGAAAACTAGGACCTTGCAGAAAAGCTTGAAGTAAGGTGTCTTATGGTGAGTGGTGATGGATGGATGGAGGGGACGATGCAACGAGGTGTATGGAGGCGCGCCAACTTTAGGTTCCTGCACGACCCCATGGAAGGAAAGAAAACCGGGAAAACTGGTGAATAAGACTCCTTGTCTGTATCTGAATCACTGAATCATAACTGTTAGAATAAGTTGTGGGCAGCTTGGCGTCCTTGGCTTGGTCAGAGACTCCTTGGACTCTACCACGCTCCACGCAGGGAAGAGTAAACCCACGCAGGGAAGGTAAACCCACCCAGGGAAGAGTAAACCCACCCAGGGAAGAACCCAACGCAGGGATCAAGAGACTTTGGGGCCTTCCACAGGGAAGAGTCCAAAAGGTACCAAAAGGAAGAGTCCAAGGAATCTCTGACCAATAGATTATAGTCTTGGCGGCTAGATTATGCGTCTGAGGTGCCTAGAGCTACGGGCCCCCCATCATGGATTGAACCCATCACCACAGTCCGTCCCACCACAGCCCATCAACAATCATTAAACCCACCACCACAGTCCCCCGCCGGCACCCATTGACACCCTTCGAGCCCCGAGATGAATAGAATTACCGGCGACCGCGATGATGCAGCAAGCCAGGGTGCACTCGTCGCAACGCTACGCAGACGGAGGGCACCCCCACGGTACGGACAAGCCAGACTACGTAGGTACGGACCGCTTTGTAAAATATGGATTCGCAGCTGTCAAGGCTCCTAGCAGTACACCGTCGAGGCTGAGGCGGCCACACTGTTTGACACCCCCTGATCTGTCCTACCTGTTTATAATCAACCTATATTCTTCTCAGTAGCACCTTTGTCCACACTGGGCTGGCAAATATCAGGCTCGATAACCGTTTTACCACCTCGAATAACACCAGACTGCCATACGGGTATAGCCCATCGATACCATCTCGTCTAGTACCCACCACTGCCACACCCTAGGTTATCACTCCACGCCTCGCTATCTATCACCCATCACCGCACATTACATTACAACTCTTGGTAGTTAGCCCGCCATGGCTAGAAAACGAAGGCTCTCAATTGAACCAGAAGAATACGACAGCTTCAAGAGGTTGAGAGTGCGGGTAATTTTTTTTTGGTGCTTTTTAAAGTCTGTGCTCACAGTCGGCTTAAGGCCATGGGGAGGCTCCGATGGCTCCCCGAGAGGAGCTCCTGTGCCCTCGGAACAATGGGCTAAGGCGCAGGTAGTGGAGCCCGCCATACTTACGCCAGAAGAAGCCGATCAGTCGTGTGTTGAATTCACACACCAAACACTTCTGAGTAAACTCAACCGATTAAGTGGCCTGGATCTGCCAATGGAGTATAAGGGGGTGCGGTCCGGCATTGATTATCTCATCTCCAAAGGCCATGATATTGGAACTGCGTATGCCTGGTTCCGGACGGCTTGTCAATTCACTCATACCTTCACTTCTCCAGAAGGGTCGCGGCTTAGGGGCGAGCTTCCAGATCTTTCTGAGTACGGCCCTCACTTGATGGAGGCAGCATACGACGATAGGGATATTGTACGGTCATGGGCAGCAAGTGAGCTTGGGTGGGCCTCTAGCTTACCCGCCACTAAACAATGTGTGTGGAATTTTAAACATAATTATCCCAATCTTTTTATATCAAGCTAACAGAAATCTATAACAACCTATAGCTGCACCAACTCCTGGTATCTATGTTACGGAAGATGATGCAACTATGGTTATTCATCCTGAATTGATCCCGCCGAGACGGTTATGGGATTTACGGAGTAATAGGATTGTTCCATATGACTGGCAGTGCCACTTTGTGCAATCTCCTTCGGAGCCTGGGTCAACCAAGCACACACAGTTTGCAGCCATATCCCATAGCTGGACTAATGACATGTCCCCAGTGTCAACAAGTATCAACAAAGGCCAATGGGGAGTTCCTCTGCCTCGAGGTGTTACAATCGAGAAGCTACGACAAGAGCTACTGCAGCTTAGGAAGACAGAAGCATATAGCGTGCCCATTGAATACTGCTGGCTTGATGTACTATGTTTAAGGCAGGCGTCCGACGATCCGCAATTGGAAGAAATCAAACTTAAAGAGTGGAAAACCGATATACCAACTATTGGTAATGCCTACCGTCAAGCAGATCTGGTAGCTCGCTATATGAACGGTCTGGGGATACCATTCCGGGTAGATGGTTGGGATAGTAAATACCACTGGACAAGGCGTGTTTGGACACTCCAGGAAGTAGCCTATTCATCCCATGCAGAAGCTCACAAAAAGAAAAATATCACAATGGGGCTGCCCGTAGAACAAGAGAACTGCTTGGACTTTATTCTAGTACAGGTATGTGGATGCAAAATTGAAACCGAACACGAAGTCATGGTACAGAGCTAACTTTTCCCTAGGTTGGCATCAAGCTAACAACGGCCGCAGAAATCCTCAATACTCCGATTCAGGGCAAAATTACCACCTGGCCCGACCTCAGGCACCTCATTAGCGAAGTCGACAGTCGATGTTGTTCACATGAAAGCGACAAAATTGCAGCACTTAGCTACCTGATCAGCCTCGACCCTCTGCCGGTATATAATGCCAAGGACAATATTGAGACTGCGTGGGCAAAATGTTGTGCATATCTCCATAGCTCAATTAGGTTAGACATGCTCCTCCAACCCATACACGGCTTCCCCACGTGGGCATCCTTAACTGCCAAACCACGGGAGGAGCTAGGATTTAACCCCGGGCGAGAAAAGCCCTGGGCAGTCTTGGCACACAGCAATGAGGGGTGTTACCGTGGGCCCGGGGAATTTCTCGGAGGCACGCTAAGAATGGTCGGTAGAAATAGTGACCCAGCGGATGGCCCATATACTTGGCATTCTAAATTTCCAACGCATGACCAGTATTTATGGGCGGGTCAAGTAAGAGTACAGAGAAGGCCTCAAAGCAACTGCTACTTTGTCACGAGCAATGACGAAATCTCAGCTAGAAGCGAACAGGTGGATTTTTGCATCCGGAACTGTGATAGTGCAACTGTGGTTCCCGATGAGTGTTATATCTTACTAGCACTCCACCGAGAGACTTATGGACACAGTGATACACCTCGCTTCGTGATATGTAAGGTGTTGCTGGAGGACGAAATTCCTAGCGGTGGAGACTTCGAGCCCTCCCAAGACCGGATGTTAAGCACGATAATTCACATGCGGAAGATGGCAGTCTTTAAAGCCGCCTCTGGCGAGGACACAAGAAAAGCGTCGTCCGTGGCACCGTCGTTGAATAAAGCGTGGGAGGGGATGAAAGTTTGGGAACAAGAACAGAATGAAGCGGATGGGCCTTGGCGACCTCTGACATTAGCAGGTCAACCTCACTCGGTTAAATACTACATCTACTTATGATTGAGTTCGAAAGAAAGTTGGACTAGGGTCCCCTCAGAGTTTTCGTCATTCCCATTACTATATATCCAGATTTGAACACCCCCAATTCCTGAGGGTCAAAGTATTCTGGAGCTAAGGAGTTGTTTTTTCTTGCAATTTCGCCGGCGGCGGTGTTTTTTTTGCCTGTTAGTGCTTTGGTTGATGGGGTCGATATTGAATGAATTATCGGTGGGAATTGCAGAGAATGCTCGAGTGCAGATGTTGTATTGCGGGATAGGAAGAGGCTGCAAACTGTTTTGAAGTTGGTTTAATTGCCGGGAGGTTAAGAGAGATGGCTTGGTGGGCCTGTTGGGGTAGTTTCGAGTATGGGTAGGAAGGGCAGCTTGAAAGTGAAGGGGCGAAAGGGAACACCTGTTATATGTGTATGAGCAAAAGTAATGAGCTTTGATTTTAAGATTAAATTAAAGAAACAGAAAAAGAAGAAGTAAAACAAGTGCTTTTACCCTTGCGTCAGAGTGTTACCACACCCACCAGACTAAATCAAGCATAGTCTAGCTGCACGAGTAAAAGCCGGGTTTATGAAACAAGGAAGCAAGTGTAGTCTGTTGGATGCAAGTGAATATGTAACGTAGGCTCCGGTGGAGGAAAAATCTTTCCCACGTTTTTCTCTTTTGAAACAAACTTCAAGGCCTTCTTTATCGCTGTATCCCTTAACTCGCTGCGGGCGGGGCATTTTTTTCGGATGTAGCCGATTTCACAGCCATGCTGTTTGGGTGCTAGAATTTGATGGCGAAAAAATTTGCAAAGGACGGCGGCCCTAATTCACGGGGTATATTTTGAGAATCATTGTGCACATCAGATACAGTAAAAATATCGGATCCTGAGTCAACTGCGCATTCGAAAGGCCATGGGCATCATGCTGCAACATGCCTTCTTCCTGAGGGTACATGGGACCCAATGACGGTATTTTCATGACGGAGTTCTTAAAACAATTTGTACTTGACCCAACCTCGTTCAGCAGAACAGCCGATACCAGTTAGATACCTGTCCCACTTGCCATATCCACCTGTCTTGTCGGGTATTTTCAGCAGTACCACCAAATTCCATACTCAGGGTTAGTACCGGTCTCGTTAGATTCTGCCTGCAAGTTCCTCTAACTCGGAAATGTCATAGGCTGTTGCCATAGGCCATTGCCTAATGTTCTATGTCCTCTCTCCTCCTCTATATATATTCTGTATTTACATTTTATGTTCTTGTTGAGAAAATCAAAGATTTGCGACCGTAGTGTTGTGTAGACCGCTGGGGTGACCTACGTTTGCTGAGGCAAATATACTAGAGTTCAAACCGGTTAAATCAACTTTCGGCTACATCCGGAAAAAAGCCCGCCCGCAGCGAGTTAAGGGATAGAGCTAGTTATTCTTCGTGGCAGGGTAAGAATTGAACGCCTGGTCACGAGAGTAGTCTTGCCGTATCCCGCTGCAAAATGTGGGGGTTCGGGAGCGATACTAGGTAGTCTGGGAGCGATGCTAGTTTTGCGATACCGTAGTTCACTTTCATTGTCTCAGTGTAAACGTTGTGAAGCAAGAATTATGTAGAAGATTATTGTATGGGGGCTGAAGTATTATTATCCCCTACCTACGCATTTCTGGCTGAAAACGACTTTCCACAAGTGGCTGGAAGGTGGACTGAGAAAGAGTGGTCGTTGGTGGAGTGGTCGCTGGTGGAGTGGTCGCTGGAGTGGTCGCGGTGGAGTAACTGTTCGAAGCTACCTTAATGATCCTTATTTGTAGATATAATTATAGTCTCGACTGATTGGGCCGGGGGGGTAAGTAAGCCATGAGCCGGGATTACAGGAGAGCAATAGATACCTCGCATTGCTTTTATGCAAGGCGTTGTTGGAGAACGGACACTTCAAACCTTCATATCCAGAGGGTGGTATGCACAGCTCTTGAAAATCGCCTCTGACGACGACACAAGGAACTTGCAACGTCCATCGTTCAGACATCTGGAAAGGTGCCGGACTTGATTTAGTAGAGTTTTTGCTAGGGTTTCCCTATGAGTTCTTGTTATTTCCACCACCATATTTTCCATATTTTCCCAATTTTGTAGTTTATAGTGGTTTTTTTCACTTGCTTTCGAATTTCTCTTTCTTTACGGGTAACGGGTTACTTGATCTGCTTGTATCCGAGGGGTCGTGCGGAATGGATATCGCTGAGGTTGACATGGGAACTCTATACTGAGGCCGGAGAGAGTTGGGGAAATGTATGGGGGTGGATGCTATATATTCTAGGGAAGGTAGATGGAGGTTTTGGTTTGCTGAGGTTGTTTCGATTAGTGGAAGGAGGTAGATGAAGGATTGGTTGGGGCCGTGGATTTAGGAGGAGGTAGGGAGGATAGAAGGAGCAAGGAGGATAAAGGGAGCAAGAAGGTGGAGGGGGATAGGCAGTCGATAAGACATCAATTCTGCTTGTCTACGGGTTGTGCTAGCATACGGAGGGATGTGGTGATGGTTATGTAGTTATACTGGTGGGATGATGATAGCGATAATTTCATTTGAATATATTTTTGCCACTGGCAAGGCTACCCTAAGAGACGTATATGTACCACCCCTGCCTGGAATTTCCGCTCTTCATCCTCAGTATCATGTGTAGCGCATTCCTACCGGCTGCATGCAATAGTCTGCTTTGTCTTGTTTTTTTTTCCCTTTTCCTTTTCGCATACTAAGTACAGGCTATAGTGAACCTCAACGCATTGAAGACCTGGCTGTACTGAAGCGACCGGCCCAGACTACTGTATTTCTGCACACAGGCAAACTTCTCTGGCTATAGCGAAGATGGTACGCATAGTGAAAGTGAAGAAATTTCATTTACTAATTTAGTCCATTACAATAGATAGATACAACACCTAGCTATAGTGGAATAACTAACACACTTTCCAGCGAAACATCGAGGTCCATCCAAAACATGAATACCGTATCTCAACCACCACAACCCAGAAAAGCAAGTGGGGCAAAATATCGGTCGCTTGGCCTCCGTTTTAGCCAGGTTTGTCTGAAGGACGCTCCTATATATAGCTCCTATACCCAGGACCAAGCTAGAGTAGATTTGCACCTATAAGTCCCGTCGCGGGATCTGCTCTAGGGTAGGCTCTGGCCGTGCTCCAGTAGACTCCGGCCGCGCTTCAGGGTAAACTCTGGTCGTGCTCCGGTCGTAGCAAATTATCCGGCCAGCGAAGCAATTCGAAATCTGCAAATTGCTGCGCCTTGTCCACTCTGCACTCTTAGCTTGACAGGGCGATCTGTATGGTGACACGCTGGGCTGGCTGTTCATGCAGGTGCTGGGGATTAGGTACCTAAGGTCTTGGCATTAGTAGGTCAGAGGATACCCTTGTATATGTACTGGCAACATGCAAGCAAAGTGGTGAGAGTTGCTGTCGAGGGCTGCTGAATCTACTGGTCCTGGGGCTTACAATGCCCACTTGGCCTTGCTGGGATATCTGCTTTTCGTTAACAATTGACATAGAAAGTCATGGTTAAGCGGATATCCTGTATCTGCAAAAGTAGTCTGCAGTTGCCTACTCTTCCCCAGGAGAGAGCAATTGCTCATGCTGATGGGTCCGCCGTACCCTCCAGCACAGTGTCTTGCGATCTGCCCCATTTAACTTACATCTGGAGCTCGCTAGGTATGCGTGATTGCCTCCTACAACTATGTTTCTGTTTATTTTGGCATATTAAAGTCGATGATTAGAAAGGCCTGCTTAAACGTCAGTCACCACAACTTAAGAGGCGGCACTAGGGCATGCAGTACACCTAGCAACCAAAACTAGAGGCGGCTATGTAGTAGGATGTGTGTTGCATCCTTGCTAAATGCTGCAGTCGTCTCCTGTCTCTAGTCTGGTTTATTCTAGATCTAAATTTGTTGCCGTGGTTTTCATGAAAGAATCGGAATGCATATTTGCTCATTTATTGTGCCGGTACTATACGTAGGGTCTCGTATAAGGTGTTGCATAAATTCTGGTCCTAGTATTCGCTTAGCTTACATCCTTACCTAGAGTGGGGTAATAAGCTACGATTTATGTGGTGGAGCTACATTGATTGATCAAACCCCAGATCATCATATCCCCAAAGGGGAGTGGGTTGATTGTACAGCCCACTCATCTGGGGTACTATCACCCCCTCGGGTGGCTCGTGTATAGTATGCATAGTATGCTCATTCTATCAAGATAACTCATTCAACTCATTACGACATGTACTTATTTAGCGATGACAGAAAAAGCTTCTCACATCTCATCTTCATGACGGCATCAGCTTTACTTTTATTTTTTCCTATTGTTTTGATGTGTAGAATTACCACCTAGCATCTCGTCTTTTTGGACGGTGTATGGTCATGGCCAACGACGTGTACCTACCAATGTGTGAAATTATCACCTAAAATCTCGTCTTTTTGACGGCGTCTTACTGACGATTTTCTTCTATCTGTTGATGGAGGCAAAACTCCTCACACCTCGCCCTCATGACAGACCCAGCTCAGGATGACTTGTATCGATTCCTGTTTTCAAAAATAATAATAAGGCCAGCCAAATAGTATAGTAGATATAAGGAACGGCCCCCCTTTCTAGTTCTGTACATAGAGCCTCCCCTGATTGTGTAGGAAGACGAGGTATGAAATATAGGCCACGCTATGTACATAAACCTCCACTACCTACTGAGGCGCATTTGGATTAGTCTTAGTTAACACGGGATAACCTCCGCTGACGGCTGTTAAGGAAATCATTGGATTCGAACCCATGGCAGTTTATTACGAGACTGGCATAGTCTGGTTGTTTATTGAACAGGACTGCAACTAAGCCCTGAACTTTTAGTGCATCCCACCTATTCGTCCAACGCATCACCACATCATACCGTTGGCAGCAACATATGTACTTGACCATCACCACCCAGCTTTGGTGACCAGGTAGTATAGTCTGGTAAAAGTAGCATGTATCGTTCTTAGTCTTGTTCTTGCACTCCCACTAAATATTATCTCTATAATTTTTTTACCACCCCTGGCCCAGTGCAAAACATCTGTACGAGTAGTGTCAACAATATAATTCATCCGCACACATCGTCAGTTACTAGTTAGACCCCATACACCACGTCCTACCCATCACCACATATTATATCACAGCTCTTGCAAATTCGCCGAATATTGCGTAGCCCAACATGGACAGAAAACGGGGACCCCCAGATGAGCCAGATGGGCACGATACCTTCAAGAAATTGAAAACACAAGGCCTCGCCACAGTGGAGCCCGCCATACTTACGCCAGAACAGGCCGATCAATCATGTGTTGAATTCACACACCAAACGCTTCTGAGTAAACTCAACCAATTGAGTGGTTTGGATCTGCCAATGGAGTATAAGGGGGTGCGGTCCGGCATTGAACATCTGATCTTCGAACGCCATGATATTGGAACTGCATATGCTTGGTTTCGAACAGCTTGTCAATCCACTCGTCCCTTCGCTTTTCCAGAAGACTCGTGGTTTAGGGGGGGGTTACCAGATCTTTCCGAGTACGGTCCCCACTTGATGGAGGCAGCATGTGACGATAGAGATATTGTACGGTCATGGGCAGCAAGTGAGCTAGGGCGGGCCGCTAGCTTACCCGCTACTGAAAAAAGTTTGTGGAATTTAAAGATAATTATTCCGACCCTTTTTGTATAAAGCTAACGGAAATTTATAACACCTATAGCTGCACCAGCTCTGCCACCAACTCCTGGTATCTACGTTACGGAAGATGGTGCAACTGTGATTATGCATCCTGAATTAATCCCGCCGAGGCGGTTATGGGATTTACGGAGTAATAGGATTGTTCCATATGACTGGCAGTGCTACTTTGTGCAATCTCCTTCGGAGCCTGGGTCAACCAAGCACACACCATTTGCAGCCATATCTCATAGCTGGACTGATGACATGTCCCCTGTGTCAACAAGTATCAACAAAGGCCAATGGGGAGTTCCTCTGCCTCGAGGTGTTACAATCGAGAAGCTACGACAAGAGCTACTGCAGCTTAGGGAGACAGAAGCATATAGCGTGCCCATTGAATACTGCTGGCTTGATGTACTATGTTTAAGGCAGGCTTCCGACGATCCGCAATTAGAAGAAATCAAAACCAGAGAGTGGAAAATCGATGTACCAACTATTGGTAATGCCTACCGTCAAGCAGATCTGGTAGCTCGCTATATGAACGGCTTGGGAATATCATTCCGGGTAGATGGTTGGGATAGTGAACACCATTGGTCAAAGCGTGTTTGGACACTCCAGGAAGTGGCTTATTCATCCCATGCAGAAGCGCACAAAAAGAAAAATATCACAATGGGGTTACCTGCGGGACAAGAGGACTCTATTCTAGTAATGGTATATATGCAAGGATTGAAACCGAGCGGCGAAATCATGTGGCTAACCCTTCTTAGGTTGGTACCGAATTCAAAATCGCTGCGGAGATCCTCAACACATCCGTTCAGGGCAAAATTACCAGCTGGTCCGATCTCAAACGCCGTATTAGCGAAGTCGATAGTCGATGCTGTTCAAATGAGAGCGACAAAATTGCAGCACTCAGCTCTCTGATCCGCCTCAACCCTATGCCGGTATTTAATGCCAAGGACAAAATAGAGACAGCGTGGGCAAGATGCTGTGAATATCTCAGCGGCCCAATTAGGCTAGAGATGCTTTTCCAACACGAACAGGGCTTTCCCACCTGGGCATCCCTAACTGCCAAACCACTGCGAGGGTCAGGTGCCGAGATTAAACCACTACTATCGAAGTGTGAAAAGCCATGGGTAGTTTTGGCACACAATCATGATGGGTGCTACCGTGGACCTTGGGAATTCCTCGGAGGCAGGATAAAGACGGTCGTCAGAAGTAGAGACCCAGCGGATGGTCTGTACACTTGGCACTCTAAACTTCTTACGCATTTGTGGGTGGGTCAAGTAAGAGTAGAGAGAAGGTCTGAAAGCAATCTCTACTCAGTCACGAGTGTTGATGAAATCTCTACTGGGGGCAAGAAGATGGATTTTTGCATGCGGAATTGCGATAGGGCAAGTGTGATTCACGATGGCTGTTATACCCTACTAGCACTCCACCAAGAGACTTATGGGTATAGAGATATGAGTCAGTTCGCGATATGTAAAGTGTTACTGGAGGACGAAATTATTATCAGCAGAAACTGGGAACCTTCAAAAGACAGTATCTTTGGCACAATAATTCACATGCGGAAGATGGCAGTTTTGAGAACTGCCACGGATGAGGACACAAAAAAAGTGTCGGCTCCAGGACTTTCGTTCAATAAAACGTGGGAAAGTTGGAAACAAGAGCAAAAGGTAGCAGATGGATCGTGGCGACTTCTGAGAATGGCAGGTCAACCCCATTCGGTAAAATACTACATCTACTTATAATGCAGTTCGAAAGGGAAGTTCGCCAACGACAGGCTTGGAGTTTTTCGTTATTTTCATGGCCCCTTTTTTCCAGAATATACGAGTTTGAGCGTTTCCAACTTCTGCAGGATCAGGGGTCTTTTGGGAGGGTTCTTACATCTCCATTATTTTTCTGTTAGGCGGTGTTTGTTTCCCCTTTTGGTTGATAGGAATTTGGCGGCATATGGGCGGATATGGTGTTGATGACAATGGGCGAGTGCAAATATTGTATGAAGGACGGGAAGGTTTGCAAGTCGTTTTAATGTCAAATAGAGAGATTACGCCAGAGACCTCTCGCAAGAACCCAGAGCAGTTGGATTGCGCGCAAAAAAGATGCTATTGTAGTCATTCTTGCAACCAGAATTTCCTTGAAAGTCTCGTACCACGGTATGCCTGTTTCAGCCTATATCCACTTGTGAGGACCGTGTGATCAATGGATTCGGTGATGGGTCAGTATTAACTGTAGAGAGACTGTATGTTAATGATTGTCAGAATTATTGGAGATCCCACAGCTGTGACAAGTTGGGGGTGCCACACCTCCAGGTGACGCTTGTAGCCCCAGGGCTGCTTAAGTAGCCATCGACGACTATTGTGAAATCACCCTCGAATCATCGAGGGCGGCGTTTTGGGCCAAATATACTCATGCCGCTACAAAGTACCAACTGGTAACTTTGCTTAGAACAGACACCGTTGGGATTTACTTTCCGGCGACATGAGCAGTTGTCTCGGCAGCCAGGTTTTCAGAATGGTGAGAACGAACTCAAAACTTACTCTGATGCTCAGTAACTGGGGCCATTTCCAGAGTGCCCCAGCACGTTTCCAGTCCATAGCACAGATGCTTGGTTTAGTACACAACCCCCAATATTGCGTGGAGTTAAGACAGATGAATATAAAGGTGTGCTTAGGTAGCTTTGAGAAGGGGAAGGAAGGATAGCCTACAGAAACAGTAGCGAGGGGAAATGTTGGGAATTAAAATGGAACATTAAGTTGCTGAGGAGGAAGGAATCAAAGAATAATAAAGCAGATACTTCCATAAATTACGGTGGTTGATAAATCGACCATATGTCAGCAGTCAGTCCAGCGACCCAGTATGATAAAATGTAGCCCTGCTGCCTAAAACAGGGGTGTAGCAGATACTGCTGCCTAGACAAAAATGTAGCCCTGCTGCCTAGAAATAATGTAGCTGCAGCAGAGGTGTGGCAGACTTACCAACCACCAATGGAGGGAACCTGTGTAGCATATCGTAGCGTAATAAATCCACGATTACCTACCTTCATACCATGCCTTCGGAGCGGTCGTGCCAACCAGACTATACCATGCCAGAGAGCGTTGCAGCCAACCCTGGGAGCGCAAGGTATCCGCCAGAATCAACTACCTGCGTATCCAGATCAAGCCGCCCTCCTATCAGCAGCGATTACGGAGTATGATACTCTCTTATGCATGCCCTAGCAGTATCCATGGGCTGGTAAAACATTGTAAGACAAGCCAGACATGCAGTTTCTTGTACCAGTCTATGGGATACGATACGATACCTCTGTAAAGCACAAATGTGTACGGCAGATTGACCCTCAACTTTCACTCCGCAAACTAGAAAGGGGAATGCGGAATGCCTCGCATATTTGCAATTATCTATAGCTTAGCCCAATCCCGTCATTCTTAACGGGTAAACAAGAGATACCAGTCGGGCAAAAGTACGGAGTAGAAATTCCCCCTTTGAAATACCAATATGATATGGTGTTTTTGAATACCAGTTTTGGGGGGCAGTATTTTCAAACGGGCCAATCCTAGCTCACAATATGGCCGGGTTGCTGTAGGTGCAGCGCACCAGGAATCGTATTTCTAGGGCGCTAGTAAGAATCTGTTGTGCCAACCAGATTACATTTCCAGGCACAATTAAAGAGGCGGCTTGTGCCAACCAGACTGTTGAGAGAAGCTGCAGTTAGATTTTGTCAGACCGGCTGAGCCAAAGGGAATCGTTCCAACACCTAGCGCCGAGTTGGGCTGCCAAGACAAATAATTCGTTAAGTTGCCATGGCAACCCACCAGCAGTAAATAAAAATACGCAATTTGTGAATGAATATTTATTGAACTCTCAGACCAGGACCTACATATTATTAAATACACACAGACCTCAAGCTCAACCTACCTATGCAAATAAACCGCCATCCACAACTGACCCTCGCTTATCCAGACCAATACAGGCTTAGGCACACCAAACGCGTTGGTTAATGGCATTGAGATAGGTTAAGCGTGGCGCATTTGGCCCCCTACTGAGCCCCCCCAATGCTGTGCTGAGCACCTGAGGTGTGGCGTGTTTTATGCATTGTGAGGTTTTTCCTTGGGCTACACTTGTAGTCGGTGCATAGAGCACCAAAATATTCATGTAGACAGAACATACAGGTATTCGAGCTGATGGATGATACACGAATAAGCGGGGGGACCTGATATCCAAGATACTATAAAACCATAGTAAAATGCTTACTGCAAGCGGGTCAAAACAATGGGAGTAGGCAACAGGGGCTATGGATCGATCGCTTGAAAAGTAAATAGTGTAAGCACGTCAACATTGCTTCAGGATAATTGACAACATTCCCAGTGTGCGCGTATACGTCATGTTGATGTGTTGTAGGAGGATACGTGGGCTTGAATAATTGGGGTTTTCGACCCTTGATAGATTGTGATCTCCACACCTCGAGTGATGCAAACACAGGGGTTGCACCAATGGGTGTCAGGTCCAGCCATCCCAGATTTCAACCCGCTTAACGTTGATGACCACGATTGGTCAAAATCAGCTTGTGGTAAAAATACCAACACGTATTGCTATGTTCAGGTCCATAATAGTTGCGCTAGCAGGGGTTATCCGCCTTGCTCTTGTCGTTGACAGTAGGTAGATGAAGCCTACAACCTCCCAAAGAACCGAAATATTTTGTGGTGGGCATTTCACCCATTGATCAAAATACGCAACAAACAGCACGTATTCAAAGGGGTGTAATATTTAGTCTCTTTCTACCTACATGTTGTTCTCACTTTACGTACAGTGGAGTTCTGACTGCTCAAACTAGGGTGATATTGCCTTGGCTCGTACCCAACAGCACAATTTAGTTCCAGGTGCATCGCGCTCCTTATTGGATCCAATGTTATTCCCTGCTCTGCCCCCCAGAGTGCTGTAATGCTGGCATTTTGTGCCGGGATTGGGGCTGTGTGGTATACATGTGGCATGGGGCTGTGGTAACACGTCAGAAATATCCGCTGGACGCCTGCCATCGAACCCTTCACCCCAAAGTAATAGCGAGCGGCCCATAGGCTTGTTCTTATTGATTTCTAAAAATATATTCAAGTCTGTTGACGTGGATTGCCTAATAGGTAGGAAAGACGTATCCCATGGACTGGTAAGACATTGTAAGGCAGCCTACACTTGCATTAGTGGTTTTCTCGACAGACTAACTATATAGTGAATGAAAATTCTAACAGCTAAATACAACGTGAACAAAATGACTTTTGACATTGTGAACATTTAAATCTCTTACAAATGCAACATCGTCTTTGTAGCTTCATCTCTCTGTTGATATACACCAATATATGTACATGTACATCTATTGAATTTGCTATCAAGGCTGGGATCCGTAGCTTTGCTTCATCTAATAGCATGCGTGATAACTCTAATCGGAATCGTTTATGTGACATCTCGATTGTAGAAGCCATATAAGATATAACTGTTGCAATTGCTCTTGTGTAGCTTGACAGCGTTCAAAAATATCCCTTTTGATGTTATTGACACAGTTAGTCTGCCGAGAAAAACACTAATGCATGTGTAGGCTGTCTTACAATGTCTTACCAGTCCATGGGATACCTCTCTATTTTTGGTACTCAGCGAAAGAACCAGAATGCATATTTGCCGTCATACAACTCTTAGCCAGATTAGCCATTCCGATTCTTTCTTGCCTGGCTCGAGTACGGTACCGGGAAAACTAGGAAATAAGAGCCCTTGTCAAAAAGTGAAACACAGCTGTAGAATTAATCACACAACAGTAGAATAAGTCACAATGCGAGCCAAGTGCTTACAAGTAGTAACGCTGCTACCATGGGTACCTAAGGATGACCGACCACCGTAGGATGACCGGGGTCAACACGCTAGCTATTTTCGGCAATCCTGCGATGCTAGGCAAGCAGAGTGGTAAGAGTCCACTCCGGCTAAGTTCAGATCTATGGAAACAACTACGCTCTACAACATGGCAGCCCTC
>Ga0307511_10003992_pt1 | contig 15091 bp, 10 predicted proteins | sample 13_EM_MG_FD_200266 | JGI IMG/M metagenome (GOLD analysis project Ga0307511, IMG submission 200266) | Populus trichocarpa ectomycorrhiza microbial communities from riparian zone in the Pacific Northwest, United States - 13_EM | ecosystem: Host-associated > Plants > Roots > Unclassified | place... | reverse complement strand
TCTTGGCACCTCTCCCTTAGATGTAAAACAAGGTATCGTAAGATGGACCTGTAAGGTTTTTTGGCTTGTGAGAGCTAATTGGGTCTGTCCAGTGCGGAGGGAAAAGTATCCGCGACCCCCCCCCCCCCTGCATAATATGCAACGCCAGCCCGAGCACCAGCTATTTCTGGTGAGGCCTGCAGCAGCACGAACGATGCATAAAATGTGGGCAGCGGATACCTACTTTCCCCCACGCACTGTATCCCTCACAAAAATCCGTATATGGTATGGTAAACTACTAGCTGAGTCCCCTTGTAACTGCCAATTCTACAAGCCCAAGGTATAACCATTGCAATCCCAGATACCCAGGGAACCCGTTGGGAAGCGGCTGCATGCTGTCATTTCTACCAATACCCGAGCTATTAGTGGAGGATAGTAGTAGGAGCTCTACCCAAGGGCCAGTTTACATATGTTCATGTCTAGGTAGGATCTGAGGCTGTGCGGACCCAATATTTGATCCAAAAATGCTATTAATAACATGATGGGATTTACGTATCCCCTGTAAACTCGCTGCAATAAACGTAAATTGCGTCGGTATTGGAATCTCATATCGATATCCCAATTCGGAGCATACTCGGTATCCTGAGGGTCAGCATCATTGCTAGCTCAGCTAAGGCATAGTTTTCTACTCGCTCGATCGCAAGTACCTGCTGATATATTTCTTCACCGCCTTTAAAGCAGCTGCGCTGCAGACCAAGACGCTAGAGCAGCTCGTTGCATTTGGTATCCAATGGCTCCCCACCACTACGTTGTTTTGAAATATATAGTGGCTTGAGTGGATACAATTTTCATTTGTGATTGGCTGCAGATGCTTACAATTGTACTGCCTACCTTGTCTAAGCCTCGTTAGGTATCACTAAATTTTATTACTGGCTGTGAGGCATATCTTTCAGCCCTATGGCACGAGACTTTAATTCAACGACCAGATCTCAGGCCACAATCGCACTACTCCTACTTGAACAGGGAGCTGGCTAGCTAAGTATTACAGTATAGTCTCTCCATGAAGCTATATACATATATTGATTTTAACTTGATAGCTGTGCAAATCCATCAATGGATAGGTAACTTAGAGTGTACATCTACTTGAAATCATCTCTCGTCTTTTGTTTTCTTTTACCGGCTAAATTGCGAAGCCTCCAACCTACAGCATAAGCACAGACCTAGAACCATAGCTGACCACCTCGCGAGTACATATACCGCTGTCAATTCCCATATTCGCTGCACCTAGGGTAGCTAGACACTTTTCTGAGTAGCTAGGGTTTCAGCCCGGTGTCACCCGAGAGGAATGTACATGCGTGCGGGGTCGATGCCCCGATAAGTTGATTAAAACTAATGACAGACATCGAAGTTCCGGTACAATCATCGGATTTGACATTCAATCTTTTCAACTGGCCGTATATATCTTGTCATCTTCAGACCTACTGGTAATAATCGATAGATCCCCAATTTCACACTATCATCTGCTGGTCGTATCTCACGAATTTGGTCAATCTTTTTGTCGTCGTAGGTACTAATCAACTTGCAGGACCTGAACTTCCAACCAATAGAGATGTATAACAGTAAAAGTTAGTTTGGCTGGATAAACTAGTATATTTATGAAGATTAATGATATTTTGACTGCACCTCATATTTGATATAGCGTTATCATGCAAGTGAGACCTCCACCGCTCTTTCGCACCACGTGATCCTGCATGACAGTAACATCCCCAAATCTAGGGCTGAAGTTGCTAATTCTTCCCTATTCCCAGCGGTGAAGTACCACACTGTCAACCTACCGTGGGTAAATAAGGAGAAGCTATTCTGCTGCGGCCTCCCTGAAATATTCCCACACCGCACCGATAAGGCCTAGCAAATAGGATCACACCTTTGAGCTTATAAGTGCCCACACATATGCCGCTGCATGCTCTTGCATTCGTTTAGCCTGTGATACTAAGCCTCCATGATCTCTGAGACACTGGCAGGGTAAACTCTTCAGCCCCACGAGGCTACTGAAATAGGGTATGAGAATTGATCAGTCTAATTGAGGGGTAGAACAAATGCTTTATAAGTCCTGTGTTTCCCCAGCTGTTCGTATCTCTCCCTCATCCAACCAGCGCTGCAATCGATATCCGAAGCCCCGTTGACCTTGAGTGATAAAGCCGTTGACAAACAGGACCGCTTAGAAGCTCCACGCAAAATGATTTCAGCAACCCTTTTCGTTTCTGCATTCCTTGCTGCCACTTCACTTGTATGTGCTGCACCCGCAGTAACATCAGTTGAAGCAAGGTCACAGCACCCTGAGGTCTTCCTCCCTGATATCATGATTCAAATAAAAGAGACTTGGCCTGACCATCCTTATGGTGACACAAACTGGGGTTTGGTTTCTCGTGTAAGTGCCTCGATTCTTCAGCTTCCTTTCTTGATACTAATGTATGATCTCGTGGCTACATAGAGAAATGGCAAAGATAATGTTCAAACACTCATCAGCATCCATATTCCACACCATGCATCCGGCAGAAAGTGTCGATACATCTTTACCCAACCTCATGATCTTGGTGGATCTATGTCAGCCCAGGTCTTCACTGTCATTGGGAAGATTCCACTTGATGCTACCTTCAACAAGCGCCCATCACGAGATCGTCACGTTGCGACCTTCAAAATAGACTGGCCAACCGCCTTGTCTGGGGGGAATGCACAATTCACTTTCTTCGGCGGTGAGACTTTCGACTGTCCAGGTGGTAAGAGTGTGCATCTGGAACTTGTCCCAGTTAATGATGATGATTATATCGAATGGTACGAGCCATATGGGTTCGCTATTCAGGCTGATGGTTGGTAGAGAAAGGGGTTTAAAAGGCGGTAGGAGCGGTACTTTTTCTATGGTTTTGGGTAATTGTACGCATAAATTCTGAGGTTTACTGTGGATATACAATGTGGCTGGAATAATTTATTTGATATGCTTTGGTGTTAAGTGGATTTGTTTGGACTTGGACTTTCTTTAGCGGTGCCATATTGGGAATGTTCCTTATTGATATCAATCTCTAGACATCACGATCTTTCAAGTAACTTAATCTTACCAGTGCTTTCATCATACAACTAATTCCCCTATCCGTTCTCACGCACACCCTAGGTCGCCACTGCTTTAGTAGCGATTTGTGATTTTTCATCACCAGACAGTAGTATTTAATATATGAGCGTAAACCTACCATTCGTGGATGCATATGGTACTTATTGTTGTTGACAACCCTTCCAAAAAAAAAAGGAAAGACTCTAGACATCTATGGAGCCATGTACAGATAGTCAGAACATTGAGTCTCTCTTCTTTTTTAATAATATTTGAGGCCTCTTTATGTATCCAATTTATTTGCGAAGTATTTTTGGCTTATGCCATGAAGGACTCAGTAGTACTATAAACCTGATTCCGTCAATTTAACTTAACATATATCCGGCCTGCTGAGTAATACCGCCGGAACTATGCATCTAACCAAGCTATGTCATGCACTAGGTAACCAACGCTATGCAGGGCCATGTGATATACCATATCACACCGGGGACAGTGCTATACTATCTAAGTGGATAAAATTGTGAAGATTATTATATGTCATATTTCTTCAGCTCTTATGAGATACTAGGGTTGTCTACCGGCCGCGGTTCGGTTTCCCCAATCCAAAGATTCATTAAAGACCTTGCTATCTTGCAATTCCAACTAACCTGCCTAAACCAGTACCAATTCACCGGCGTCAAAAGGATGGTGGATGACTTAACAAATTCCAAGAGTACCGTACTGGTTGTGGTAATTGAGCCAAGGCCTCTTACCGACTTTAACTCCCTGTCCGGTGTCGATTTTTCCTTTTTTTCCCTACCCGAAGTGAAGGAGACTAATGCTGTTCACAACACGAATACTTATTCCTTTGGAATGAATCTGAGTCAACCGCCCTGAGTACATGTTTACCAATATGGCTTTGAATTTTGCTGAACTACGACCGAAAGGCGTTATGACTCGCTCTATATACGTGAAAAGACTTTTAGCCCGTAACGATTGAGCTCTGCCAGACCTTGTAAAGAATCGCCGAGTTAGGTATGCTTTGGAGAGCGTACCAGAAAACGTTTAGAGAATATTTGGTGCTAATGGCTGACTGGCAGGTACGATAGAATTGAACACGCTTGTCAGGGTATCTAGATCGACTAAGCAGACAGACAGGGTATACCCACCTAACTAACATCGGCTGGAATCCGACCCCAGACTACGTCTCTAAATGAGTGGCGCATTTCTTCTAGATACTTATGGACTAGCATAGAATACGGAATAGAAATGGATTCATATATACATGTATATATATGAGTAGATACAATATGCGTGGTCCTATAGATCAAAATCATTTAGAGGCTACCAATCTGTAACTCAATGAATTGCTACTTGTGATACCTAAGAATCAAACTCATGTGATCTTGTGTCCGAAGTAGGATGGGTTATTTAGCGTAGCTTAGTAGTAAATATCTTGACTCCATTAGTTCCTAGTCATCATATTTCAGCTATGCATGTCCTGTTCAACAAGTACTTCGATCAATTTGGACATTACTCCTTCATGTGGCCTTCATCGTTGATAGTACTAATTTCACCCAGGTTTGCCATAATGCACACCGAAAGGACGCAAAATGCAGGGTACCCGTGTAGGAAATTATCCACCTCATCTCCGTTCCCCTCCTTTCGACTCAACGACCATCTTGGGAACACGGAGTGACAGGGCAAGCATATCTGAAGCTTGTACCTACAGTTCTCGAAGCTTCACCCGAAGATACAAACTACAGGCATCGTGATTCTCATGGAGGTTGCTAGGGAAGATTGGCTGTTGTAATATAGTTGGCGACTGCATTCTTAATTATTAGTAGGTCTCGTATTAACCATCTGGAACTGGCTCAATGAATATTGTTACGATCTCCATGTGTCTGAACCAAGTCTCAAGGGGTTACCTCTGGGGTAGCCTGAATATGTGGAAAAAAAGAGACTAATCCTAAGTTGGGTATGATCAGCCAGAGGCCTCTTCACAGAATGTGAATCAGGATATTGATCAGATCTGTGGACGGAATTTGTTTAGTTCCAGGTTTATCGTCATTTGCGCTGGGTCATAGAGATCTCGCAAAGAAACATGGAGCGTTACTGTTGGCGGCTGAAAACGGCTCATTAAAACAAGTATCAGACTTGGAAAGTACCATAGCGGGCGTGCAACCAAACTACATAGCGGGGCTACACAGTCAACAAACACCATACTATGGGTACTCAGATATCAACTATGGATTTTCTTTCCACCCCGGATACTCCGGAATAATTGGATTAGGGGATAGATAATCAAGAGGGCTACAAATCTCCGCTCTAAGATATATCATGGACGTGGGTGTGGAGAAAGTATTCAGTGTTGGAAGATCCAAATCTAACCAAGGAACTGAGGTAATATTAAGGCATGTGCACGTGGTAAGAAACTTGGTACCACCAGGCCTACATAATTTTAATGTATTATCTTACATACCTCTATGACCGAATATGCCACTCCCGTACATATAGCTTGTATGTAACCGAGACAGTCTGTTGTGTGTTTAAGCAGACATGTATTACTTAAGCAGTAGTACTATAACTAGGAATAGATTCAAGAGTCTAGATCTAAGTCTAAATATGAAATAAGAGATCTAGACCTGGACAGTGGTAAACTTGGTTTACGCTCTTCTACACTGCTAAAAATATTCAAGACTCTAGATCTTGTTAAATTATACCGAGCATGCACAGCTTGCTGAATTCAGTACCTCCACACACCAGCCACAATCAGGCACTAGCCACATCACGCTCCGCTGCTTATAGGGTAGGTAAGGCGTATGGCCACGATGCTGACAGGTAGTATTTCTGGTTGTGCATGCGCATATACACATCCCCGTAGATAGCAAGGCTCTTCGTAAAGTTTACAGTACAGGGATCAGCCGCACAGATGTGAGCTAAAATCCGACAAGCTGGATATAGCCGCTCCGATTGCGACGTCCCCAACTGCAACTAAGCAATAATGAGATCTTGATAGCTTTCGAGACTGCTTGAGAATACGCCGGATTCTCAGGTGTATGACTACTTAGCGATCGTGCATGGGATCAAGCTGCAAGGTTTGTGATCCGAGGCTCCGTCAACGCAATTACAAGCAAGGTTGCATGCATTTGCCATATGCATGGATCATTCCACATGGTTTATCCGGCTACATCCAGGCTATCCATGATGGGCAGCTGTGAGTAACGACTCCCCATAGCGCACGGGTCCCTCAAAGAATGACTGCACACACATGAGGGGTCGTGCAATTGCAAATAGGTTGCTCATTTGAAAGCAGAACAATTTGGTAATAACCGTCAATTTGAATCTGGTGACTGTTTCCAAGTTAATATTCCGCTCTTGTCCCTAACTAAGGAGTTGTTTAATCCCCAACGTGTAGCGCTGTGCAGAAGGGCCCCCCAAAGTTATTGATGTGCATGCGCTCTTGCGTGCATCTCGGCAGTACGCTCGGACCATCATCATGCCATGGCCTGGTATTCTAAGTAGGTACCCTTTCTCCCAATTCATGTCGATATCAAAGCTAGTAAATTGGCAAATACAATTGCAGTGGGGACTTTAGCAGACATACCTGAGCTCAAATTTGCCCTATATGCTGAAAGGTGTCAGCTCGTGATGTTTGACATTCCCACTATCACAAGGAGCTAAGCTGTCTAGAGCACAGAACAATACTTCAAGACCCAACACAAAATTCTACTCTACGATAACAATTAGTTTACTAGCGCTCAAAATAACATTCCAAGGATCAAATCAAAGTATGCCTAGCTGGAAGCATCCATGCACTTGAGAGAGAGTTGCACGGCCACAGTAGCTTCGGAACAACAATAATTGGCTAGTTCCCGATAATGCTTACCGCTAACCAGACTAAAGTCAAACATACATGGTATTAATATTTGTAGGTTAATCCGCCTGACAGTGCCCCACCAAATTTGGATCCTGGTCGCTTCCCAAATTGGGAATTAACGGAAGTCGGTAATGCTAAAGCTACATAATTTTCCGGGTGTCGCCGATGGGTCCACTTGAGCAGATGCGCACCCACGAGTAAGGTCTGCGGGACTAGTCTCGAGAGCGTACATACATATATATATCATAAGCCGGGCACATTCATAAGAGTGTGTATATGATTAAGGCGCTCATCTCTTCGGTAGATACAATTGCATGATACGTATGATCATTCAACGTGTATGCAAGCAAGGTCTTCGTGGACAGCATCTACTGTTTTGCTATTGACTACTGGTATTGGTACCTTAGCACCAGCACACAATTGCAATTATTCTCCAGTCTCAGCAATTATACCCCTCCAAAACTACAACACTACGGATACACATCGCATACTACAATACCTTCATGAGCTTACATTGGGACATCTATACATTATCAACGACTCCAGTGCTGGAACGCAGCTCATCTTATCTCTCGACTGAATTCCCTTTGGGTTTACGAGTCCTTTCAACAAAGATCTAAGCCTCCCCAGGGCGCACTTGCTGGCATTTTCACCGCTTCGGAGTTGCTGAGCTGAAACAAATATTAATCTGCTCCCCAGCTGCAGAACATTTGTATCATTCGCTTCCAAAAGGCCACAACGGCTTTTGATTCTCATTATGTACCCTCAAAATATCAGTAGTATTCCTAACGACACGGATTACCCTATGTACGACCAAACCCTTGGCTCTGAAGATGGCACAAATCCGAACCCGCAAATCGATGACCCTGAAGAATTCTGCTCCTGGGTGTACCCAGGTGGCCGGGATTATGTATTAGGAACTAGCAGTTTGTCGTCACCTCTGCTAGCTCCAGTAACTCATAACAATGCTCGCTGCTCATTTCCGTATGGTTCTGCATCACTGCAGGTTCCTGCAGAAGTGTGTAATAGTATTCCACATTTAAACCCATACGCCTATGTCGACACTTCGGCGTCCCCACTAATTTTAGACTCTTTTGAAAGATCCACTGCGGCTTCAGAGTATCATTACTCCGGGGAATACGAAAGTGAGGTAGCACAACATATGCATATGCTCACCCGCGAGGGGAGCTACAGCCCCTCTTCCGAGGCTCAACCCTGCATTTCTCCTCCAAACCCACTCGAAATACAGGAAATGCCATTTGAATCATACCTTCACGTACATCCTAGGCCTGGAGGGACCTCCCACCGCCCTAGCAGCAGCTGTGCAACCTCTTCTCAACCAAATAATTACACGGAAACCAACATGAGAGCTGGAGTGGGAGAAGTAGCGTTGATGTCGGCACCCGCAGCCTTAAACTTAGACTCCACACACGATGCTTCTAGGGGGTCCCCAGACCCCGAAATGGGGACGATCGCCACAAAGAAACCAAAAACAAGAAAGCCCTTCGAACCTGAAAGGCGGTTGGAGGTGAGAAGGGTGAGGCAGACTGGGGCATGCTTCCGATGTCGATGGTTGAAAAAGCCAGTGAGTACTCCTATTTGAGCTCACTTATGAATTTTAGCATTAATGTAATGTGACTAGTGCGGAGTTGGCACTCCTTGCCCTCAATGCGTAAACGTCCGAGGGCGTGTATGGACTTACCCGTGCATGCGGGTGAACATGACAGACCTCACAGGACTTTCAGACCTTGGTCGTAAGTTTACATCTTAAACCCGCACTTCACTGCTTGGAAAAGCTAATTGTGTTTGTAGTTCAAGGCCACCAACGTGGCTTCTTAAACAGCAGCATATTAGGATGGACTGGGACTCAAAGCATTATACAAATTACACATGGTTTTGGTGGCTTTCTCAGTATTACAGCAGAGGAAATCATCCCCCGTGACGTCGAGGCCTTAGTGCGAAAATGGCCACCCGAAAACAAGCGACCGTATGGCACAATATGGCGTTGGTTTGAAGACTCTGCCTCCAGTGGTCGGTGTTATGAGACTACTACGATGCCATATGCAATCCGGAAGTTCCAAATCTCGGAAACAGAATTAGATATTTACCTCAGTTGTGACAGGGGACATCGGCCTCCTAATTCTGTACCAGGTGTGCATGCTGATTCACTTTATGGATCTGATTTCACGAAGGTGATGATCAAGAGCGCATGGGATTATGCTGAGACCACAGGTGTACGTTCTGTACCTCCACTTGCCAAGCACAGAGTTACTAATCTAACATACGTTATAGGTGACTATGATTAAGAAGGCATTGCGAGTTAAAAATGCAGTGTACCTCCAAAATTACTTTTTGCAGTGTGAAGTGAACTCGGCGGGTGAGACTGGGGCGCGAGTAGTCGCACCAGCTTTTGTGCAGATACAGCTCGACTTGCTTATCGATGGTCGCAGGGCTGAGCTCGAGAAAGAAGTCCTCACTGAGTTGCAAAGAACAGTGTTCAGCAGGCAGAGAAAATGCTGGTTATCGATCTTTTTCACTATTTTTATTCTTCTAACTACTCTCGAAGAGATATTATGGAGCCACCAAGCCTGGAGAACGAAAGGCTTCTCATCCACAAACTTCTCCTACGAAAGAGCACAGGAGATTGCCGATGTCTTCTTGGCAGTTTTTCGAGCGATGAACCAAGGTAGCCGACCGTTCATTAAGTTGGCTGACGGGGGAGAAATAGTAAAGGTGCTCAATGAAGAGTATGGTCCTACCACAGGCGCTCTTTTCAACTCAGTAGCAGCGCTGATAAGTACCCAATTGCAAGGTACGGACTCTATTAAACTGCCCCAAACAAGTAACCAGTCTTTGATCAGTTATATTATTTCTAGGTCCACTGCTACTGCAACGAAAGGATGCCGTCTTTGACTTCCGTGATCAGTTTTGCCTTGAGGGCAAGTTTACCAGTCTCCTTTTACTTCTTTAATCCCTAGTTGCGCGTACGAGTCTTGCTCTTTACGAAGCCCCAGGCCCCCAGTACCATAGCCAATACCAGGCGCCTCAGCTCCTCAAATGGGCATACTCAGTTATCGGCAAATACACTTTTAAACAACCTTGATTTTGGTCTCAATTTCTTATTTCTCAATTTGCATTTCCTTCATGTGTATGCGATCTACTAGTATTGGTATTTAGGTATCGGGATTATGAACAGTCCCAGCGGCACCGTCGCACTGAGGTTACACGATGCAATCCTTCTGGGTAATCCTATATCTATATTCGTATCCGAACATAGTAAATGCATTTCTTTCATGTTTTTAGTATTTCTCAATTTATTATCATATATATATTGACGTTATTGCTGTTTTATCGTATATACCACAAAACAATGTCCGCAATATTAGCAAGCTGGATTGTTAAACCTGGGGCTCATGGTATACGGACTGCTGATTGCAATGTTTCAATTTAGCATCTCGACGAATTCTGAAGTCCCTGCCAAACGATCGGCCTTAGTCTGTTGGAATCGACCTAACCTAGCTGCGGCCTTCTACACTGGCGTATGTAGAAAGCTCGGTTGCACCCGGATCAGGCTAAATCTGTCCAACGTTACAATTGACTGTCATAAGTTAATTGGAGTATCCGTGTCGTTCGCGGGCGGAACGCGTCTAACCGTTAATCACTTTACGCGACTTCACCCTAGCGGATGTTAGGCACATCCTATGAGTAAGAGATGAACATGGGTATAATGACGTGTTTCGCGCTTACTGTGACAGGAGATTGATCCCGGATAATTATCAATATCAATTCTGAATTCAGGCATCAAGTTGAGTAGCATAGTGTTCTCGTGCCGCAGGTTGGTTAGCGTTACATGCATATGCGTACATATGTATGTTACTCACACTTACAGCACGCTACCGGTATCTAGCATTTATACATTACAAAATGTGTTTATACAATTCGTGTCCGCATGATAAAATATAAGCATACAAGAGAGCCCATCCAATTTGATCATGATCATCTTGTGAGTCAAGGTATATGCGCGTGCGGTACGATTATACTGTACTAGTGATGTGGGTCGGCGGCTTAAGACGACTATCCGATAGCAGAGCCTCAATGCCGTATATGTAGAAATGGCAATCATGGAAACCACCTGCACGTCCTATGCGGGCCTGAAATCCATGTTGTGCGAGCAGTTCATCAACTGTAAGCGTAACCTATACCTATAGTCATGCTTTGTTGGGTGCCATCTTCTGGTATGCATCCCCCCGAAAAGGGCTTAACATATGAGACTCCGCCGATTATAATTGACCTTAGCTCCTGCGAAGAGGCCCTGTAGAGGTAAATTGAAGGTGAGAATTTTTTGCCTCTATGGGGCTTCACACTCTTGCGGTAGATCAAGTAAATTCATCGAGTCTGGTATCAAATGGATAAGCTTACTGTTAGCCTCATACTGTGCATATCGCAATTGATGTTTTCTCTTATTGGATGTTAGTAGATGCTTATACGTAGTCTCGTGCTTACACGCACATATCAGTACTTTTAGATGGACAGTCTTGATCAAAACGTTAATGAGCTCCTTCCTTTCCTTGTTGAGTCAGTTAAGGCTCAATGGCTGCAGTCAACAAAAAATTGACACTAGCCTGGCTTACACTCATGTGGATCCATGGCTACGACCAGATGACCCTTCCTCGAGAAACCAAGGGAGGGGGACTTAGAAATCACCTGGCATCCCGTATTGGCATGGGAGCCTTTGGGATGTAGTTAAGAAAGCTCGATGTATACGAATGCCTGTCACCCGTGCTCTAAGGAATATCGCATAGACTCGAAGCAGCGCACTCTGGCCAGTAATAGTCCGATCTCTAGCATTTCCTCTGGGGCCTTTCTTGGGTGGAGGCAAATGGACAAACCGAAGGTCTCCAGTTTTTTTGGGCGTAAAGGCTAACTCTGAATACCCGTATTGCGCTTATGGGCCCAGTGTTGAGATGCCCGGTGGTAGTTGCCTCGTGGTATTATCTGATGAGGCTTTGATCGTGAGACTGCGGAAGCTGGTATGTATGTGTGACTTCCTCCTAGTAATAATTGGCTACGCCAGGTTTACGAAAGTATGGAAGGCAACAACTAAAGGCCTCATCCGTAATTATATAAACTATGGCTCGGGAAGTTACGGAGTACTGAAGTAGTCTGATCATGAGTTGCCTTCATGAATCCAGTCTCGCATCAGTTACCTAAGCTAAGTAAGCCCACAATGTATTGCAATCTAACGTTAACCACCAGCAGCTGTAGGATAGTACTCACTTCCTGTATCAATATACCTATAGATATAGCCAATGACCATCTCCTTGTACAAGTTTGAGACAAAATCAAAGGAGCTGCAAGAAGAATAACCAAATATATACGCAGACCTCGTGACTTAGGAAGACTATAGATCAATAAGCCCCATAATCATCACATGATTACCCTGAAGCCTAAGCTTCACGTATCACAATTGAGGGTTAGTCTACGTATCGGCACAAGGTTAACTACATTTAGAAATGTCTTTGGCCAAATTGGGTAGTCTCACTGACCTCTTATTTGCAAGCTTGACATGGAGAAATGGGCGGCGCCCACAACAAACCCTTGCAACTTGTCTCTGGACGCCACGCGAATCACATTCGAGATTAATCCCACATATTCAGCTGAGCACATAAATCCAGTTATATTAGTACTAAGGCCGAAGCCTAAATACGTCAGGGCTGAGCAGGAGCTCGCTCTTCGCCAATTTGAGCGTATGAGAATAAGTTGACTCATCTTTTAATTTAATTGTGCTTTCGCAAGGCTACCCTTCTATGCGTTTATTCCATACCTTGGCACTTATTATCTTTTTGGCTCATTGACCAATTCATTGTGACGTAACTTAACTTGAAATCTTGAAATCTAAGTACGGGTTCTGGTTAACTCAAACCCATCGCCATCATGTCTACTCCACCTGGATGAGAGAAGAGATGGAACGCTTGGCTGGGTGGACAGAAGTGATCTAAGGGGAAAGAAGGTTGCCTGGAGAAAGGAGGTCAAGGTGGAGGTATTCTCAGTTGAAGCAGATGCGCATATTACTGTAGGAAAGATTACTGAGAGAAAGTGAAAAGCATGAAGAAATGTTGGAAAGAAGAAAAAGCAATGTACGGCAATAAGGATGAGGGTCAGAGCTGTGCTGTGCTAGTCAATCAATGAGCAACCGGAGCAAAGGTGTGCCTTCTTCTGGCGGCTAGAAGAAATAGGGTAGTTGTTGTGTATGTATACGTCTAAGTGGGTTACCTAGATTTGTGGCTTACACTAAAAAGTTGGTAAACTAAGTAACTAGGGATTTGACAACTCCACTTGCACTACATACTTAATTGTCTTGGATCATCTAATAGCGATATGGTGAACCTGGATCTCCGTGATCACCAATCAAGAAATCACCCTTCCCTGCAAACGTGAGGCTCATATCCAATATTATCACGGCTCCTTTGGCCTTTGCCTTTACTCTGCACCCACTTTTGTCTCGGGTCCCCTAACCCCCATCAGCCTCAAAGTCACCCTCGAGGCCCTCCCTCGCGAAGCCTTAGCCGAATTCATTACAGATGATGGAGTAATACGACTCTCACCCGTGCATGACCACTCATATTGCATCAAGCTGCTCCCACCATGTCTCGGGTTCGCTCCGGCCCAATGTGATTTGCACTTGCTTTCAGTTGCTGACTGCGTCTCCTTCCAGCGATATCCATGCGTTAGTTTCGATCGCTATAGGCATTTGTACCCTTAAATTTATCAGGCCCAAGGTTTTATCGACAGATCGTGGGGCAGCTTCTTGGAGTTACCGCTTTGGCCTCGCAGCCGTTTCTCATAAAATCAGGAACAAGATCATTCATTCCCTTGTCCCAAAGGGAAGGTCATGTATTTCGAAATGGGGCATGGGCCCCATGGAGCATTGGCTATGATGTAATGGTATCGTCCCCACGCGGTGGGAGGGTGGTACAATGCTATACTTTTTAAATGACTGGGGTGTGAAGAAAATGGGAGTACTGCCTTCGATCTTAATGACACTTTCTTGATTTTATGGTTAATTTTTCATTGAATCTATCATATCTTATCCTTCAGTCGGGTTATCAGGTATATTGAACATAAGCTCAGCAATGATGGTAAATTTATGTATACCCCCCGGCCCAGTCATCAACGGGAGATTAAGTTGGTCCGGAAATTATGAAGTGGAGTCCGGCTCCACCCAGTGGGGCAAACAGTGCGAGATCAGGGCACACAATTAACAAGTAAAAGTCGAGTACTAAAAAGTGACAAAGCAAGCAAAGATATAAACACCGACAAGTTTCCCAGCAGTGAAGAAGCTCAATACCTACGCAGCAGATTCTCCAGCACTGAAGAAGTTCAATACATACGCAGCGAATTCTCCAGCGCTGAACAAGTTCCATATCTATATATACAACCAACGCAAGTTGTTAATTGTACTGAAATTGGGTAAGTATTTTTGACATGAGGTGTGGAAGTAGCGGAATGACAGGATCAGCTCGAGCCCAATGCAACTGCAGAACTACCTGCAATACTCAGCGCTGCGGCTGTATTAAGGCTAGTCGCACTTGCACAATTCACTACCATCCCCGTGGGACTGGTGATGGAATGCGCTGCAACAAACCAAATGAGGATGAAGATGGGGGAGCGACTGGGACAGATCAAGTGGGGGGATAGGGAGGATGATGATAGCGGGGTGGAATAGTTATGGATTATGATGTATATTTGTTTTTTCTTGTTTATTTAGTATATTTAGTTAGCTGATAGAAACGAACTGTCCTCTGTAATTTTTGACCGGTCGGTTCAATGAATAGACCGGGCCCGCTTGACTGGCCCGCCCAGTCAATTGGTAGGGCCACTCATTAAGAGACCGGTCTAATGATCACTAGACCGGGCTAGTGACGAAAAACACATCTTTGGTGACTGGGCCGGAACATATATATATCTATATGGATACTTCATTGATATGTATAAAAATATTCGAATAGAAACACCATGACCCTGAATTCCTTGATGAACGCCTAGGTATTCTACCTGAATATATCGTTTTGAGCGCCGTTCCTGAATCCCCAAGTATCCCTGTAAGATGGAAGCCGATCTCGTCCAGGATGAGGGATGTTTGGACGTTCATT
>Ga0307511_10003991_pt1 | contig 15094 bp, 23 predicted proteins | sample 13_EM_MG_FD_200266 | JGI IMG/M metagenome (GOLD analysis project Ga0307511, IMG submission 200266) | Populus trichocarpa ectomycorrhiza microbial communities from riparian zone in the Pacific Northwest, United States - 13_EM | ecosystem: Host-associated > Plants > Roots > Unclassified | place... | reverse complement strand
GTCTCCATCATCTTCAGTCGATAATCTTCCGCCATTCCAGCACTACTCCTCTTCCTCGTCTACTTCTACGCCTTTATCTTGTTCCATGTCCGACATCTACACCCACGACCCGGTCCAGGATTTCACCAACCCCTTCCTCGACTTCGACCAAGGATACGTCCGCCCGTTCGCCACCGTCTTGCCAACCGCCAAGGCGACTCTGATTCCGATTCCGTCTGAGGATGAGTCGGTCCTTCCCAAGAAGCCTCTTACTAGGAAGGAGATCAAGACTCGTCGGGGTTATCCTCGAGGAGAGAGTCAGGGCGAATCCTCAGGTAGGATTCTTCTTCCTTCTTTATTGATCAGAATGTTGAAGAATCTTTTTTATAGGGATGCCCTTTATGAAGAGGTTGAAAGGGCATTTCCCTTCGCAAGAGGAGAGGGAGGCGCGGGACAAACGCTTGTTTGTTTACCGCTATAACCAGGGTGGCGAGTCGTCCAGGAGGGACAATGGGGGGAAGCCCTATCCTTCCCTTCATTCGGTGAGGGGTCGGATGGCGACCAGTAAGTACCGACACGACGGGTTGAGGGATATTGGTTTGGGGGATGCCGTTATGGTGTCCAAGGAGAGGTGGAGGAAGCACGTCAACGAGTTGGATTTGGAGACTTTCCCGAAGTCTTGGATCGGTAGGGGGCTCCGGGAGATCCATCACGAGAATGATGCGATGGATGGGCGTATGGACGCCTGCATTGGTTTCGCAGCTGTCATGGGTTGCGAGATCTATGAGACCATCGCGGAGATGAAGGACGACATGAGGGAGGAGCAGAAGAAGAGGGCTCTCGATGGTTGGGAGCGGATGAACGTCAAGAGGTCCCTCGAGGACTCTCTAAGGTGTGTCCTCCTTTACTCCTTTCTTGACTAGGAGTACTGATAGGATATCAGGGAGGGCCAATTAGAGATTGCTGATCTCAAGGCTCGTGTTGTGTCCCTGGAGAGGATGGTCGATAAGTTGACCAATCCTCCTCCTGCCGTTCCGAGGGAGGCTGTCTTTCGTCCGGCTTCTCCTCCTCTTCCTGATATCGGCTTTCCGGATGAGATTCCTGGTTTGACCGTTGACCAGGCTACCGTTGACCAGTACTTGGACTGGCAGTCTTATGATAAGACTTGGCCACATGGTGGAGAGGATGCCGATGACGAGTTGGACTTCGATGGAGTAGGGGAATCCGATAAGGAGAATGAGTGGGTTGTGGCTGCTTCTTCCTAGTAGATAGTTCTTTATCGGTATTTCAATACTATCTGCTTTCCTCGTCTTGATGGTGTGACTTTTGAAGTGAGAAAAGATAAGATAAGAAAAGATAAGATAAGATAACGCCATGTCATGATTTGAACGAGTGTTTTGGGCACTTCGGACTTAGAAGAAAATGAGTGTAAAGGTGAAAATCGTGACAGCACTGGGTATATATGAGCAACTCAATAATACATTGGGACAAGCACAAGCTTTACAGCACCTTGCTTGGTTGTTGCATGGTGATAATCAGCTTGATGCTGCAGAAGAGGCTGCATTACAATCAATAGCTCTCCTCCCAAATGAAGGGGAGCAGTCTATTGCTTGCCGGTGTTACCACACCCTTGGTTCTATCTGCCTTTCCAAGGGTGAGACAGAGACAGCCATCACATACTTTGAGACAGCTCTTGGAATTGCATCTTCTTTTAATTGGCATGATCAATTGTTTTGGAATCATTGTTCCTTAGCAGAGCTGTTCTCCAAACAGGGGAAACTCAGTGATGCATACACCCACATTGAACATGCCAAATCCTATGCAATCAATGATACATATCTTTTGGGTCATGCAATGCGGCTGCAGGCAGGGTTTTTGTATCACCAAGACAGGCTTAAGGAGGCAAGGTCTGAAGCTTCACATGCTTTTACTATCTTTGAGAACTCTGGGGCAGTGGTGGATGCAGAGAGATGCAGGGAGATTCTTCACAACATTGAAAGGAAAATGAAGAGCCTAGTTGTTTCTAGTGAGGCAGATTCAAACTGTGAGCTCCTGGAGGTAATGCCGTCTCCTGTCCATATTAACTCTCTGTTCACAGCATATGACACTGAGGGATGATGCATCCTATTCCTAAATATGGTATCCTTTATTCTTGCCACTATTTCCTTACTTCCACTTTCAAAAAGACAGTATTTATTGTACTGGTTGACCTCCTGCAAACATATATAATATGTTTTATTATCCAACTTTCCAGTATCATATGTTATCTAGCCAGTGATGATCCTAGATCAACCTGATAACGGATAGGTAACTAGGGACAATGGGGGTTGATCAGCTATCCAACACCTTTGGACTTGGTTGGATATATACAATATTACCCTTGGGTTTTGGAGTTTAAATGGATAATATTTGAGCAAAATAGTTGAGTGAAATTGTATCTGAGTAAGGGTGTCCATGGTGGGGAAGCACAAGGAGAAAGGTAGAAAAATAAACAATCATGGAAAGTAGTTTTTTGGCAAACAACCACCCAAGGGACCTACAATGGCTATGGAAACTAGTTGGGGTCATGGAATAATAAGGATATTCATGCAGAGCCCCCATACTGGGACCACTGTTGGTATTATTATAAGGATTTGGTTGTAGTAAGAGCTGGGATAGAAGTGTGGTGCTGTTGTCAAGGGAACAATTGGACAAGGTTCCCACTGCACAAATGTGACCTGTTTTTAAACATACAGCAGGGTCTGTGTGTGTTCCAAAAATAGTTGTCACATAGGTCATTTTATAGTTAAAATGGAAGGGGGTAAATATGATATCCAGTTACCAGTCCATTTTCCTTTCTGACCCCAATTTTAATCACCTACACTTCCACTCCATCAAGTTTCACTATCATTTACTTATCAATCATTCAACACAACTAATCTCCAGTATAAGTATATCTTAATGGGGAAAGTGTAAAGGAACCTAAGAATGTCACTGCAGTTACTTAGTAACTACAACTGTCTTTCTATCATTCTTCAAGTTGAGTAGTATGTTGAGAATGACTAAGAAATGTGTTACAGACATAATAAACTCTGAGAGGGGTTAGGGATATAGTGTCAATTGGTGGCTGGAGTTGTGGATTGGGGAAATAAATAGGGAGTGATCCAGTAATACAGCTAGAAGCACAGGGGGGGAAGTGCACATGTAAACTTTGAGTGGGTTCCTGTATTTGCCCAGTAGGGTTAGTAGACTGAAAATAATGGCCAATCTGGAAGGCTTACGAGTTAGAGTGTTAATTGTTTCCTTGTCTATGTTGAGCAATACTTCCTTAAGGTCCCCATATTGTTCCTTCATCAGCCAGATATCAAATTCATCAAGACTTGATTTGTGTTGTTGGAGGTGGCCCAAACCTAGATCCAACTGCCCTAAAACAAGATCCAGTTGCTGGAGGAGATCTTTCCGGTGGTGTTCCATCCCAATTCCACTAAAATCTGTCCTAATTGAGGCACACATTTCACCACCAGCATAGCAGAAGAGATGATCCCACTCTGACCAGATAAGCAGTAGGTATGACTTGAGAATTTCAAGGTTTTCAAGTGCTCGGACTGCCTGGAGAACACCCTGTGTACTTCCCTGACATCTGCCCATGCAGGCAGGAGGGAGGAGAGGGTGTTTCTTCAACAATGACCATATGCCAGGAGGTAAAAATGGTTGTAGGGAATGATCAGATGCAACTTGCAATAGTGTATCAACTATAGCCTGGCCAATATTATCTGTATATGTAATTGCTAAAGCTGCTGCTGCCCATGGTTCAATAAGGTGTTCACTGTTCATGGTGGCCCATGGTAGGTGAGGAGAGGCAAGTATAGCAACCAGTTTCATGGAAGCAGGTCTTGCCACATTGAGTATTGAGGCAACAAACAGTTCAATCCTATGCCACAAGGTAAACCTTGACTGTTGCAAGGCTCTTGCAGTTTGCAAGAATGTATTAAGCATCTCATGTTCCCCACTTTGCTCCTGTTGAGCTGCATATGGGAAGAGTGCAGTAATAGCTTTGTGCCTGGAGTAAAGTAGATCTGCATCTGCAGCTTCAACCATGGTTTTGAGCTGTTGAGATACCAGTGCCAGAACCTTATTTACCTGTGCACTAGTTCTAGGTCAGAGAGATCCAAATCTGCTAGGCATAAACATACCTCTCATCCGGAGTCACAGTTCCTGGACTCAATATGTCACAGCCCATGTCAATTGCAATAATTGACAGACAATCAACAATGAGTAAGGTAGAAGGTGGAGGGTCAAAAGCCAAGGAATGAAGGGCAAAGCAAAGAGTCCAGCGAGGTACCTTCCCCCAGCAATCTCTTGCCTTGTGTGCAACTTGAACCAATGTATTTGCAAAAAAGGCATGCTCCTGAGGACAGGGTTTGTAGTCCATCCACCCAAAGAAATAACGATTTTGCCTGCCAATGAACAGAGCATGGATTGCACTGATCAAATAGTAGGATGAGAGACCATTGAAATTAGCATAGGGTGGGAAAAACCCAATGTACTTCTTGTGTATATCATTAACAACCTCTGATGTTGGATCTACACCAGGGAGTGCACGCAGTAGACACAAGGAGGCTGCCCTCATAGCCTGCCCCATCTTTGGACCCTCTGTTACCTGATTGTTCTTCACAGTGATACAACCAAGGAGGACATCCAAATAAATTATAGCCAGTGTAGGGTTTCTGATGTGGATTTGATCCCAGAGCTCAAGCCATTCATGGTGGGTGGGACATGATTGATTGCCAAATTGTTGGGGCTTGTTAGAAATTTCAGACTGGATTGCCCACAAAGACCATATAGCAATACTCTTGAAGTGAGACTCCATAATGTTGGGGTTTCCACTGATCTGTTTAAGTTGCAGGTGGATCCTAGACACAATATTCTCAAGATGTGCACTAAGGAGGGGTCAGGGTGATGAGCCATGCAGATGGGCCAGACATACACACCTCTTGTCCAAGAGCCTGATATCACTGCCTGGTATATCACACCCCAAGTCAATTGCAACAATTAACAAGCAGTCAGCAACAACTGAGACAGGGGGGTTGGGATATAGTAGACAGTGAAGACAAAAGCGGAGTACCCAACGAGGTACCTTCTTCCGGCCCTCTTGCCCTAACCCTAACCCCTGGGAGCACAATGAAGCAACCTTGACTAGACTATGTCCAAGTGAGAGGTTCTCTGGAGTAGAAGGGTCAACACCTTTCCAGCTCAGACCCTTGGAGTGGTCATATCTGTTGAACAAGTTGTGGACTCCATTGATTGTGCAGTGGAAAGAGAGGCTCTTTAGGTCAACCCCAGGTGGGAAGGTCCTATTGTACTGCTGCTGTACATCTTTCAAGATTTTTGATTTTGGGTCCAAAATTAATGAGTGAGAAAGGGTACCAAGGAGACATGCAGCAGCAGTTTCTGCAAGCTGCTCTGATCCTTGGAGTACTACCACCCGGTTGTCACTAGTAACACTGATGGAACTGGTGAAGATTTTGAAGCAATCTGCAACCAGTACCATCCTGAACCCAGAGGATACAAGAATGGATGCAAGAAATTCAAGGGTCAATTGGTTAATGCCCTTGTGCAATGATGTCCGTAGCATCCATGAGATGCAGAGGAAGTCCAAAACAGTTGCCTCTCTTAATGGTGTAATCCTGGAAGGATTACAACATGTCCTCGGACGTCCGATCCTCGGACATATCAATGTCGCGACTTCGACTTCTCGACTTCTCGACGCTTCCCGATGACATAGTTGAACCAAACTCAGATTAGATATAAACCGACGACGGACGCGGTAGATAGTTCACTTTTCGCTTTTCCGAATCCACTGCGTTGTCCTTTCTGTTTCGACCTCCAGTCTCGAGTGTCGCTACCCTCCGGGTAGCTTCCAAATGGTTGTCCTATGCCAAGAGGGGCCACAGGATGTTGTACTATGTCTTTGGTATGAAAAAATGTAGAGTGATTTGGGACCTTTTGCCAGAGGTAGCGAAGGATCAGAGCACCAGGGGTTTGGTATGGGCAGCTCACAGAGACTGCACCTGCAACCATTACAAAAGCATAACATATAAGACCAAACCCAGTGATGCTAAGGACCACTGATGCAACAGTTTTGTCAACCCCCCAGATGTAGAGAGAAAGTGCACAACCAAGTAGCACCAGTGCAAACTGCAGCATCAGTGGCAGTAACTCCATCACATGGTCAAAATACCAGGTAACAATGCCATTGTGTTTCCTCTGCCGGTTCTGACTGCGTTCAATGGCAGTCCCTCGCATGTCAGTTGAGATGTACCGGTTCAACCACTGTTTGCCGAGCATTGCAAGAAATGCAGAGAAGAGCGAAGCGGCGAGACTGGCATACAGCATGGCTTGAACATGGACAATCATGCGTGGAGGGCCAGTCCACTGTGGGACAGTTGGGACATTATCACCAAAAATTGTGTTGTTCATGGTGTGGATGAGGACACGGAGGAGAGCGGCGGTTTCTTCATTTGGGTCTGGCTGGAGCTGGGGGCTGACCTCGATGATGAAGGCAGAAGTGACAGCGGAGAACAGACCAGCCTGTGATCCGACTCAGTAGGTATAAACCCGAGGAACTCGCAAGACTCACGAATATTAGGGTCGTGTTCAAATCCTCATCATATCTCTTGTTGAACTCCTTGTCATACTCCTCGGCCACCGTGCGGTATTCTTCATAGAATCGAGAGCGAATATCCCCAAGAGCCGAGCGCGCGCCTTGTCCCTGACTGTGGGGGAAATTTAGCGACACCCAAGTGGGATCTGGAGCAGGGCCCTACCTGTCCCGCGATTTCCCATTTTCTACTGTGGCCTCCTTTTTCGACCCTATTCCAGGGTCTTGGCTGCAGTCAGATGTCAATCAACGAGGCGTAGCTGGTGGGATTTGGAATCATACTCCGTCGCCCCGTTCTCGAGGTTGTCCAAATCGCTGGCACCCCGACGCTTCTTGGATCTAAGGTCCGAACGATCAGCCAGCTGATCACTGGTCAATGAAATTGAACACGCACCCCTTTCGGCTTGTGTTCACCCGTTCGCTGGAGCTTATCTCTTCCACGATTGCGTGTTCAGCTCCATCACCTTCGCGTCTATAGGAACAACGAGTCAGGAAAACGGGATGGTGGGACCCCCGAGGGGCTCACCTATCGACTGTAATCTCTTCCAGACCCGCCATACCGGCTGTAGCTCAACGGGATCCTGAGGTGTGCGGCGGGAGGAAGAGAAAGGGGCCGCGTGGGCGTTGAATGGACAAATGACAGCCCGCCACGAGGCGGGGCCAGGCATCCTCACGGCACCACCATCACGCGACCAGGAATGTATTAAAAACCATGAGCCTGGTCTGGCAAGCAAAGGTCATCCACGACGAGTTCGTGTCAGCACACAGCCTTCCAGCTTCCATCGCCAAAGTCAATGGTCAAGCCGTTCGAGTTGGTGGTGCTCACCGCGAATTTGGTGATGGTTTGGGAGTCGGGTAGACGGGTCCAAGGATGTTTCAAGTGTATGTTCTGTCCCGTCTCTCCGAAGGGGAAAGTCAGCCGTTGTGAAAAGGCAAAAAGGCAAGCACGGCGAGTTCCCCCGCGACTGTCCCTTCCTGCTCACCGTCTCTTAAGTGTACCCTCTGCTGGACATAGTTTACGAGTCCGAGGGCTGGAGGTTCCCCAGAGTTGTGATACACTCCATTGAATCTTGGAAGTTGTAGACCCGCTTACGGTGGGTCTTACCGAGTCCACGGCCTGCAGTATACGGGGAGCCTCGATGCCAGTCGAGTGAAGGGGTTGCAGGACTGTGGGTCGTCTCCCATTTTGTTCAACACAGCGTTTGTCTCGTTGCACCCGCTCCGTTGAGATGCGTAATTGTCAACGATGCGATTGGTGAAACGCGTTACCGCATTCAGAACACAGAATGTGGTTGTAAGCCATGGTCCTCAAGGAGAGTTTGATTCATGGTTTGAACGTCATCGATAATCCGTGGTGCGGATAACATGGGGGAAAAGTCGCGTTCGGACTCAATGTCAAATAGGGGTACATTAGTTGGCCAAAGAGATACATATAAGGCACCAGGCGATGGAGCTAGAGATTAATGAGATATGCGATAAGTTGGGTGGATGCCTGGGATTCGTCAAAACTAAGATGGCCAAGATGCTGCTGACCACCATCAGTACGTGTCATCGCCAACCAATAGGCAGGCGGACGGAGGCGGACGGGCGAACTCCCTAGTATCCGTGCGAACGGACGAGATTGATCTGTAATGATCCTCGTTGAGCGTATGCGAGGTGACAGCGGAAAAGGAAACTCACAGTGTGCCCTGCCGCGACGTAGCTTCAAGACCAGCTCGTTCGCAAATCCACCGAAGAGACTCGAGGCACTCAGGTGTATCGTGTATTGGTGATCTCTGCAGCCATCGTGAGCTTCTTAGCAACACCAGATCGCTGGCGGAGCAGCAGTAGCGTCACGCGCTCCAGGTCCTCCGGCATCGAATTGACCTTTGGACGTCGTAAGAGCCAAACAAATCCTACCCAGCACCCCAACATATCCCACTCCTGCTCTTCCTTGAGGGATTCCATGATCTGCGTTTCGTAGCCGGCGGGGAAATACGAGAACCATCCCATGGTGGCTGCGAGTTCTGGGATTAACTCCCAGTATGGGTAACCCAAGAACCGCCTCCCATCAGGGGATTGTACAACGCCGAGGAGAAGTCCCAGCCACCCGTTCCGGGAATTCGCATCGGACACGTCGTCAACACCAACTTCCAGGCGATCCAACAACGTGGTGAATACCTCCACTCCAGCCTGCTTGAACGGGCGGAAGCCAAGGCGCTCGACGGAGCGTACAGCGAGCCTTCGCAGCCTCTGGGAAGTTGTAACCACGTGCTCAAGGCGAACGAGGTACTTCGCCCACGGTTTGAGTAACTTGGGTGGCCGTTGGGAAAAACTGTGCGTGATCCAAGCCTGGAGGAGGTCCGCGATTACTTCGTCACCCCCACTGCTGAAAACGATATCGACCATGTGTTGGTAGTGTTTGCTGTGAACGGGCCTGGCGTCTTTCCACAAATATCGGGGATCGAGACCACGGAAACCGATCTCCAATGAGAGGAAAAGAAGTTCCTCCCCATCTCTAAGGCTTGAGTATTCCTCGCAAATTGTCGAACACCATTCGTATGCCATCGCCCTTAAACAGTTGGGGCGGGATTCCCATTTGGCTAGCTCGAACAGCATCCTTCGGAGGAGCGGGTGGGTTGGATGGGGGGCGGGGATGGCTGTGATGATCGCGTGGGACAATTGAGATACGACCCGTTCTAGGCAAACACTACAAACGATAAATAAGTGTCCGATTTAGAAGGATAAGCGGGAGACGGCATACGTCTTGTCTTGGACTTTCAACGCCTCTTCTTCAACCGGAGAACCAAGGAACATGGACCACACCAAACAAAGGTTGAGAGCTGCGTCCAGAGGGATAGTGTTCCAGGGGACATCCGAAATCTTACGAAACCGGAAGACTGAAAAGGCGTGCGGGTCCTCCTGCTTGGTCCTGCAGAAGTGCAACAGCGCCTGTGAAGCCCATTGCATATGCGCCGGAGTGCTGCACTCAATGAAGATGCTTGTGAAGGTGAGGACATTGGGTGATTGTATAATGTCGTACAATCTCAGGAGGGAATGGAGGTCCGAATCATCAGATATGGTGTTTTTGATGTGTGGCAGCGGGAAGCCGCGCGGAAAGTCGTCAGATTTGGACATCGCACGAATGTGAACCCACGCGATGGCCCGCGCAGAGTAGTATGCCCGATTTAATAGCCCAGGATACACGGTCCCAGTAGAATCCAAACAAGAATGGAAGGTGGAAACGATCGTATCATATGGGAGTTCGACGTCAGTTCCGTCCTCGAACCACCGAATCGTGCCGGCGAAGCGGATAGCGGCGTCGAGTGCCTCAGGGTCGGTGATGTTCCTGAGGATCCACGACACGCACCGAGTGTCCTCGGCGTTTGTCTTCCGAATGGCGACCAAATCCTCCTGTCCCAACCATGGTCCAGTTTTTCCCGGTGTGTGTATGGATGTGTCCTCGTAAGAAGAGCAATCGGATCCGTGGTGTGAAGAACCAGTGTCATGGGTTGAAGGGCTGGTTTCGTGAGGCGAAGGATTGTCGTGAGGGGGTGGGGAGCCGGGCGTCTGAGGTGCTTGAAGCGACGAGTGGCGTAAACAATACGGCACGCGACCCCCTTCCATAGGGAATGTAGAATATGTGACAACAGCGCTCGTGGTACACGGGCACCGCCAGTAGAAATGAGATCGGGTGGAAAAATTGTGCGGGGCTGGATCTTTTTCCATATACCACGTAGAGCGGCGGATGCTGGTGTCTGAAACGGGCACTCATACGAAGACGCGCCAGCGATGACAATTCCGAAATAGAACGACACCCCGAGGATAGTGAGGGTGATGAGGATGCATGCCACGGAAACGTTGACCGACCACATGTGTTGGCAGAGACCACAAGCGAGGAGGAGGGATACCTGGAGCATGACCGGCAGGCTCTCGACAAAGAGATGGAATGGCCACCTCTCGAGCCCGTCACACTTGCGCTGACGGTCTCCGCAGCGCTCGATTGTTGACCCGCCCGCATGCCGCAAGTACCGGTTCAGCCATTGCTTCCCAGCATCGCGACAAATGCAGCGAGCAACGAGATCAGGAGGCTCGCGTACATGAGTCCAGTAATAGTAATGATCTCGTAGGGAGGGCCTTCCTTGACTGGTAAGTCGACAGGGTTTCCGCCCGGGATGACGGATTGGTTTAGAGTGAGGAGGATGGCGCGGAGGAGAACGGCGGATTGCTCGTTCGGATCAGACTCTAATTTTGATTGTACATCGATGACAAACGCTGAGCTGACTGCGGAGAACAGACCAGCCTAGAGGACGAGTGAACAAGACCATAAGAGTGAGTGGTAGGCGACATACGAAAATCAAGGTGGTATTGAGGTCTTCATCGTACTTCTTGATGTAGTCCACGTCGTATTCTGTCGCCGCTTTCTTGTATACGGCGTAGAAATCGAGACGGGTATCGTCGTTCTTGATCGGAGGAAGGAATGCTCGTAAAGCATCTTGTATGCTGTTCCGTTGAGTTGTCAGTAACTTGGCCAGGAAAAAGTGAACGGCGTACCACTTGGGGTCAACTTGTAGCGGGGGAGGTCCCTTCTCACTCTTTCCTTCCATGAGAGGTGGAGATGGGTGGGTTGGCGGTTGGCGCCCATTTATCACGGGAGTACTGGATACTGGACCAGGCTTGCACAGGTTTGGTTAAGTGTCATTTCTGTAAATTTATCCCATCGTGGGCATATGAGTCTGGGGCGAGACCTGGTTCGGTGGGGTTCAAGGTCCGGGCTTCGAGGGTGACAACGCGAGGAGCGTGGTGGCGTGTTTCCCACAACCCGGTCCGCGTCACGGGCTGTGATCGGATCTACTGCCAGCCGCGCTTCCCAAATCACCACGATGGGTACGCAAGCCCTGTGTAACAACCCCAAGATTGCCGAATATCTTCAACGATGGGACTCGCTACTCCCCGACTTCGGGTTCGTCCTCCGACCCGAGGATCTTCTCAATTAACACTAAACAACGTCCAGTCAACAGTTTTCCAAAGAGGGGCAACTGCCCAACGATCATCGTTTGAACGTCGTACGCACTCTGCAAGAGCGCTCAAGCGTATCTCGCCTGATTGACTCTTTCTTCCAGCTTATTCGACTCCGGGATAAACTTGACGAATCTCTGGCCGAAGCAACACGGCTCGCCCTATCAGCACAGAAGGAGAATACCCGGATATCTCGACTACCCTCGGAAATATTCCACACATCTGCGAGCTGGCATGCCCCCAGACGACTCACCGCTCGGCCCTCGGTGTGATCGCCCTCACCCACGTGTGTCGACACTGCTATGCCATCCTATCATACCCCATCATTTGGTCGCATACATATGTCATATGCCATAGCCCCCAGAATCACAACTCTGTTGCAACGTAGCCAGGGGGTTCCACTGACCGTGAATATTCAGCACTACAGCAGCCACACCGGCTGTGGCTGCAGCCACCAGCCCACATGGAAAGCCGGAGACTATTGTCCTCATAAAACCAAACGAATACCGTCGCTGGACCTTTCAGAGCCGTTCAGAGCCAAAATCCATACACTGAACATTCGATACCTCCGAAAGAATTTTGACGCCGCTACGATGGAAGACATCCTCAAGACCCCTTCTTCCTCAAGTCGTTTCCGAACTTGGAGTCACTCCGTTGGAGCGGTCGCCATCCCCACGGAACGGTTCCTATATTCAAACTCCCTCGGGAACTGTTCGGGTCATCCCTGCCGCGTCTCCAGAAACTGTTCATGGTTAGCTGTTGGGGGCTGCTCTTAACCGACACACCAATGTTGAAGGTGTTGTCGGTGGAATGCACTGCCCGGGTGACTCGTATCGAGATCTCCGCCAACCAGCTCATCCACTCCCTCCGTCGTCGCCAATCCCTCGCTTTCCTGTCTTTCTCCGGCTGCCATATCACCTTTGACACGGATAACGAGTTCTGTCCAGTGTCGATGGAGAATCTCAAGAAGTGGCCAGGTCGAAGTAGTACGGGATTTATGCCGGACCTACTCGGGGGGTATCTACGGCTGTTGTAGTCAAACTGCAGCAGGCGTCTCAGAATAAGGGTGCCAAGGGCAACCCGAACGTTGAAACTGGACCTCATCCCATCCTTCCTGTACCGTTATACGACGCGCCTCCAGAGGGCTGGATCCCACGCCGCGGTCTGTACAGTCCTCCCCACCCAAACCCTATCCCAAATCCAACGCATCCACCGTGGCACCTCCATCGTTACCACGAAACAAACGCACAAATCGTCGCGTCCGTGAATCTATCGGAGAGTATGGGGATCCGTCGTGCAGCCCTAAGCTGGAGAAGATTCGCGACTCGCGGAGGAGGGTGTAGGCCAGCTGATACGGCCTAGCCGCCGGCGTCAGGCATAGAGGGGATTTAGAGGGGATACCTCAAGAAATGTTTCCGCCAATAATGTCCGTGCCGGTGGTACTCAATGAGCAAATACAGTCTCGCTATGCGCTCGATATATGGATGTAACGGAAAAGATATAACGAACATAGGATCATCATCGCGTGTTCGCTCGACTCCCTTATCACAAGCTACAAGTCTCTAGCATACCAGAATGCCGCAGCATCATTCAAGCAGGAAAGTATATCCTCTACCCCGGGCCGTGCGTTTCGATCCTCCAACCAACACAGCTCAACGGTTTTCCACAGCTCGTCACTGAATCCCAGCCATTTCACCCCCTCCGGTTTTATTGGTCGGACCCCTTCCATGATTGCATTGACAGCTAGAATATCTGACTGGAACTCGACGTAGGGATGGTGTCCACACAATACCTAGGTTCTTTAGCCATATGTTACCATGAATAAGCTCACCCAAACACCCACCTCATAGATGACCATTCCAAGAGCATAGCAATCGGACTGCCTGGTTGGCCGATCACCCTCCGATTCCGGTATCCCAAACCTCTCTGGATCCAGAAGCTCAGGACTCATCCAGCGGCGGGTGCCTCCCCCAGTAAATGACATGAGCGAGTCATTTGAAACCAACGACGCCCGAGAGATGCCTACAGTCGTGCGAGCTGGGACGCCAGTGATGGTAGAGAGACCGAAGTCAGCGATGCAGGCCTGCCGCTCCTTGTTGACCAGGATGTTCGCCTTCATTGGGATATAAGTGTGGGGACATTCCATTTGAAAGATGAGAAACATACTCCTTTCAGGTCTCCGTGGACCATGCGGAGGTCATGCATGTACTTCAAGCCATTCGCGACACCGGCCAACTGAATGGTACATCAGTAGGATTACTGCGAGATCAAGCGACAACTTACGAGCTCGCTGCGGTTTACGTGCCGATCCCCTTCAATGAACTGGTTGATGTTGCCATTATCCATCCACTCAGAAACCAGAGCAAGCCGGTGTTTGTTCAGTGAAACTCCGAGCAGTGGTAGGATATTTGGATGCTGGAGGTGTTTCCAAGCGACACCCTCTCGGCAGAATCGCTGTAATCCATTTATTAAGGTGGTCACAATAGCACAAGTAAACACTCACTCTACGGATGGTGTCCAGGTCACTGGTGATATACATGCGCACAACTTTGATCGCTACCCGGCGCCCTTTGTACATACCCTGTGATACATCGGCAAACCCCCCGGATTCGACTTCCACAGAGTCTTCGGAGCAGTCGGGGATGTGCATGGATGTTGGGATCACGAGGTGTCGGCTGCATGTTTTGCAAAGCTTATTGAACAACTTCAGTCGGTCCCGACTCGATATGGTGCCCCTCTCGAGACGCTGTGGGTCGTGTCAGCATTGGGGAGGGGGGATGTGGAAGGGCTTACCTCATTCATTTCGTTGACCTGCCTCTGGATTTCCGATTCTGAGTTTTGTAGGAACTGGAAGAAAGAGGTGATCCGCGGGAGGATTTTCCTGAGTTGCCGCCGTTGGCTGATTGGTTGGAATTGGCTGGGTGGCTGGAATTGGCTGGGTGGCTGGAATTGGCTGGGTGGCTGGAATTGGCTGGGTGGCTGGAATTGGCTGGGTGGCTGGAATTGGCTGGGTGGCTGTGGGGGTGCCGTGGTGGGAGTGGGGGTTGTGTGTAGCTGGGAAGGTGTATAGATAGATAATGAACGTCGTTGGGGTGCGCTGGGTCTGGTTGGCGTGGTAGGTGGGAGTACACCGGGTTCCTTGATGCGTCGGCCGATAGGAAGGAGAGGCTCGCGGCTGGGCTTGGTCCGTCGGTGCCTCGAGCTCGTCGATAGTTGTGCATGTAGCCTCTCGTCTTCAGTGTCGGAGCCAAGCGAATACTCTTGGAGAACTCCCGGGGAATCATCGCGATCCGATGGGTCGAGAATGATGGGTAGATTTGGCCGCGTGGGATGAAAAACGACGGGCGGGATGCCAGGGACGTGAGTGGTCAAAGTGGAGTCCGTGTGGGAGCCGGCGTCGCCTTTCCGTAGAGACCTGTTCCTGGTCGGAGTCTCTGTGACCGCCTGAAACCGGGGATTATCCGCAGTTAGAGATTG
>Ga0307511_10003990_pt1 | contig 15096 bp, 15 predicted proteins | sample 13_EM_MG_FD_200266 | JGI IMG/M metagenome (GOLD analysis project Ga0307511, IMG submission 200266) | Populus trichocarpa ectomycorrhiza microbial communities from riparian zone in the Pacific Northwest, United States - 13_EM | ecosystem: Host-associated > Plants > Roots > Unclassified | place... | reverse complement strand
CGCCATCGTCTTTACAGCGATCATAACCTCCGGTTCGGTAGCTTGACCAGCCTCGTCGACGAAGATGTACCCAAAGTGACCACGTCCCATCCCTATCCCATGGAAAACTGATGCGGACACACAGGTAGAGACTATCACTTTGAACCTCGTCATCCTCGACATGGGTGGGACGGTGTATGACTCCTGGACCCGATAAGTATACTTTTCCAACTTGCTCGAGGTAGCCACTTTTGGACGTGATGGCGCGTAAAATCTGAATAATTCATCTGGAGAGAGAGCACCGACCAACTTCTCCGCAATAAGGTCGGCGGCAGAGTTACTGGGGGCGCAAGCCAGAATTTTAACGAGGGGATTCTGGCGGAGTAATTGCCGGATGCCTTCAATGATGGTCACGGTTTTACCGGTTCCGGGCCTGCGGGTGGGTTAGATGAAGATTCTGGCCGACTGAGTACGAGGCACATACGGGCCGAAGACGCAGAAAGGAGGCGAGCCCGCAGGGAGCCCCAGGATCGATGCAATTGCTTGGAGTTGCGCCCCGTTGGATGCAATGTCCGGGTTGTAAATTACTCTCCGCACCCCGGCAACGTTTGGACGGGCGACGGCATCAACGTGCGCGGCACTGGGGAACAGGATTCTGTCCTGTTCGAACACAGTGTCCATCGCCTGATGCTGTCGACGAATGGGGTACCTGTTCAACTTGAACCGAACGGAAAATCGTTGTTGGGGGCTTATCATTCTAAACGATCTGTTGAAGCGCAGGCCGACTTCGCGTTGGCGGACGACATGGACATATCCTTCGAACCACTTTGTTTCCCCTTGAGGCTGGACGAGTATGGCATCCCCTGGAGGACAAAATCAGCAGAGAAAATGCCGGATGTTTTGGTGACCTTACCCTTGAGGACACTAGGGCGGTTTTCTGCGAGTCCGGGAACTTCCAAGCTGAGGGCTATTTGAGAACCTGGACGCCGCGGGAGGAGAGAAAGATTACTGACTAGTAGTAATTATCGTGCCGCATCAATGTTGTATCGGATATGTCATATCTCTCCAGGTCATTCCTACAGGTGGTCCGTCAGAAGGGTCCAGAAATGTAAAAGTTGTGCTGCGTACTCCATCTGAAATTCTTCAGTCCAGAGGAGAGCTTTAAAGTGTCGACCATAATTTTTGGAATCAAATGTCCTGGGGAGTGCAGTGCGCTTGATGCTCTCAATCTGCACCTTGGTGGAACCGAACTTCAGCGCGAGGTTGACATGCGCGGGAATCGGAGCCTCCGGTAAGGGAACCCTCCATTTAATTGCTGCGTTGGACTCGGGGGCCTGCGAGCCATATTAGAATAAAATTTGGTTTGCGGTCTGAATGGACCTACCACACCAGGGACCACCTCAGTCGCAGGAGGGCGGTTCGTGCGCCTACGTGGGACGTACGGCGCAGTGGGCCGGAGTGCAGCATAATCCTCCCTGCTGCCGACTATGACACGGAGTGGCCGAACGATCACAAATTCCTTCCCGAGCTGAGTATCCTCAAAGAGAATCTCAGCACGATCGTGGTAGCGACCGCGATATGATTGAGTGAAACTGATTGTGAGGCGGGTCTCCTGTCCATAGATTATCTTGTTTGCGGTGAAATGGACGGAAAAGCTTTGAGCGTGATTGTAAGTAACCTCGACGTAAGGCGAAACAGGAAGAAACTCACGGCGAAATTCGGCCACGGTTAGAAGTCGAGGTCCACTTCACGTCGACCAAACGGACGTTTGAGAGGGGAACCGTTGTGGTGATCACGAGTGTGACGTCTCTCCCAGCCTGAGCCTCCTCGAGTTCAATGATTCCAAAGTCAAGACCTTCCGAACTTGTGACGGAAATCCCATGTTTGTCTCTCTCCCCCTCCTCGAGCAGCGACTTGAAGGCGACGAAACGTTGTTTGTTTGAATGTCTCCTTGTCTGTTGGTGCCGCTCCCAATTGTTATTGTGGATAGGAAACTGACATAGCTCGCAAAACTCCGTGTCAATCCCGTGCGCCAGGGCGTAAGCGGCTCTCTCCAGGGTTTTCCGGTGGGGCTTACCAGCCAAGTGGGCTTGGTGGATTCTATCCGTTAGGCAGACGACGCTGCACGTTTCACATATGTGAATTTGGTGGTGAAAGCGACAGTTGTCATCGCTGCAACTTCCGGTATTCAAGAGGGAGCGACAGACGCCGGTCATGACGGAATGGGCAAAGGACGAAAAGTGTGGCGGAGGCTGGGTCGGAATTTATATCCAGCGCTTCGCGGAAGGCTCAGCGCCTCCAACGTTGCCAAACAACACATGACCGCCCGAGGACCCCGCCCGAACGACACGAGAGGAGACACCGCTGGCGGCCTATTGGGCCACTCTTGTGAACGTGGTCATAGTGCACCAAATGGCGATACCACGAGTGAATTGCTGTTTGAAGGAACGATGTATCTTTGTCTCATATATTTCATTTATGGGATACCGACCTCCTTGACAATATCTACCAGCGAGCACTTAAGCGCTTTCGTCCACGGAAGATTCGTCCACGTCTGCACCGGTCGGTGACGCCAGAGCGTGGGTCGCCGTGGGCTTTGGCTTCCCGAACGCGATTTTCATCCAAGAAGGCATCGGTTTAGCCTCTTTTGGCCGGACGTAACTCGTTGCGTCCAAAGAGACATTCAGCAGCGTGATTGCTTGACCGTTGATTGGATTGAGACTCAAAGCCTAGAAATTTTGATTAGCGGAACCTGTCGTTGACGGTAATCACGGGTACCTCATGGTATTTGACGATAGCCCTGTCAGGGTCATCAAGGAGTTGGTAGGTGCTCCCTAAGTAGACGAGGGCTGGGACGTTCCGGGGGTCGATCTCGATCACCTTTTGGTAAGTGTCACGGGCATCCATCAGCCGCCTGGAGTGAATAAGTCGAGGTGAGTAGATCAGCCCTCCTAACTCTAGTCAGGAACATGACGTTAATAGGACACGAACCCGATCCGTTTGTATGCGGTACCAAGATTGATGAACGTGTTGACCCATGATGCCTGCGACGTCTGCGTGATCTCGGCCAACTGTATCGCCTGTTCGAACAGCTCGGTGGCCCCTTCGTAGCTGGATAACAGTAAAATCTTTTTGGGACATGATATTCTGCGAGGCTCACTCTTCGTTGTAGAACTTGAAAACCCCTCTCTCATTGACCAATAATGGGTCGACGTCACACATTGCGTGAGCACCGCTGAGTGCTTCGTCCGCGTGTATGAGGTGCGAGAGCATCATCTGTTCCATCCCGATGAAAAGCAGTGGGAGATGAGATCTGAGTCTCCGTTAGTAATGCCGAGAGGCTTCGCTGCTACAGATCTACCCAGGGAAGAGACGTGAGCACGTCGAGTATGCTGTGACCGCGTGATCGTGTTCTCCTTCCAAAGCAAATGTATGGGCGAAAGCCAACCACGCGGGGGCGGAGCGAGGGTCCATGAGTGTGGATTTGCTATTGTGATTGGTCAGTCATCGTTTCTTTCACCACGAGTACGAAAGCACCTGAAATAAGTTCGGGCGTCTTGCCACTTCTTTGCCGTCAGGTACCAAACCCCAACGGCGTACCAACTAACGGCGTTTTCGGGTTCCTTGTCCACCATCTCATGAGCCAGGATGAACAGCTTCGAGTGGAGGTTTGATAAATGATACATGCATGCTATATGCATTGGGATGGTGGGGGGGTGGATCGCGACGAGACCTAATATTCTTCGAGCTTGTTGAGATACAACCACAAGGGGACCGCCGGGTGGCATACCTCGAAGTGATCGCGAAACAATCCGCCCACCGGAATTGGGTATACAAGGCGTCCGCAAAACTGTATAGCACATCAGGGTTATCAGAGAGACCGAATTCTTCCACCAGCCGCTTTCGGGTCAAGGCCTGCTCCTCTGTGTGCTTGTACTTGCGTAGCCGTGAAGTGTATATTAGGCGGATAAAATCCGCATCTTCTGGTGTCTGATCTTTATACGAGAGGCTCTGGATAAAATCCCACTCTGAACTCGCGTAAGTGAAGGGACACCCGGAAGGAGAGACTAATCACCTTCATCGGCGGACATCATCTCTCCGTTGATCAGTTGCTCGAAGGAGTCATAGCATTTGACGTCGAGTGCCAGAGCCTCCAAAAAACACTGCTTGGCTTGGTCCGATCGATTCAACTTGAGCATCACCAAACCTCTTAGATGGCACATTGATGCCTCTACCTGAACCAGTGTGAGAAGGTCTCGGTAGTGACAAGATCGTGCGCCCCTACTTTGATACCACCGTCCACGTTTGGTATGGCAGGTCCACTCTTGCCTGGACAACTAGGTTTAGTAGAGTAGAGGTGGATGCCCTGAGGACAATTCCTACCTGAGTCCCGAAACGGGTTTGATTCTCCGAGCATTTCTGTTGCGCTATGCCACTTCCCTTGCCGTACCTGGGATTGTGTTAGCACCTCCGTGTGTGCGGAAAACAATACCATACCTGACATAACGCAGCAAGATACCGACAAGCCACACTCATATCAACGAGTCTTGACGCGCCATTTGGATACTCCACAGCCGCGTTGACCATGCTACTTGGGCCAACAGGTAATCTCACTCCGTGATTTGGTGGTGGCACAGGTTCCGGAGCCTCTCGAACCTTTCCCTTGCCCGAGAGCGCAGCGATGTTGGGGTGGACGGTGGAAAATTGGACGAGGGGGTAGGCATGGCCATTGGTTAACGGGAATTTTGTCACGTCGTGGTTCACAGCTGGGGCAGGAAAAGCTCTAATTAGCAGTTGCTCAGCTCGCGCGTATTGGTGTGTCATGAAGAACGTCTGAGCGAGCCAGAATGCATCGTTGGGGTCGTCTACGCCGCGACTGTAAATATCGGATACTCGTGAGGAGAGTGGAACGGGCTTACTCGTCCAGCTGAGGATCTTGTCGCCCCAGAACGCGGCAGAATCGAAGAGATGCTGCATGAGAGCGTCGTGTCTCCAGAGGCGCATTCTGTCAACCATCCCCCACTCAACCTCTTCCTCCTGCTCATCAGTGGTATCCTCAGGGAGATCGATAGTGTCCTGGAAGATATCGGTCGTGTCATTTGCTAAAGGGTGCCGTGCGATGCTCTCTCTAGCCCTTCTGAGAGGTCGTATGGGGGAAGGGCGGATGGGTGAGACCTGTAAGATCGACCGATTCGGATCGAGGGCGGAAAACGAGCTCGAGTTGGCCTCGATGTACGAGTTGACGAGCGACTGAGGTCCAAAGGAGAAGGAAGTGTTAAACGAGCCTCTCTGGCGCGGATTGACTCTCGGAATTGGAGGGATGAAAAAGTTGTTGGGTGGAGGCGGAGTGGAAGCCATCTCTTGATCACTTCCGTTCAGCCACAGTCGCGTTCCCACCGTGTCTCTTATGATCCGTCTACCGAGGGCTCTCTTGGAGGAAATCGGCTCTTCCACCCCCTCTCACTCCGGTATTTAGCATACGGTGCGCATCGTTGGCGGCTGGCTAAATATTGGAATCCAGGCCGTTCGAAGGGACGATTATCGAGGAAAGACAGCCGAAAACTGGAACGGATCGAGACCAAAAAACGAAAGGTTGGACATCACGCTGCGAAACAATCTGTGCAACAGAAGCGACCAGCCCAGGAAGAGCACAAAGATGCCCCGGTCGCGAAAAAACCCAGGGTGATCGCTCCACCCCCCGAGGCAAAAATATCGAATCCGAAACCCAAGAAAAAAACACCGCTCCAAAAACTCATTGGTAATCCCTCGGACTACCCCGGCCTTCCAAAAACTCAGGGGGAAGACAAAGAGGATGCGTACATTCGTTACCTGGAGGGCAGGCTGGGCTGGAAGAAGAACGGAGCAAAAACGAGCGCTTATGGTTCAGGCTTAGCGGATGACGGCCTCGATGGTCTGTACACGCCCTTCTTTGTTGCTCCAGACGGCTCGACTAAAGCTTTCACTCGCAGAATTACTCGATGGGTTGGACATGTTTGAGTCACCAGTGGTGCGTAGCTGGCATAACGGAACCATCGGTTTTTACTAAACTTCATCCTAGGTCCTCTCGCATCCCGGATCCGATATATCCGAGGAAGAGGACTCAGAACTCAACTCTGACATTGGGGGTGAGCTTGATGTCGGCGAGTCAGACCGTAGTGTAGAAGAGGGCGATATAAGCGCGGAATCCGACGAAGGAGCCTACGGCGAGTGGACAGGGTTCAGCCAGAGTTCGGAAGTCGAAGAGGACCCTGTCCCAAAACCCCAAGAGATTACTGCGGCTACAGCCACCTATCAGCCTGGATCTAAATACGTCCCTCCACACCTTCGCAAAGGGGCCGCGGATGTTCAAAGTCAGCCATCGGAGAGCCTTGTCAAGTTAACCAAGCAATTGAATGGCCTTTTGAATCGGTATACTGCCCGTCCGCTACCCCTCGCTCTTGCCCTGACAGTCTCCCCAGTCTGAGTGAGCAAAATATCTCGTCGATTCTAGACGGGGTCGAAGAGTCTTATCGTAACCATAGCCGGAACGGCACGTGCTCCCCCTTTACCGAACCATCCCTACCCTAATCTGGTTGAAGCGCTCTAGATATCACCTCTACGCTCACCGGCCTGATAATCGATGGAATCTCATCACACACCGCCCACTTGGAGTCCTATGTCGTGCTCTACGCAGCTTTCGTAGCTGGCCTATACCGTGTTATTGGTGTCGAATTTGGTGAGTCCCTCTCCTTCCGGCCGTGGATATGGTTGGGTTTACGCATGATTATTAGCGGCGCACTTTGTTCAATCGACAGTTTCTGCGTATGAGAAGCACATGGGATCTAGCTCCCAGGATCAGGATGAGCCTGGAAAGGAGGCCTCTAACCTCATAGTTCTGATCTCCGAACTCTACAACTTCCACGTCATCTCTTGCATCCTAATTTACGACCTCATTCGAGACTTGCTCAACAAACCTCGATTTCTGGAGTACGACGTTGAACTTCTCCTGAAGGTAGTAAGGAGTGAGTATCCGCATTCCCCGCCGCGCCGCTTTGCTAAACCTTGGGAAGGTTCTGGGCCGCAGCTCCGACAGGATGATCCATCCGCGTTGAAGGATATCATCCAACTGGTCCACTCCAAAGTCCCTGATCGTCCCGGAGATACGAGGTGAGTCGAGCTGCAAAGGTGTTTTATTACCCACCAGTGACGCCTCCTCAGTTCGCGAACCAAGTTTATGATAGAAACCTTATCGAACTTGAAAAACAACAAGGCAAAAAAGGCTATCGGGGGCGGCGCCAGCGGAACTGGCGCACAGGAGGTAGTAGAAAGACTGAAAAAATTCTTGTCCGGGATGAACAAGAAACGTCACGGTGAGTAGTCCCCCAATCTCTCACGTCTATGCCAAGGAAACCTTACGGTTTCTGCGTAGTAAAGCCCCACGAACCCTTACGAGTGACGCTCGAGGACTTGCGTTCCGCCGAAAATAGAGGGAAGTGGTGGCTCGTTGGTGCTGCATGGAATGGGGACCCTCTTGCTGAGCATGCGGGAAATCAGATGGCAACTGAAGCTGTAGCCGATCAAGAGGACGCGTTCATGAAATTGGCTCGGAAACAGGGAATGAACACAGATATTCGGAGAAGCATATTTGTGGTGCTTATGAGCAGTGAGGTGAGCCGAAATTCGGAATTTCCTCCGTGCTGTTCTCAACTCCCCCCGATAGGACTACGTGGACGCTTGCGGAAGGCTCGGACAATTAAACCTCACGGAGATTCAACAACGAGAGATTGTCCGGGTCCTCCTGCATTGTTGCGGTAATGTGCGTGGTACCTCCTTCCCCGCCACGATCTCCCAACTGAAGTGGCTTGTGCCATCTTGCAGGAGAAGGCGTACAACCCATACTACACCCTCGTCTGCCAAGAACTGTGTCGGTTTTCGCATTCCTACACGATCACGCTGCAGTTCTGCTTATGGGACTTTCTTCGTGAGTTGGGGGAGAGCAATGTGGGCGGCGTCGAACTACTGAAGCGCCAAGACGAGCCTGGGTTCGCGCCTCAAGGGAAGTCGATCAGCCGCTACAGGTTGAAGAATATCGCCAGAGCATATTCGTGGTGGGTCGCCAAGGGATGTTGTAGTTTGACCGTTTTCAAGGTTTTTCATTCTCACCGCACAACGTTTGGGCCGTATGCTGACGAGGTCAACAGCCGGTCGACTTTCTGACCCTCAAAGACCAAACTAAAGGCTTCCTGAAGGAATTCTTCTTACAACTCTTCATTGACACCCAGATCTCAACGCCTTCTGTGGCCGAGAGCGCACAATCTATCGTCGAGAAGGTTACCGTACGGAGTAGAGATCCTGTGGAGGATGTTTTCCGGAAGGCGAACGTCCACGAGGGGCTTAGAGCTGGGCTCCATTATTTCATCAACCACACGTTCAAGAGAGACACGGAAGAGGATAGCGACGGGTTCGTTGCCTGGGCAGCTGAGATATCTACAGGGGTGTTGGGGGACAATTTGTGAGGGGGGCACATTGTACCGCCACCATCTATCGCAGTTTTTCAAAGGCCAGCGTTACCACGACGCTCCCGCTCTTACCGCCAAAGGTAAACGTGGGGTGCTGGACTCGCGAACTAAGGGCGGGTTTTCGAGGCGCATCAATACTCAATACTGGCCTAGGCACAGGGGACGTACTGGTAGATTAGACTAGCCTCAGGTACCAGGAATACAGACTTCAATTCATCTTCTGTGAAGTTACAAGCTATAAAAAAAATCAACCTCCCGGGCGTGAAGTACGGATGGAATCTTGTCTCACATGTAATCAGGAAATGGCCGCCAGGCTTCATCAGCGTCGATAAACGTTGAGGATACTGCCGATGTGGGGCGTGGCCACCCTCATCTTTCTTCCCAAGAGAAATAGCATCAAACGTGCCCTTGTCGAGGATGAGATCCCAGCCGTCAGAAGTTTCGTTGTCCCGGGGAAGATCCTCTGTTAAGAAATCGTGGATGGTGAACTGAATCTGGGTCGCGTCTTTTGTCGCGGCAAGGGACTTGGCGAGCGAGATCGCGTTCTCGCTGTAGTCGATACCGTGCATCTTCTCGGGATCGTATCCGGCTTCGTGGGCCGCGAAAAGCAACGTGCCATTCCCACACCCGATCTCGAGAATCGATGGGAATTCGGACAGGTTCGTTCGGGGAGGATAATGATCCACGATCCAGTCGACCATTTTCTCGACTGATTCCAGCCCGAACCTGAAACGAACGCAAAGCAAGGGCCGGGCATAATGTCAGCGCCCAATCTGTCGCCCACAGATGACGGCAAGGTTACCAGATTTCACCTTCATCGCCTATTTCGTGGAAATTTTGGAGTTCCTCGTGATATGCATTATCCCAGCTGGCGCGGTTGATGATGTTTTTGATAAATCGATAAGGGATCACAATAACCGCGTTCTTGTGTGGTTGCTTACTATTCTTTGGTCCCAAGCTTGGATGAGGTGAAGTCCTCACTCATGCTCTCGGACGGTCTACTCGGAGAAGGGAGAATGATGATAGTATGTCAACGAGAGCATACATGCAATCGCACCGTGATCGTTTCTGGGGTTGTGACCGCCGGCGCTCCCGGGTGATCCGAATATGGAATGCGTCCTCGTGGGCTAGGCGTGTCCACCCTGCAGAGGACCACGACGAGCTGCATTTGCCCCGCACACTGTAGGCAACGAGAAAGCCATGTCAAGTCTTTTCCGGAAGAGGCGTTTAACAATGAGTTCAACGGGGACCGGACCAACCTCATGTGCGATTCTCTACCATCAGTGCACTTCCGATCCCACTTATCACTGATTACCTGCAGCAAAGAAACAGCGACTCATCGACATTACGAGGGTGCTCCTAGACGTCGCAAAGGAATCGTCTGATTGGTTTCCGCCCCTCAAGTCATGTTTGGGCGGCATCAATGCACTGATCAAACACTACGATGTGCGTTCGCACCAACGATACCTCTCCACCTGGCTAATGGATTCTTCGCAGGAAATCCAAGACGTGAAAGACAAGCTGGAGGACCTTGTCCTCTGGGTGACCAAACTTCGGGATAGCCTGGCGAATCCCGACACCAGTGGTGATCTCGAGGAAGGGGAGAGACGAATGCAGCTAACAAAGTTCGCATCACATTTCTGTTCTGTTGCCATGCGAAACCGATCATCTGTAGGTCCTTGGATGACATTGAGAAACGGTCTCAGGCACTGTTGGGAAAAAGAAAGATGGGTCGGGCCCTCGACAAGACACAGGACACTCAAGCCGTCATCAGGCTCGTCGACCAGCTCCAGAAAACAATCCTCGTCTACCAAGTGCGCACCAAGAGCTGTTGGCTTCGACTGTAGTTAACACGAGTAATCACAGATGTCCCAACAGCAATCAGTCCACAACCAGGTCATGCAGTTGACAGTGAGTTTTTTGTGTTGTGTTCCCATCGAGCCTGACCGCTCTCTGCTCAAAGACTTCGTTTGGTGTATTCCTGAAACTCGAGAAGGTAGAATCACTCCTACATATTTGGAGCTTATGCTGATGCGCTGGTAGAAAACCCCAGAGGCAACCAGGAAAATTGAGGGCATCCTTGCACGGCTAGATAAGTTTCAAGTGATGGTGAATGACACAGGTAGTGGTGACATTTCCAAACACCATGCAGTCCTCTTTGAGTGAGCACCCCCTGTCCCCCACAAATGAACATCCTGCTGACCCCATCCCAGAGCTCTTGAGGGGATCAAGGATGAGTTGTTGGCCATATCCAACAACTACAATACCCCAGCCTACCAGAGAAACAAGGCAGATATACATGCTGTTTGTGAACTTGCACAAGTTCTCAAAGATGTCATTGTTGAATACCAAGTAAGGATTGATTTCAATGCACTAGATCAACCAGTAGAGTTCTCTGCTGACACTTGGATAGTTTGCACAACAAAAGGCAATATATGACCAGAATTGTAGATTGATTGTAAGCTTTAGCTTTTCCATTTTGAGGGGTATTAGATGCTGACATGATGCTGTAGGATGCAGGTCAGACAGGTTATTCTTTTGTTTGGGATGGCCACTTATGACTTTGCAGCTGAGTTACTGGTGCTAAACACTTGCCCCCATGCCCATGGTGCAGGATATCAACATGGTGATCGCCAAGGTTGCCTCTCAGGGACAAGGGAGGCCATACTGGATGGAATTGAGTCCTGGACCAAAGACTTCCATGAGTCCCCTATCTATTGGTTAAATGGACTTGCTGGGACTGGGAAATCCACAATTGCACAGACCACTGCTGAACATCTGTTTGCTGATGGATGGTTGGGGGCATCCTTCTTTTGTTCACGTGATTTCAAGGACCGCAGCAACCTCCACCTCATATTTCCCACCCTTTCATTCCAACTTGCCCATAGGTATCCTGGCTTCAGATCTATCCTCATACCTTTCCTCCAATCAAATCCAGAGATTGGATACGAGTCCCTCCACAGCCAGATGGAGAGGTTAATTGTCACCCCACTGAAGGAAGCAAACATTTCAACAGTGGTAGTCATTGATGCACTTGATGAGTGCACTGATGATGAACCACAATCTGCCATCCTCTCTGTCATGGGCCGTTTTGTTGAGGAGATTCCAAATGTCAAGTTTTTCATCACTGGTCGACCAGAGCCTTGCATCCAATCCGGGTTCCGCCTCAAACTCTTGAGGCCATTGACTGAAATCTTCACTCTTCACATGGTTGAGCATTCCATTGTCAATGTGGACATCCAACGATTCCTCAAGACTCAACTTTCAGAACTTGCGCAAAGGTTTCAGATGACTGGGTGGCCAAGTGATGCCCACATTGATCTACTCTGCCAGAGAGCAGCTGGACTCTTCATCTATGCTGATGCAACCATCAAGTTTCTGGATCACAAAATCTACCCCCCACAACAACGGCTGGATGTCATTGTAAACCTCCCAGAATGCACCTCCTATGAAGGAGCAGCACGGTTAAAGGTCAACACTACCCTTGACTCTCTGTACACTTCAATCCTCCAGATGGCTTTAGACTTTGGCACAGAAGACCCAAATGCAGACTCCAGGGTCCAATCCATTATTGGCACTGTTGTTTTGGCTGTCAACCCTCTCCCCCCATCAGCAATTGCTGAGCTCATTGGCCTGGAGGCTGAGCAGGTCATGATGGTCCTTAAATTGGTCCAGTCACTGCTCATACTCAGTGAAGATCCCACCCACCCTGTAAAACCATTTCACAAGTCATTCCCAGACTTCATTACAGATCCATCACGCTGCCTCAACAAGAGGTTCTACATATCCCCTGGAGCTCTCCAATGTGAACTTGCTGTCCACTGCCTGAGGTTGATGAATGATACATTGAAACAGAACCTCTTATCACTCCCAGACTGTGCCTTGAACCAAGAGGTCAGAGAGCTGTCAGATAAGGTCAAGGAACACATCAGTTCTGCATTGGAGTATGCCTGCAAGTCCTGGTGCAATCATCTTACTAGGACAAGGGAGAATATCACTTGTATTCTTGATGCCCTCCATATGTTCCTGAAGAAGAGGTTCTTGGCATGGCTGGAGGTGATCAGTGTCCTGGGGGCTGCAAGGAATGCTGTTGATGCAATGGAAAACCTCATGCTATGGCTCCAGGAGGTTTGTGCAGGCTTATTTCAAAGCTCCATACATTACTGATGGTTAAAATCAGGTGGGGGGAGACCAGGAGCTTCTTGACACTGCCAAAGACTACTTTCAGTTTGTCACTAAGTTTTTTGAGGTCATCAAGGTTTCTGCCCCCCACATTTACCACTCTGCATTGGAACTATCCCCAAAATCATCAATCATCCAGAGGCACTACCATTGCCAGCTGTTCCAAGATCCCAAAACAAGAGTGGTATATGGGACCCCCAACTCATGGAACCAGCCCACAGGCATTAAGGGTCGTTTTGGATCATGTGCTTGGTCACCCTGTGGTCAATTCTTTGCAGTGCAAAGATCACATTTTGTGGAAGTATGGGATGCCCTTACCATTGAAAAATGCTCAGACCTCCAACGTGCCAAACCACACCTTGACCCTCCACTAGGAATAAATTACCGTTCACTAGATATGCTTGCCTATTCACCAGATGGCCATTCCCTGGCTGGTTGCTTTGGTGATGTGATCACCATCTGGGATATCCAGACAGGGGGAGTGACTGAAGAGATTGAGCATGGAGTCAAGAATGCTTTACCCAGGTTATTGGCATGGTCATTGGATGGAACAATAATTTGTGCTACTTTTCCAGCAGGGGAGACCTGGACTGTGGTTGCATGTGACGTTACTTCTGGAAAAGTGGCATGCACCACCACATTTCAATCATTGATTAAGCCACACCTTTGGTCACTCAAAAATACTCTCCAGGCAATGATAATTCAATACACCGAATACCCCTGGACCCCAACCATTAAAATCATCAAGATTTGGCCTATTTCCAATGACTGCATAATTGAGACATTCCCCATCAACATACACAAATCACTGGTCTCCTCTCCAGAGAGATACAAATCACTGACCTTCTCTCCATCTACATACCAACTTTGCAACACCCTCACCAACCTTTCTGTCATTGACATTCGGAACTCGGAGGTCTTGTTAGAGTGGAGTGGGTACTTCTCCACAGGATACTTCTCTCCTGATGGGAGTTTATTGGTTGCTCACATGGCAGACCATGTTTATATTTGGAAATACACGCCTGAGCAGGGTTATTCTCTGTGGAAGATGTTCCGATCTTGGATCATTCATGATCCACCGTATTGTCGAGTCTCACCAACCTCACCGTCAGTACTGAGCGTAACGGCCGAATCCCTCGAGGTGCAACATCTCAACCTTGCCACCGACCCCCCCACAGAATCAACCGGTCACTACGACAACATTTCCACCAATGGTACCTACGTCGTAGTCGCACCTAAATTTGGATCGACCGTCACAATCGCCAACCTGAACGAAGGTTCCCCCTGGTTCCTTGATACCGGGTTCGGAATAGTTGGACTGACCCTAACTGGTGATATTCTCCTGGTAAAGGGGTTTGATCGCCTTAGTGCGTGGCGGCTTACGGCAGAAGGCGTGGTGGATATGGTCCTTGGTGACGGGGGGGGAGATGACAATGGTGAGCTTTGGACCAGGGCTGTAGGGGATAATCACTTGTGGGTCGGCGCTGACGGCGGTATCGGTGTCATTGAATTATCCCGGGGCTACACTTACTACTATGACACCAAGAATGGAAAGGAGCTCGAACCTGTCCCAGACAACCCACTCCCATCCCCCCAGTACTGGAGGTTCTTATGTAGCTGCCACGACACGGACTACCCAGCCTGGCGCCATGTCAGCAACTACTTGTTTTCCGATGTCAAAGGCCATCTCCTCATGATTCCTCCCAAGGTTCCCGTACCATGTTACAGGGAGGGGTGGGTCGAATTTCCTGAAGGGCAGCACCGGCGCCGGTTTTGGCTGCCTGGTCATTGGAGGCCTCCCTGGTCCGATGCGCGTTGGTTCGACGGTATCACGACCCTACGGCTCGAGACAATCTCCGATCTAGTCATCATCAAGTTTTAGCCGAAACCCCCCTCCCCTCGAACACATCGGTAGCGATTTCAGGTATGTGTTAACCCCACAAGAGTTGGTTCACTTCTTCGATCCCCGGGCCCTCCCGCACAATGCCATTGTAAATATATTCAGGCCTTGCCTGCCTCCCGTTCTTCCCAGGTTATCAGTGTTACAATTTTGTCCCATAGCCCGGTGTTGTAAACTACGTTTCTGAAATACAGTTTCCTGCTCACGAAGTGTGTCGCACGCGCGGCTTCCTGACATTTGAGCAGCCCGGAATGGACCTTCCACGGTCCCCGTCGAGAGGCAATGCCGATGCCGAACATCACAGCAGCATCTGTCTCCTCCAGTTTCTGCTTTGCCTCCACATTCGCCTGCCTGTTGGACTCTGCAATCGGGACGGTCCAGGTTTGTGCGGCCACCATCACAAAGTCCAGCTTTCGATATCGATGATGCGGCTGGAGCTGGAGTTCGAAAGAATCCCATGGCATTCTTCGCCGACCCGCTATCTTAGCGAGGGCGGTGGGAGGCCTTACAACTGAACTCACGGTGTACGGAGGGTCA
>Ga0307511_10003989_pt1 | contig 15097 bp, 4 predicted proteins | sample 13_EM_MG_FD_200266 | JGI IMG/M metagenome (GOLD analysis project Ga0307511, IMG submission 200266) | Populus trichocarpa ectomycorrhiza microbial communities from riparian zone in the Pacific Northwest, United States - 13_EM | ecosystem: Host-associated > Plants > Roots > Unclassified | place... | reverse complement strand
ATAAAAAATAAAAAATAAAAGTAGAGAGCTTGAACAGTAAAGGCGCAAACATCGGGACCATAAAAACTACCAAACGGGCTTTCCCCTCAATATCCCCACCCAGCCCTTTCAACCAAATGCACGACCAATGCACTGTCGGTAACTCCTGTTAGTAAATATCACTTGAACAAGAAAAAGATTTTGTACCTATCAAGCTCCAAAGTGAATGAATGGTGCCCAATACATCGGTTGCAAAGGCTTCTGCTGCATCAATCCCAAAACCGCATTGCGGTAAGATACTTCCACATCATCCGTCTTGCTGAAGGTGGAATAGAAATCCGCTGCCATCTTGTGACAAGCCTCATCTTGTGCTGGCCATAATGCCCCAATGACATTGATAAATCCCGCAATATGAAAGGAGCTCACGATGTGTGTTACTTCATCAACGAGTTGTGACGAAGTACTGTCTGCGGTACAGCACGCCGAGAGATAGGCAAGCCTCCCTGCTGCTTCCGGCAATCTCAGCCCCGCGATATCTTTGACACGGAGCTTGTCAACCTCTCCTGTACCCTTGAGAAGCAAAAGATGACTATCCGCAGGGTTCTTTGATGAAACACCATGACAGGCAAAATGAGCGATACTATAACTTGGAAGCGCCCGAAGAACACTTTCCGCAGTTGGGCTTTCGAGTGTTTTCACTGTACTGAAATGCCGAAGATTCTCTTTGATTTCATCTGCCTCTTTATTTACACCAATCAATGGACATTCCCCTGGTGTCATTGGCATGGTTGCAATTAGCATAGATGCATTTTGGGGGTATTGTTGTCGAGACCGTGAATGCTGCAGAGCCCTGATAGTGGAGGTATATGATGGAAGACAATACTGAAGGGTTGTAACCTTAACTTTAACGGTTCCTTTCGTGATGAATTTTGCAGCTGCATGGAACGGTGCCTGAGCCAGCAGGCCTACTCCAATCCACCAGATCCGAGGCAAAGGATCTGCTTGCTTGGGGTAAAACCCTAATTCCCGTAGAACTGGTTGTACGGCAGCTTTCCACAGCCATTCCAGCATCTCTCTCATGACCCGATTATCATTAATAGCAGCATTTGTACCGAGGTGCTGAATGATTGATGCATGGGAAAGTTGAGGCAAAGGGATGCTTGTTACTTGTTCTTTCGTAAGCAGTATTGCATCGCTGCGAAGGGTTGTGGCATTCAGCACTACGATTGGCCCCTCTTGTGCTGCTGATAAGAAATACTCCTCGGATTCTGCACGCAAGAAATTTTGGAATCCAGGTTTCTGCCGAATTTGCTGGAGTATATCGTCAAGATCCTTCGCAACGGTATTCCGTCTGCGAATTGCAGCTGCAGCTTGTTTTATCTGCAGCTGTTTTGCTATGAACAAATCTGAGGAGGATTTTGTGGAAGGAAGTGGTGAGTCCAGTTCCTGCCGTAGAGAATCAAATTCCTTAGCCAATGCTGGGTACTGATCCATTAGATCCGATATCTCACTACGGTAGTCAAGAAGCTGTCCATTTGTAACGCTGCGGCCTAGCTCCTGGAGGCGCAGTGCCTCTAATGGTGATTGCCTAGTTTGTAATGATACTGCTACAGCAAAAGATGCCAGCCCCGTGAGTTGTCCAAGAATATGTTGTTGATCCTCACGGTGTAAAGATCGCGAAGTAGCTAAGGGAATTAAGTGAGTGGCATCATGCAAGAGTGAGCAAGCTCTTGACAAACCGTTACTAGTAGCCAAAGGGCTAAAGACCATTGTTTGTGCAGCAATTAAAGCCGCTTGTATTCGTGTCAAAATTGGGGCAGTGGAAATGTTCCAAGAGGCAAGCCATGCAGCCATGGCGAGCTCTAAGTCCTGTAAAGCTCCACTCACCTCATATCGACTGCTTAAGCGATTCCCGAGGTTGTTCAAGTATACTGCACGGCCAGGGTGACCCTCTGGTGTTGTGTTTACTGCCGTTTCTGCGTGATTAATAGAAGCTGTCAGGTCTAGCAAATTCCCAGTTTGTTCATATCGGCTGCGCAAATAGCTCCCAAGATTGTTGAACAGTGTTGGCCGATTGGGGTGATCCTCTGGTGCTGCCCCTACAGCTGCCTCTGCATCATTGATAGCAGCCTCTAAGTCCTGCAAATTGCCTGTTTCTTCATATCGCTTGCTCAAATTGTTTCCACGGTTGCTTAACCTTGCTGGGCGGTCAGGGTGGTCCTCTGGCGTTACTATCACTGCTGTCTCTGTATAGTTGATAGCAGCCTCTAAGTCCTGGAAACTCCCAGTCCGTTCATATCGGCTGCTCAAATAACTCCCGAGATGGTTGAGCAGTACTGCACGATTAGGGTGACCCTCTGGTATCGCCTCCACAGCTGTCATTGTGCGAGTAATGGAAGCTTCTAAATCTTGGAGATTCCCAGTTCGGTCAAATCGACTGCCTAGATAGCTCCCAAGATTGCTGAGCGGTGCTACCCGATTAGGGTGATCGCCTGGTGCTGCCTCAATAGCTGCCTCTGTGTAATTGATCGCAGCATCTAAGTCCTGCAGATTTCCAGTCCTCTCGTATCGGCTGCCCAAACAGCTACCAAGGGTGTTCAGACTTGCTGTACGATCAGGGTGACCCTCTAATGTTGCCTTCACTGCTCCCTCTGCATAACTGATGGCAGCCTCCAAGTCCTGTAAATTCCCAGTCCTCTCATACCGTCTGCCCATATTGCTACCAAGATTGTTCAACCATGCCGCATGGTCTGGGTGATCCTCTGGTGTTGCCTTTACTGCTTTCCCTGAATACGTAATGGCAGCTTCTAATTCCTGTAAACCTCCGGTCCTCTCATACTGGCTACCCAAAAGCCTACCAAGATTTCCCAACCTTGCTGCACGGCCAGGGTGATCGTTTGGTGTTGCCCTCAATGCTCTCTCTGTGTGGTTTATGGCGGCCTTCAGGTCCTCCAGATCCCCAGTTTGTTCATATCGGTTGCCCAAGTGGCTACCAAGGTTACTGAAGACTGCTGCACCGTCAGGGTGATCCTGTGGTGTTGCTACTACAGCTGCCTTTGAGTAATTAATAGCAGCCTCTAAGTCTTGGAAATTTCCAGTTCGTTCATATCGGCTGTTCAGGTGATTCCCAAGATTGTTCAGCCATGCTGCCCGACTGGAGTGATCCCCTGGTGCTGCCTTCACCGCTATCTCTGCATAGCTAATGGCAGCCTCTAAGTCGTGCAAATCTCCAGTCCTTCTATATCGGCTACTCAAACGGTACCCAAGATTGTTGAAAAGTGCTGCTCGGTTATAGTGATCCTCTGGTATTGCCTCTATAGCTGCCTCTGTGTAATTGATAGCTGCCTCTAAGTCCTGCAAATTCCCAGTCCGTTCATATCGGCTCCCCAAATAGCTCCCGAGTTGGTTTAGTAGTACCGTACGGCTGGGATGACCCTCGGGTGTTGCCTCCACTGCTGCCATTGTGTGAGTAATGGCAGTTTCTAAATCCTGGGGGTTCCCTGTCCGGTCATATCGACTGTTCAAACGGTACCCAAGATTGCTGAACAGTGCTGCTCGATTAGTGTGGTCCTCCGGTGTTATCTCCCCTGCTTTTTCTGCGTGATTGATAGCGGACTGCAGGTCCTGCAAATTCCCAGTCCTTTTATATCGGCAGCTCAAATGCTTCCCCAGACTGTTTAATCGCTCTGCCCGACTAGGGTGATCCTCTGGTGTTGCCTTCACCGCTGCCTCTGCTTGATTAATAGCGGCCTCTAAATCCTGTAAATCCCCAGTCCTCTCATATCGGCTGCCCAAACGGTTGCCGAGGTTGTTCAGCCATGCCGCACGGTTAGGGTGATCTTCTGGTGTTTCTTTCACTGCTGTCGATGCGTTATTGATTGCAGTCTCTAAGTCTGGCATATTGCCAGTTCGCTCATATCGGCTGCTCAAATGGTTTCCGAGGTTGTTCAACCATGCTACATGGTCAGGGTGATCCACTGGCGTTTCTCTCACCGCTGTCTCTGCATAATTGATGGCAGTCTCTAAGTCCTGAGAATTCCCAGTTCGTTCATAGCGGTTGCCCAGGTGGTTCCCAAGACTGTTTAACCACCCTGCCCGACTGGGGTGATCGTGTGGTGTTGCTTTCACTGCTGTGTCAGCGTAGTTTATGGCAGTCTCTAAGTCCTGTAAATTCCCAGTTCGTTCATATCGGCGGCTCAGGTAATTCCCAAGATTGTTTAACCATCCTGCTCGACTGGGGTGATCCTCTGGGGTTGCATTCAATAAGGTTTTTGCGTAGGTGATGGCATCCTCTAAATCCTGAAGAATCCCAGTTCGTTCATATCGGCTGCTCAAATGGCTACCAAGGTTGTTCAGCCGTGCTGTATGGTCAGTATCTCCCTCCGGTGTTGCTTTCACTGCTGCCTCTGTACAATTTATAGCGGCCTCTAGGTCCTTCAAATTCCCGGTTCGCTCACATCGGCTGCTTAAATGGTTCCCGAGGTTGGTCAACCATGCTGCGCGGTCAGGGTGATCCGCTGGCGTTTCTCTCACGGCTGTCTCTGCATAATTGATAGCAGTCTCTAAGTCCTGAGAATTCCCAGTTCGTTCATAGCGGTTGCCCAGGTGGTTCCCAAGATTGTTTAACCACCCTGCCCGACTAGGGTGATCATGTGGTGTTGCCTTCAACGCTCTCTCGGCGTAATTTATAGCAGCGCCCAAGTCTTGCAAATCTCCAGTCCTCATATACTGGCTACCCAAAAGGCTACCGAGGTTGTTTAACCATGCAGCACAATCAGGGTGGTCCTCTGGTGTTGCCTTCACTGCGCTCTCTGTGTGAGTAATCGCAGCCTCCAGGTCCTGAGGATTCCCTGTTCGTTCATATCGGCCGTAGAAATAGGTCCCAAGGTTGTTCAATAGTGCTGGATGGTCAACGTGATCCTCTGGGGTTGCCTCAACCGCAGCATTTGTGCGAGTGATGGCAGCTTCTAAGTCTTGGAGGTTCCCAGTTCGTTCATATCGGCTACCCAAGTAATTCCCAAGATTATTGCATCGTCCTACCCAACTTGGGTGATCTTCTGGTATCGCCTTCACTGCTTCCTCTGCGTACTTAATAGCAGCCTCTAAGTCCTGAACATTTCCAGTTCGTTCATATCGGTTGCTCAAATTGGTTCCAACATTGCTGAGCCGTGCTGCACGGCCAGGATGATCCCTTGGAGTTGCCCTCAGTGCTGTCTCTGCGTAATTGATTGCAGTCTCTAGGTCCTGCAAATCTCCAGTTCTCTCATACCGCCTACCCAAACCACTGCCAACGTTATTTAGCCGTGCTGCACGATCAGGATGATCGCCAGGTGTTGCCTTCACCGCTGCCTCCGCGTGATTGATTGCCGCCTCCAGATCCTGCACATTGCCAGTTCGCTCATATCGGCTGCTCAAACGGTTGCCGAGGTTGCTCAACCATGCTGCACGGTCAGGGTGATCCTGTGGTATTGCCTTGACTGCTGTCTCTGCATAATTAATGGCAGCCCCTAAGTCCTGAAGATTCCCAGTTCGTTCATATCGGCTGCTCAAATGGCTACCAAGGTTGTTCAACCGTCCTGCCCGATTTGGGTGATCCCCTGGTGTTGATTTCACTGCTTTTTCTGCGTAATTGATGGCAGTCTCTAAGTCCTGTGGGTTTCCGGTTCGGTCATACTGACTACGCAGGCGGTTAGCAAGATTGTTAAACCCTACTGCACGATTCGGGTGATCCTCTGGTGTTGCGTTCGAATTCACTACTGCCTCTGCGTAAGTGATAGCATCCGTTAAGTCTTGCAAATTCCCGGTGATTTCATATCGGCTGCTCAAATGGTTCCCAAGGTTGCTCAACCAAGCTGCATGGTTCGGGTGATCCTCTGCTGTTACCTTCACTGCTGTCTCTGCATAGGTGATGGCAGCCTCCAGGTCCTGCAAATTCCCCATTCGCCTAGATCGGCTGCTCAAACTGTTCCCAAGATTGTTCAACCACGCTGCACGCTCAGGGTGATCCTGTGGGATTTCCTTGACTGCCGTCTCTGCACAATTTATAGCAGCCTCTAAGTCCTGCAACTTCCCGGTTCGTATATATCGACTATTAAAATTGTTGCCAAGGTTGTTTAACCATACTGCACGATTAGGGTGATCCTGTGGTATTGCCTTGACTGCTGTCTCTGCATAATTGATAGCAGCCTCTAGGTCCTGCAAATTCCCCGTTCGTTCATATTGCTTGCTCAAATGGCTTCCAAGGTTGTTCAACCGTCCTGCCCGATTTGGGTGATCCCCTGGTGTTGCTTTCACTGCTGTTTCTGCGTAATTGACGGCAGTCTCTAATTCCTGCAGGTTTCCAGTCCGTTCATATTTGCTGCGCAGGCGGTTGGCAAGAATGTTTAACCATCCTGCACGATTGGGGTGATCCTCCGCTGTGACCTCCACTATTGCCTTCAATCTCGTAATAGCGGCTTCTAAGTCCTCCATCCTCATTAGTACCATCTATGCAGATTCCATGGGCGTTAGGATAACTCATTGGTAGTATATTCAACGAGGTTTGGAAAGTTACCAACCTAGGGATAAAATAACTTCACAGCCCCCCCCTATTAGAAAAAACTAAAATTGGTAGATTTTTGCGGCCAGTATGTTAGGGTTTCCAGTAAGCCCTAAATACACATATCACTAGTAAGCTAGGTAAAACTTCAACTGGAATTACTTTTACCAATTGTATATGTATACGTAACTGATCCAAGCAATATATGGTATTAAACAAGATCCACAAGCTGGAGAAGAGTTTTTTATTATCGCTATAGGATGGTTGATGTATCTAAAGGTTGGTGCAATAACGTAAAGTTCATTGGGTGGTGGTTGTGGAAGGTAGATATAGTTGTTATGGAGGAATGTGACTCCCGGACATGGGAGCTATCTTATATCGCTGCCATAACTTTAGAACTTGTTAATGAAATATCCACGAGACTGTCCGCCTCATAGCCTTAGGCTGACTAGGCGTATAGACTTCAAAACAAAAACAAAAAATCCACGAGACTGAAATTTTATGTGCGCCTCTCACCACAACTCTCACCACAATGAATCTTAACACAGCCATCCAAGGCAGTCTCTTCTTCTCACTGAAGTATGGTTAACAAGTATTGATTATAAAAAGAGAAAAAAACAAAGGCAGCTTCGCAATGCAAAGGCAGCCTCGCAACATACCTAGTGCTAGGCAGAAATGGTACTACCGTGTGTTTTCACTGCACATCAATCCAAGCTGTGATGCAGGCCGATGTGATCAGATCTGCAGAGGTGACATCACTCTATCGCAAAGCGTTCATATATCTCCAAAATTATCAATATTTCATTCGTCAATTGTCGCAACCTTTCCTGCAGCAGCCACCGTTGTGCATTCAGTATACTACACAGCCATACCAGCTGCAGGCGGACTACATAGGCAGAGAGGCAACAATACTGGATACAGTATATAGATAGTCTTGTGCCGTACGATACGCCTCGCCATGCAACAACGAAGAAGGCTGATCTCCTAGCCATTTTCAACCTGCAAAAACACCCGTTCCATTCCAGCTACATATGGAAACAACTACGTTCAACAAACCAAAAATAAAAATCAATCCAATATCCATATCCAATACCCGTACCCTGAGATATCGTCCTCTCTACGCTATCTTAGCTAGCTTACGAGGGAATCGACTTGCAGCTCTGTATCATTGGTAGCAAAGCTGCTCTCACGCTCTCCTGATATTGAATATAGATTTCTTTTTTGTATCCTATGTTCCGACCAAAGAACTTATCAGCAAGGTAATTTAGTTACAAACTGCTGCTGAGGTTCACATGTCGGTTGAGGGTACTTGGTGTTAGAAATAAGCGTTCCCCACTCTGCCGTTGGCTGAGTAAGTGAACCCCGTTGGCTGAGTAAGTGAATTCCCAGCATCGACCGACCAATCAATCCATTCACCCTTGCTACTGGCCGGATTCTCCACCATCGGCTGTATGATTATCCTATTCTAACAATCGCTTCGATCTCTGAAGATGGAGGCACAGAGACATATACATATATATTATATATCATCCATTATGCATTATGTATCATGCAGGTACTTAATAAATTATTTTGTGTAAGGATGCGACCGTCACATGATAGTTGGGGATTAGCTCTTCTTGTGCATCATTCCAAACCTTGTAGATAGACATGACATCCTATATACAAGTGCAGTTACCTTTCAACAGCTAGTAGCCGATTTAGATATCCACACAATTGTGAGCATTGGATGGAGAGTAAAATTAGCATATATGTATGGGTTTCCGTCTTGTGCATCTCCTATACAGACCTGAATACCCCTAATCCCATATACTATATACTATAAAACTCGGAGCTTCAAATTTGCAAACGTGATACCCTCGACAGCACGAAGACCCCGATCCTCAGGATGACAGTTATGTCCCTGCTGTTCCCGATCGATACCCGATCACGGCTGATGGAAATTGTATGATAAATTAATGCAACTGGCAACTGATGGATATGCTCGCAATATAAGTACAAAAGCGCCCATGATGTGAAACACTGTCGCTGTTAGCAAATAGATAAAAGATAAGACTATTCCCCACCCCGTGTACCTGTCAAAGCCCCAGTGTCTTTTCTATTATATGTATTATATTAATCAAAAGTGATATCAACCCCTCGTATCCGATCTTCTTAATTCACCATATCCCCCTGTTTTGTTTCCTTGAGTGAAAAAATTAGTGTGCACTGGCACCCTGTGCCGGTGGTACCGCAGCTGGAGATATTTGCGACTGTACATTCGTATTCACTAAATTGCCACTCAAGCTGCCAGTTCGCAACTGCTCTAATTCCGCCGCCGCCGCCGATGATGGGGATAAATCAATTTCCGACCCAGAATCTAACGCCGGGGGTAATGAGATGAGATCGTCCACCCCGCTACTGCCTGCATGTACTTCGCCTCCGCTTTGCTCTATTGTCGACCCGGGATCAAATGCTGATTCCCTTTCCCCATGCCGACGTTCTGTTTCTTCAGATGTCCCTCCAGCGTGAGCTGGCCCATGCACCACGCCCAATATATGTGCAGGCCTCGGGGTATTATCATTACTTCCATACCGTATTGCCGTGACGGCGGGGGAAGCCGGGGATGGCACCAGCCCATCTATTGCCCCGGCACTCCACCCCGATCGACCAAGGCGGTGGTGGTGTTGTTGATCGACTTCGCCATAATATTCCCCATGAGGCCCTTCCATAGTCTCGCTCTCAACACCCTCGCCACTTATTTCCCGCCTCCGTCGTCCTCCCCCACCCGGACTACTGCCGAACCCATACCCCATGCCCCACCAACTACTTCCCCTCCTTGATCTCCCCCGCTCTTCGTACGGGCTAGTCCTCCCACTAGCACTTGCGCTACCAATACCGGAGTTACTCGTCCCAGTCTCGGTGTCTTCGTCGCCGCCTTCGTAGCCCCTGTCTACACCCCCTCCCCCGGCGGCGATTTCCTGGTCGATAGCGAGGATTCGCCGGTATATCATCCGCTGCCGAGTTTCGTCATAGCCGTGCCCATAGGCAACCATGCCGCTGCCACCGCTGCCAGCGTTATACTCATCTGCTTCTTCCTCGCTCCTAGGGCTGGGGACGCTATTGGTGTTTGCTCGTGTTGTTGGCTGGGTATTTGTTGCGGTGCGGGAGTAGCTTCCAGGGAGGAAATGTGAGGTATATCCTGGCCCTAGGTCGGGTTCTGGATCCCCTGTATACCGGCCCCGATTATGATGGTATTGTGGGGGTTGAGGAGCATGAGGGAGACCGGTGGTGCGATTATAACTTCCTCGGGGCGAGAAGTAGTCCTGCTGAGCACCTCCTACGCCGCCACCACCACCAACCGCACCAGCTGGGACATATGGCGAGTATGGCGAGTACGGGGAATATGGAGAGTATGCATCCCCTAGTCTTTCCCAAATTGCAGGATCAATGCCCCCTCGACCCCGCCGCTCGAGTTCGGGGGTGGTTGTGGTGTTTGTTTGCGACCGTTCTGTGGAAAATTCTCGAGAAGGGATATATTCGTGAGAGCTAGATTCTGACGGAGACCTAGAGTATGTTCTAGGCCGCCGTGCACCTATTCCTCTCCTACGGCAAGATCCAAGGCATCCGCAGCAATATGTATATATAGTCCTCCAAGGGAAAAGCAGAAAGTCCACAAGCGAGCTGCAGCAGCAACAACTTGTACTTCGGAAATCATGTTCATCTTCGTAGTGACTCCCTGCACTGTAGCCCCGGCTAGGAGTACTGACTGCACTTCCACTTTGAATGGGTGTAATGGAGCGGGATGGTGATGGGTATTGGCTCCGGCGGGTTCGGGGTTGGTAGTATGGTGGGATTGGGGCGTTTGCAGGTATTGATGGTGGTGGTGGTGGGGAGTATAGCAAGGGCGTATTTTCCGTGAGAGGAGGGTGTCGAGGGGAGTTTGGGATTGCCATAGTGTGCGTGGAGCCCTTCTATTATTTTTAATGGGCTGAGTTTGCTTTGTTGGAGAAAATGCGTGTGACGATAAATTCCCTGACTGAGAGCCTAGGGAACAATGATATGGGAGTTAGAGATGGCAGAAAAAAAGAGCCGGCGTTGCAGTGAAAAGAAACCAGTGAATTATTGAGGTAGAAAAGAAAATAGACTGAACAAGGAACAGATAAACAGACAGAAAACAGTGGGAACCTGAAGAAAAGTGCTGAGACCGGAGTTAATAAAGTGCGAATCAACGAAATGAATATTCAGTAAATCTCAAAACCACAAAGCCAGAAAGCCAGAAATAAGACCAAAAACACCGAAATACAGCAGAAAACTAAGAGCTTGAAGCCTTAGACACTGTTAAGCCCCGATTCTGAACTCCTAAGACGGCGAAGAAAATTGATATCAAGATCTGGTAGGTCTTCCCTTCTCGGCAGTGGCCCCTTCCTGCTCCACACTGCCCTCCGAGTCACCTGGCCCTGATCTTCTTCACAGTCGAGGTCGGCACATTCAGCGTCGAATTCTGAATCGACCTGTTACTGCTAGAGTAGGGGATGTTTGCATATAGTTTCACAAAGCGACCACGGCACCTGGCTTGCGGCAGCCGCACCGTATGCGCGGATTTCCAGAAGGTATATATCGAAACAGGCTCAAAAAACAACAATAAAAAATACAATAGGAACAAAAACCACTTGCAGCTAAAAAAAGGTCGAGAGGCAGAATACACAATAAAATACGGCTCCACGAATCACTGAAATAACAAAAATCAGATTTCGGAATTGCAGGATTAGCTCGTCAACACCCCGCGCCGCCACTAGATAACATCCGAGGTGTACTGGAGGTTAGGAGGTAATGCGCCGTGTTCTGAAGAGTGTGGCTGGGTGAATAAAAAGACCGCACCCCCACTTGTAATTGGAAGCTGCGAATATCGGATAATATGAGATGAGCCTGAGACGACCGGGGTGACTCAGTATTGTAGTCAGTGATGTATCCTTTCTCCGCCTTTCGGGGTGCTACCGGTATGTCGATATTGCAATAATATATTATCCCTGTATCTTGAACTTAGAAACGTAAATGTCGAGCTCCAGCACCAATACACAGCAACGGACTCGATTTTAAATCGTACGGGAAAAGGTTCCCCGGTTGAGAGACAAGAGCAGTGGTTGTTATTCGCGCGTAAAAGCCTGGACGCCTCAGTACTGTGGTATTTCGGTAGTTGTGCGAATTGAGTATTCGATTTCAGCCCCAGGTCCTCCCAAGTGTTATTTATCAAGGCGAAGTGATAATGTGGTTCCTGTATGTTTCACGAACATTAACCTCTCAGCAAGTCCTCGTTTCTCAGATAACGCCCTACTTTCTTGTGGTGGATTCGTGTTGATAACCTTTCGGTAGGACAGACCAATCCGCCACGAAGGCTATCCCGGGGATTCCGGAGGTTACCGCAAAGCTGTGGGACTTGTAGTAATGGCAGAGCTGCGGCGAGATTACTCAGAAGTTCGTCAAAGGTGAGTTTTGGGAATATCACCACGCCACACTGAGTATTTTAGACAAATGATGAAGTTTTTCGTTAAAACGAACCAGTGGGGTGTACCTCCCTAAAATCTCAAAAATAAGAAACCAGGAAGACCGTCACGTGCAGGCTCACTGGTAAGACAATGCGCCCGGTTAATTCCTGCTGCTCAGGTATTATTCCGGTGAAACGAAAACCCCAAAGGTTTATGGGGCTATGTGCACCCCCAATTTGTCAACCACCACCCCCGCACAACCTCACCCCTCACTATACCAAGTATTTTCCACCCCAGTCTATCCTCGACCTCCATGCTCCTTCACAATTTAGTATTAACTCCAACGGTGGGGATATTTAGTACGAGTACATTGTTTATTCTGGTATTTTTCAAACGGGGAAAATTCCCCATCTACTATTGTCCTCGATAATTAACACCAGTGGCTTAGCAAGCCATTCTGAGTGATGCGCGCATAATATACTTAGCTCGGATCCATATTCCAGCTGATCAGCATTTCACCCCTCACATCACCTGGCATGTGCACATACAAGGATCACCTGAATCCCTGTTCACCCCGCCACATGCTAGCCCACCCTATACCCAGGATGCAGGTAACCCGTAATACTTCTAGACCCCAACGAGACCCGCATGCTCATGCATCCAGACCACGAGGTTGTTTTGAAGCACCTGTCTGGAGACGAAGCCCTTACCGTACTGATATCTTTCCCAAAAAGATATCACCATTCAGCATGGTAATTTTTTCACCCTTCAAGATGTGTGCATGGGTTATGAAAGTACATGCCCCTGATGGGTGTGTCGGTGTATGTATGGCGTGTGATTCCTCCTCTCACACCATCTCCGGTCTCCGCCCCCCTGTTGACCTACTCCATACATGTCAGTTTTCCTCTTATGTTGGCACCCGCTGTTACAGGTTCAACAGCAGCTTTGAATACCGCTCAGGTGCATAATCTTTCATGGAAATCCACTCCTCCGCAGTATATTTCCTAGGAAGTAATAATAGAGCAGGGTATCCGGACTTAAGACATCAGATCTGCAGCTTTGGGTTGTCCCTTCTTTTTTCCGTGCAAGGATATAGAGTATCTTGTCTTGACCAACATCAGCCAAGGCAACCGTATTGGGAAACGTAAGTAAAGCCATACCATATCAGGCTCGAGGTAAGCATCTACAACCTCATTTATATTATCAAACATTGATTTCCTCCTGCATACGTAGTATGTACAACTCAATGGCAAGGGCTGTAGGTACACCTGTTGACCTCCTGGCCATACGTAACAGCGCCGGCAAACCTTCCCCCGGCATATGCATGGCGCACTGGCGCCGGTAGGTAGGCTGTTCAGCAATCCTCGTGTTGGAACAGCTGATATGAATCAGTACTTGGACAAGAAGATAGTGAAAGGAGCCAGAGATGTGATAGCGATTGGTTAGATTTTAAACTTTGCCGCTAAAAGGATAGGAACTAGACTAGAGTGGTACAAATTCCTGAATTGGCAATGGATATTTACCTGTAGAACTTAAGTAGGTACCTCATGATCAATACTGTGGCGTAAAATAAAGTGCAAAGCCCACTATGGTGAGATGAAAGTAAACTAAACATGGGGCACTTCAGTTCAGCACTCACTGCTTACGACTTCCGCGCCTTGGAGCTCTGCCATTCTTTCGTCGGGAGAGAAGAAAACAAACCATAATGCTGTCATAAATTCTAATATAAACACCCGCAATATTAACCAGCTTGCTTGTTTAGGAACTCAATAAAAATATTTACCTATATACAGTATGGAAGGTTCTACATAGCTAGGATAGGATGGTTTGGCCCATATCATTATATTGAACCTGCAGTGGGGATCTTGCCCCCCACCAACGCGATAGCTAATCCACTTCCAGGATATTAATATTTAATACAAATCAGAGCTGCGTATTGCGAGTCCATCTTGATACCAGTATCCCAGCTAATCCTCACGGCGATAGTAGTAGTGGAGGCTTTGGCCCCCAATATCCCCGGTCATATTAATTATTTTATCGTGCATGCTGCCTTATTGCATGAGGCCAGATATTCTGTTGCATACATGTATAGCAGTGTGCAAATCTCCTTACATACTGTAGTTACACTATCTATAATATGTACATATGTAATAAGCGAGGTTCGAGTGCCTCAGAGCTCGGAGCTCGGGGGAAGTTCGGCCCCAACCCCGGGAACCGTCCCCGTTGACATTTTAACTTGAATGGAGAAAAGTGCATGCACCCATACATGCCTGCCTAAACCAACTCATGGGAGTTCGTCACAAGAGCACAAGAGATAGTTATTGCGCAGATATAGGTTTTTTTTTGATGTTTTGTGCGTCTTCTTAGCCCAGTCTCGTACCTAACTTGCTGGCGCCCTGACGAAGTTTTCAAAGGTGCCAAAATGATTCCGATTCCTGCTTACTGTCACCCACCGTCAGCATCCGATGAATACCCCCCAACCCCAGATTTTTCTTCCAAGGAGAGCGCACTTATATATCACGAATCTCTTTTGTAATCTCCTTTGTATATGTACATGTAGTCTTCTGTTGCAGCTACAGTCAATGTATTTAGCGCAGGCTGGCAGATCAACTTGCCTGTCCCTTGAATCTATGCCGAGTTCCAGGTGGCTGTTATTGGAACTACATAAGAAGACTTGAGTAATGTCTGAACTTTTTAAATAAATACAATCTGCTTTCATAATCAAGCGTTCCCAACCCCAGGCAGTCTTGGCTTGGTGGCTCAAGCTCATAGGCATAAGAAAGATCGATGTTCTGACCCATTCAGCAATACGGCCGTCAGCAATGGGACGCTATTGCTGGTTGGGACGGCCCATTCACCAATCGCACTAGTGAGCGACCCATTGAGCAATGGGCCCAGCCCATTCACCAATCTGCATAATATTCTAGTATTATTACTTCATACGAAACTCTTTCTTCTATTTCGCATTCAGCTTCTGCCGGGGCCTCTGATTTAGATAGTACACTGCATTCTATAGTGTTGCGGAAAAGGACTTGATTTCTAGCATTTTATTTGTTATATTTTATTTGTTATATTTTTCATACCTCTGGGCGGTTCTATTTCTCGTATTTTATTT
>Ga0307511_10003986_pt1 | contig 15101 bp, 9 predicted proteins | sample 13_EM_MG_FD_200266 | JGI IMG/M metagenome (GOLD analysis project Ga0307511, IMG submission 200266) | Populus trichocarpa ectomycorrhiza microbial communities from riparian zone in the Pacific Northwest, United States - 13_EM | ecosystem: Host-associated > Plants > Roots > Unclassified | place... | reverse complement strand
AGGGACTAGAAAGAAAATTCAAGGGTGAAGTATCAGCTGTGGCAGGGACAGGGGTGTTGTAGGGTATAGGAGGATGAGGGGAGAATGTGGTGCTCGTATGATCTCGACAACTGATGATCGTTTCATTGGTGACTCGGTTTGTATGATCACTAGAACTGGAGGACCTTCAAATATCACAACCGAAGATTAATGTATAGAGTATTCTCGGAGATGGGGCATGGTTGATCACCTGATCCTGTAGCTAAAGTGCCTACCTACCTATGTACAGTACCTAATATGTAGTAGCTATATGTACATGTACATTCTTGCTCCTAAGTGATTGGGCAACGCTAGGTTATCTGGCGAATGTCTTGACAGAGCATGATTGTATATATACCAGTAGTATCCATACCTACCCTGTTACAATTCAATGTCTGAGTTTCGAATTCTGCAACATACGAAATCTCCGAGGTTAGTCTAGGTACCGAAACTTATTCCCTAGTGGAGCTAATTTATATACAGTCTAAGTGCCTGGCCCTGCTGATCCCTTTTTGCAGGAAGCGGGGCGGGGGGAGTTACAGGAGATATGTACAGTTCCTACAGTAAGTACTGTAGATGCATGTATATATATGAAAAGGTTCTTTAGAGTACAGCCACGTTGTAAGTCTGGTGGAAAGTGCATATATAATGCATGTAGATTATGTACCTACGGAGTTCCCGAGATATGTATGTATATAGGTATATATATTAAAAAGTGGAGGTGCGGAGTATATATTAATTATGCTCTATGTATGAGGGCCTTGCCACGTTTATATCTCTAGAGTACTTGGTACAAAGTATGTAGTGTACTGTATATTACTTACGGAGTACCCTATATATTACACATACTATATGTACTGTATAGATAATGTACCTACGGAGTTCCCCAGATATGGCACAGTGGAGGTACGGAGTATATTAATTATATTATATGTATGAGGGCCTTATATATCTAGAGTACTTGGTAGAAAGTATGTAGTATACTGTATATTACTTACGTAGTACTCGAGGCTGAATATTTTAGACATAGTGTATGTACTGTATACGGGGTAAGCGAATATGTACTCTATGTAGATAATGTACCTACGGAGTAAGCGAGGATGTACTGTAGTATATACTTAAGTTTTATATTAATTACTTACTGTGATATATGAGATTTGTGATTTGACATTTGAGATTGAGGTTCTGGGTACCGTACTTATTGCCTTACCCTACATGTATGTACAGTCGAGTGGCCACTGGGGCAGTTTCCATGGATAGGGTTGAAACACCGGTAGTGGGGTAGGGATTACTGTATGTATGTATGATTGTATCAATCGCTTGATATCAATCCTCGATGTATTAAGTTTATCAGATTTTATATTCAGTATATATTTGTATGTACCTAAGTGGGGTGACAAATGGAACATGCATACATACAGTTGCAGGTAATATGAATGAATAAACCTACCTTGATAAAATACAGAGAAGGTATATCTATGTAGATGTCAACTATGCCATTAATCGATACCCAAATTATACTTACATAAGTACATGAAACAAAAAGCCCAAGAAACTTTAGATCTACTCACCCAGTGAAATACCGTAGAATTTGCTCGATTACAATTAGGGGGCGCTATTAGCTCGTACTCGAACATTGCGTTGAGTACACGAAACATGTATAATAGAGATACTTACAGGAGGGATATCGATCCCGATCCCCCAATATCAGCGCAATTAAGTATAGCATGGAATGAAGCCAGACTCGTGGGACAGGTATAAAGGAGATGCATAACGGATGTACACTACTACCTGGTGGATTCTGACAAGCGTAGGTATCAGAGTATCCGAATTGGTTTGCGATAGAGTTCGGCATGGATAAGGTAGAGCAAGTATAGTATAGACTGATTGTGATCATAGGCATCGACCAATATAAAGGATGGAGAACGTAAGGATAGATATCATTACGAGAGTAGTTCCTAATGGGCTATCTAGGGTGTTCTTCAAATATACATGTACATATGTAGATGGGTGTGAAACTGTGGATACATGTATTCATGTGAGTTGAGAGGAGCTACTTGGTACGTTGTAGGGTGGCCATCATGATGGTGCTTTAATTATGAGGTACATGCTATCGTATCCGGTAATCCAACTGCAGAACAGGCCATGGTCGATCATGCAATATTGGCAGGTGAAACAGTTGTAATTTCCTCATATTTATGATCTGTAAGCTTTGTGGCTTGTGTCAGAATAAACAATCGACAGATAGATACCCTGGTCAGCACAGAGTAAGAGGGGATTGTGCGCGACTATTGATTTCGTTGATGCGAGTTGTAACCGGGGTCACGGTCCCTCGCTTGTGAAGAAGGACTCGGCATCCCGAGTTGCTTCAAACCCTTCGTGGAGAAAACTAGATTGTCCTACCCGTACCGGTTTAGGTTAAATAAGGATCTACATCTCGAAAGTCTTCCTCACGAAAACCTCCCATGGGCACGGATATTATGCTTCTGACCAGTACCTATCATCGAGTCCACCTATCATCTCACCAGGTGAGTTCGATTTGGCATTCCCAACTGCCGGGACTATACTAACATGTAGGATCTACTTCCGGCAGATAAATTTAGTTGTTTGACGAGCTTATGCGCCACAACAATACATTCATACTTTGTGCCCCTCAGGAAAGTTATGCCTTCTATGGGATGATCAGCATACTGGTACGCGTCCCACCTACCTACTGTGGCTGTCAAATAGCTACCGCATAAACTAAGAAACCCTGTCTTTGCCACGGTTGCAAACGAACGAAATTGTATGGGCAGACAAGGGGGAGGGTTGATTTATGCGGAATACTGTTGACCTAGCTCGATTAGGGAGTGTATTTGCGAGTCGAAGTAAAAAGGACGCAAAAGCCTTGAACATGTGCGCGTCAGAAACGGCGATCCTACATGTTAGCGCAGGAATTTTTCACGCAGGAAATTTGGAAGAACAGATGAACTATTCGACGAACAAGGAACATCCGTGGAAGATTGGTGTTTCCCCTCATTCTTGTTCAATGGCGGCCTCTAACTGTACGCTATTGAATTATAAGACGTTAAGCAAACATCACCTAAGGTGCTGTACATGTGCTTTGCTTGTGATATATACAGCCGTGCTCTTTAATGATACAAGCATGAACACTCATGGAAGTCAAACAAAGACCTCGAGTTGGTATTAACTAAGACCCCCTGTCTCGCACAATCCTGCTTGCGTGTATTGGTGCGAGACTAGTACTGTTAATACTGTACCTCGGATCTCAGCCAGCTAACTGCTTTCAAGCCTCCTCCTTCCCCACATTGAACAATAATCCCGATTCCAGAGAGACGTTAGTTTCATCGAGCGAGGAGCTTACGAATCGGGATAGTCAGCGAGATTCCCAAAGCGTACTGTATGTACGTACATATGATACAGTTACAGTATGTAGAGTATGTACGTACTCTACGGCCCGCTGGATTAATTGGTCCGGAATTAATTGCCGATGGTACAAGCAAGCATGGGAGCGAGGTCGAAAATTATTTTAAGACAGAACGAATGCCTTGGAGTGTGCACCACCATACGGAGTTACCTAGTGGAGATACCACATTGGTCTCCATCGTACAAGGGTTCATTTCATGCATGTCCCCTCGTCTCTGCTTAAACATGCGCTTTACGAAATGCCTAATGTAACTGCAGTATGATGTATGTCCATACTTATGTACATACAGTATCAGCCCGCTATTACTTAGGTATCACCATCTCATGCAAGGCACATACCCCACTCATCGGATCATTCTTAGTGTCTCGGTTTAAATACCATGAAAGTGCAACTCGTACTTCCCCTCGTGATACCTATGTCCCTTCTGATCTGGGCGCTAACATCTGATAACAGAGCAATCCAGAAGAAAAAGGAACTTCCCATTCCCAACCAATCGGCAGATGAGTGATCATTATTCCTTTCATATCCGAGAAACCACGTGTCGTCACATGATGTGCAATTATGATTTGCACATTGATTCAAATGTCATGTCAGCCGGCATATGCCATTATTAATATTGCGGCCGATATGATCTTGGATTTCTTTTGGGGTACCCCGGCAAAATGTTACTGTACCTAGCAACTTTACGCTCGGATATTGCGTCATGTTCGCTCTGTTGGTAGATAATGGTAGGTATTTGCTTTTGTTTTGTTTGTGGTGAAACGGATTCAGATATGTCGTTCAAGTTACAGGGGTATCGGGGAACCGCAGCCCCAGGTTCCGGACTTCGGAGGGTCAGGTGGAGGAGATTTGTTATCGGTCCTTTCCGCTAATAATTGTTGCATTTAGATTCTACATGCGCCAACCAGACTAACATGCGCCAAAGATCGGTGGACAGTGTTCTCGTTCCCGCCACTCTAACCTGATCTTGGCATCTGCGATCGCTACTTATATCATTGCTGTTAGCTGGAGGCAAAATAAAAAGGAAACAAAAAGAGTTGGACAAGCGGGGAATTGAACCCCGGACCTTCTCAAGGTTTGTTCAAGTTTCCTTGATGCGAATGAGAAATCATACCACTAGACCACTTGCCCTGCTAGTTGCATATATTCCGATAATTGTGCAAATAAACGGCTTATTGACTACAACAAATTGGTTATAACGGTGGTTTTGTTGAATCGTCGCATATCTCGCAACAAACTTGTCTACGATCAGGCAGATTAACTTGCCAACCCTTGAATCCACCCGGCTTTCCGGGTGGCTCGCAATACATTACCTATTGATGTACATACGGGTAATGAAACCGAAAAAAAGATCAGGAACTTCAAAAGTTTCGGAAGATCAGTTCCATTTATTGAGCAACGAAATACAAGATTTAGAGGATTGTCCAAGTGACTGCATCAGCAACATGGAGCCAAAAAATTAGAGAAACTCGATTACTGTGGGTAGTGAAACTCGGTTTGGAGGCAGTTTATGCAGATGAAGCTTGATGCCTTTTTTTTGGTCTTGTAGTTGGTCAATTGAATACCTAACAACCCGTTGTGCCGAACCTTTAAAGGGGAGGCCACAGGGCCGTCGCATGATAATAGGTCGAATCGACGTACAGACTTTAAAAAAAAAAAAATTGAATACCTAAATTCCTACCTAGGCGTCTGCAAGGTAGTGTACGTCTATACCTAGGTTACTTGCCCGCATATAAACTGTACATACTCGGCACAACGATAAAGCCTGCACGCTGCATGCACGGCAATAATATATCGTTGTACCGAGTACCTCTTCCAAGTTGCTAACTATAATGGGTGCGCCTCCAGTATGTATAGTCGTAAATCCCAATAGGGAAACATTCAACGTCGCCAGTTCGGGGTTGTCGGGGGGTTGATAACCCGGGCTTCAGCAGAGCAGCTACTAGCAGGGACAGGGTCGGACAAAACTGTCAGATTTGGGTAGTGAACCCGGGGGCATTTGAGTTCAAATGTTGGGCGGGTTTAACGTATTACCATCACCATTACATACTTGGTAGAACCACGGCAGGCTCGGTGGCATGCATGAGCTTAATGTTGGTGTTAACCAGGTACTTGGGATGGTGATGGCTGGAGGGGGCAGGGGAACAGACTGTACTAGGCGGTATATGCTCCGCTGGGCGTGTGTATACATAAAGCTTGGGATGTTATTTTAAAGTATGTGTCGTTCATGGCAGCGAGAAAGCGCTTTGTACAGAAGGCGGGAAAACGTAAGTGTCTTGATGTAGCCGAAGCTTGTGGGTGTCTTCTTCACATGCACCATACACCACCGAAGATTCTTACCTAAGAAGCCCCGAACTCTAAGTAAAGTATCCTGTTGCCCTGATCTATAAATACGTCCGTTCGAAGTCTTCCACAGCTAGACCCTTCACTACTGAGCTCGGTCGACGGATAAACTCCCTATGAAGTGCGAATACACACACATTTAAAATTTCGGTGAGTCGCAGTTTAGCAAGTGGAATATGCGCAGTGGCTTGCTACTTTATGATTTCAGGAACTAATTAGCATTCCAGTAGCATTGCCACGAGAAACGGGGCGGGCTTAGGGTGGAATACTTAGACCCGAGGAGCTGGAACCGGAGGTGAGTAGGGTCTTTACATTACACCTATGATCAACATGCTGACAAGTACGGGAAGTCGATCGGTTCTAGGCTGGACACAGAAAGGCAACAATAAGGGTACGAGGCTACAGCAGTATCAGCTCGCTCGAGGATCTGTCAATTGATATGATGCCCAATGTCTTTATTAATATTGCCACTCAATACCTTGATGGCCGAAGACAGGCTAGAACAGGAAATTGCTTCACGGCGGTGGTATAGACTACTGGCCCTCTCTCTCTCCCGTCCCCCTATCTTCCTATCCCCCTATCCTATCCCCTTCATCCCTAACAAACCTTCGCCTCTTCACAGAGTCCACGGAAAATATTTATCCGCCTAGCCATGCATCCACCCACCGACTGCATAACAACCAGTCTCAGGGAAGAAATTTCAATTCTAGTACGTAACCCCCCACTCTCATATAACACACTCAGATGGCCATGGATGGATGCTGGACGAAAATCCATCATCATGCATGCCCGGATAGCCTAGGCTTTGGGCACGGAGACTAGCATATATACTAACAGGAACTCTCTGTTTTCGTAGCCTCGCACTACCGGCACCGGTAACATTTGTCCTAACTCGGCCTCGGACAACTACTGAGGGATACATACAGAAAAGTATCTTACAGTAGTACAGGGCTGCCTACCGGTAGATTACGAGGGAGATCTGTGTTACAACGACACTCTGGAACGGATGCATAACACTACCATGTGACAGGCAGCCACCGATACTCATGGGAGAAACGTCGAATTTTGCCATGGGGCACACGAAGCTCCGGCAAGTGGGCAACCGTAACCCCCAATTGATCTAAAACAACAAAAGACCCGGAAGATACCTTCAAAAAATAATTACTAGTGTCTGGTGCTGATCAAAATCAAGAAACATTTATCCCGAACCTCCAATATTAGATATACCACGATAACCTCCAAGTTGTACGTTGAGCGTGCAATGCGAGCTTATTCAGTGAGGCACTCCAATGCTCCCGCTATGTTCGGGAAAATATCTATGGGAAAAAAAAAACGATAGCAAACAAAACTAGTTGACAAACAAAAGAGACCCCGTCCTTCGAATCACTACCAAGGGTTTGCGGTCCAGCGTGCCTTGTTGCTTAGGGTTTAGGTTGAAGGCTCTATCTGGAATCAGATTCAAGGACCGTGGCCCTCTGCGGTTGGGATATGTTCTCTCGAAATCAGTGCTTGTGGCTGCTCAACTTTGTTTTTCCCACGCGGAATCTAAGCCCTTCCGGTCGGGGCGGACTCCATAGAAGAGGACTGACTTCTAAGCTCCACATCTTTTATCGTGAAGAAAAACTCATGAACCCATAGGGCTGCTTGCTTAAGGAACTGGCGTTCAGGGTCGTCATCGGGCCCAGTTTTCAACGCTCCCTCCTCTGGTGAGGCCGATGAGCGGCCTGAGTGAAGACCCACAGTTGGAGGTTGAATTGAGGAAAGGGGATAAGGGTGAGGCAAAGAAAGAGGAACATCATCGTTGAGTGCTAGGGAGTGGTTCGATCAGTAACTCACCCTATGATAAAATTTCTTGGGGGTCTAGTGAAGAACAAACCAAGATCTCCAGAAGACCACTAACCATTGCGAGGTTCATCGTTAATCGGGTTCTGCATAGGTTGATTATTAGTATCAGATACTGGCGACTCATCACTAGCAGGGTCACTGCCATTTTGGCTCGGAAGGATTGAGTGAGTGGAACGGGAGGAGACCTGCGCCGCGGGGACATCAGCACAGGTACCAAGCGATATTTGCGCTCAATGGGCTCACCAAAACTGGAGCTGTAACACCGCCACTGACTGCAGCAGTCCCTACGCATGCTCCCACCCCACCTGAAGCATCATTTTGAACGGGGAGGAATGGCATACCGGGATAACTACCTTCAATCACTCCCGGGTCCGGTACGTTACTAGGCCTGGCTGGAACGTAGCCATGAATAGTCCCCTTCTCCAGCTTCTTCTTAAACGGATTCTCCACCCTCCCTTCCAAAAAAACCCCCCAAACCTCCTCCTGGAACATTTCAATCCTCTTCTTCCGCCTCATCGACTTCTGCTCCTCCGGCTCCTCTATTTCCTCTCCAACCTCATCCACCACCACCTCCACGGCCTGCAGGTACTGGCCTGCAAAGTCAATGTCCTGCATTATCCGCATAACCGTCTTGACTATAGCTAGCCGTTGTCGCTTACGGGGATTCGGTGTCTGTTGCGCGTATATAACAAGGGAGTCCTGTGTTGTAGGATTATCAGGGTGAACATCAATGTTCATCTCCGGGTCTGAGAGTTTCGAATAATGTGAACGAGCGCATTGGTGGTAGTAGCTATGGTGGGGGACTGGAAGCGGCTCTTATAGCGGGAAAATGAACGAAAATACCTTCGCCTGAGGGAAAATCTTTCTCGTCATGTTTCATGAAGCTTTCTCAGGAGAGGTTAAGTGAGTAGGTCCTTGTAGCCATATATATTTTGTCGCGGTGCGATTTAAATTAGGTTCCATTCATCATCGGAAAAGAAGATAAGTACAGGTAGTCTGATGGCACAAGTCCCCCCTCCAAAAGCCCTTAGCACACGCTTAAGCTAGAACGAAAATCTTATGTCTATTATCGCAAGGGTTAATCATTACAAACCTTATGATACCTCCCCTCCGCATGTGCACTTAAGCTTCGAGGCTACACAAGTATTCAATCACCTATGCAAGGAAACTTAGGTCTGGCCTTGGAGGTTACCCTGAACTTTTGCGTATATGCCTGTTCAAGTGTTCGGTCACTGCCCTAGCAGCTGAGCCAAATCAAGTAATATATAGGGTACAAGAATCCGATGTCGTAAATTGATACAAACACATAGTGGGTGCCAACCAGACTAATGTATACCTTCGCTACCGGCAGTCTATTCAAAAGGAAAGCTTCAAAAATTTGGAAAAAAGGGGGAAAAAGAATATTTCCGTCGCCGGGAATTGAACCCGGGTTCTGAGAGTTCACATTCAATTATGAAATGAGAGTCTCAAATGCTAGCCACTACACCACGACGGATCTTGTTGCAATTATTACTTATAAATCCGTTATATAGTTTGTGAATTGACAATTTTCACCTGTCCTTATGTGAGTAGCAGGCAAACTGGAAGAGCTGTACATTGGCTTAACCACAAGAAAGCGTACTTCCCCATCCCACGTTAACGGAAACAGGGCACGCTTAGCAATTCATTTCATCTCCACCCATAGAAATGAACAAGGTAGAAGAAAAAAAGGATAATAATAAACGACGAGCTCTGCTATATCCCGAGCTTGACAGACTGATATGTGCCTAATTGGACCCCAACTATCCTACCAAATGCCATGCCCTTCATCTTTCACAACTCCAGCTCGAAATCACGATGCTGCCCATGATACATGTACGCATTCCGCCTATTGATATGACTCTTGCCTTTCTTCTTTCCTTCCGTCTGTCGCTTTTTGGTGCCCTTATTGCAGTTCCCTCCTTTACACTTTGCCGTCTGCTTATCACTCCCCTTTCCCTTATTCTTCTTCCTCGGAAGTGGCTCTGGCTCTCGCCTGTAAATTTTGGGGAGCCTGGGTTCTTCCTTCATATTGTGCGGTAGTTGATAGACAAAGCGGTGATCACTCCCGGGTTGAGTTCGTCCTCTTAGGTCTCGTTTGTACATTTGTGGATTTCCGTGGGCTTCCGAATAAAACTCTCTCTTGGAACGTAGGCGTCCGACTTCTATCATAGGACACCAACACTCACCAGTACTTGAACCAAATTCGGAGCCAGTGCCGATACCGTAGGTGACACAGTGACACTTATTTACGTAACATTTGTTCCCCTCTGGATCAGGAAGAAAGCAATTCTCCTTCACTAGTTCTAGTCCTCGACGGGCCAAATCGATATCATTCTGGGCCTTGGGGGGGCTTTTGTCGTAACGCAAGTGAGGCTCTCGTGAAAGGTCAGGGCTGCCGTCGCAAGGGTCAACAGTGTTCTGGTTGTATGGGTCTTGCGGAGGGGAATCATGGGGGGAGGTGGGGTAGTCCTCTTGGCCTTTATATTGCGCCCTGGTTCCTAGACTTTGAGCATAATAGTCCTCCGGGAGATTTTGCTGACCGCGGCGAGAGTTTCGGCTCGTAGTCTGCTGTAGGGCAGGTGCAGGGAGATAACCAGTGCCATGTTCTTCGTGCTTTATACCAAGTCGGACGACTTGTGGCTTCTTCTTCTTTGCAACGATGACAGGCTCATGATCAGTGCTCTCATGGTCTGCAGGCAGATGCTCAGTTGGCTCCTGTCTCTCGGTGAGGGGTGCCTTGCTAATAGTGCTAATAGCCGTGGATGGGTTAAGCTCATCAAACAGTGGTAGACGTATAGCATCTACAGAGGTGTAGAGAAGAAGGACTATGGTAAGAAGTAGAAGGAATGAGCCTGGGGAGGTAAAACAAAGATGTTTGAGAGCCATCTTCATCAAGCTGTGGGGTAATGCTGAAGTAGTTCTGAGGTAAAGTAGCCTTTGAAGAAACAGCAGAACTTGTTAAGTATTCCGGTGAGTGCACAAGCAGAGTGAGAGAGTAGAGAAGAAAGGGAGAGGGAGAGTCAGGCTGGAGTAGGATGGGCTAGCTGCTAGCTCTGAGAGCAAGATCCTTCCAGTCTGGGCGTATCATAATCTTTATTCACCATTACATAGCAAGTACTTTGAGTCCGTATTCCAGTTGCCAAACGCTTCGTTTCAAACTACCACACTCAGCCTGAACAGCATCAAGTTCTGTACCCCGTTTAAAATGTATGTAGCGCTTATGTAGTCGCGAAGTATACGTTAAATATCCCAGTCCCTATATAACTCCTGTCAATATCCACATCTTGATATCCCCATTACACTCATACTCACTGGGAATGTACTCTAGATCCTACAGACTCTTGTAGAAAAACGTATGGTTCGGCTAGAAGCGGTGATTCTGCAGTCATACAGCTAATGAATAGATAACTTCATGTCCATGCCCGCGCGTACTGTTGAGTGCTTGAGCTATTGGCTAACCACAAGACTGGGGCAGAAGCCTGGAGATTGCATCAACCATGGTGGTGGATCTCGTACCTCATGCGTGTCGGATGGGTACCTGCGGCCGTGTCAGGCGTATCCACAAAGCTTGCGTCCACACCTTGAGATAGCGTGCACAGACATGCATGTACGAATGTGAGCGATGGTAAACCATCAATAGAGTTCCTTCATCCGGCCTGCGGCTTAGCTAAAATGCACGCGGGCCAGACGGGAGGAAATTATATTACTCTCTTGGGTCATCATTTCCGATATGTCAAGCGAGTGTCTGACAAAACTGTCTACATGGGGCACGCGGGGGATACGGTGGGGCCGGGCATTCGGCTTGCCGTGCTGATATTAATTTGGTTGAAATAGTCTGGTTTGGTTGATAGCACATCCAGCTGGCGGTACTTTAAAATAGTATGTAGCTGTGTGGACCAGTCAGCCGGTATACGGGATGCTACTTCCTGCCTTATTCCGAGACGATATCAGCAGCGGGGCCTTTACCTTTGGCGGTTGGGGCAAACTTCTGGAATGGATATTATTGCAGGAATGTAATTTGGTGGGCTGCAACTAGCAAGACTGAGGGGGTTACTGTCACCTATGGATTCATATAGCCCAGTGCAGAGTCGAGTACAGTACGAGGACAGCTCTCGGTACCAAGCAGATACAAGTACTAGCTAGACCTAGGTAGATGCCCCCTTACCCAACCTGAAGGCTGCTTCTAAGTACATAATGTCTAGACCATGGGGCTCACAGAATTCTTATCTATCCATTATCTATCTCGGGTTTGCCAACGAATATCTAGGCTATCAGATAGAGGTGCAAAATAGAAAGCCGAGGACTCCAATCGAAGGAGTCGGGCTTGGCATGGCCTTCAAGGTCGATATATACCCCACACACCCCGCTCCTCCCTTCATCACACAAGCATCGACGCATCTTTCCACACCTGATACAGTCTCTTGAAGCAAAATTTACCAGCCCAACTGCTTCATACTCCTTACATCTCCACGTAATAATAAAATGGCTCCAATCGTTAGTCGTATCCAACAAACTTCCCTCCTTACGCTGGCTCTGGCTGCTTTGGCTGCCAATGGCAAGATTACGGATGAGGTTTGTGTAGCAAACACAACTTGCACTCCGACTCCTACGACCAACCTTCCTGAGCCTCCCCAATGGGGTCTTCAGCAACATTGCGATTACCCTCGCTTGACCATGTGCAATACTGATACCTCCACCGGCTTCATTGAAGACGCAGTCCGTGCTTTTTATGACAGCTGGGATAAAAACGATCCAAGACGTCAATTTGTCGAAATTGAGCTCTTCAACCCCGAGCCTGACCCCAAATCTCCTGAATATGAAGAGTATCGTCAAAAGCTCTCGATGTGGACAGGCAGTTTTGCGGACATCTTGTATGCCCTTTACGAGAAGGAAGAAGCCATGGCATTGAACGATCCGAACCATGTTAAGGTTTACCCAACATTGGATCCGATTTACTACTTGCCAGACGATGATCCGAGGAATGCGTTCCTTCCGGGAATCTGCTGTAAGTTCCCCTAACCAGACTAATGTTTCCCCTCCCGATTGTAGTCTGGTTGGCACTATCGATTGTGAAGTAAAGGTCTAACATGAAGTGAATAGGTCCTCCGGATTGGCCCTGTATGACTAGCCGTTTTACGGACTTTGACGATAAGGTATATTGCTTCAATGCTAAGTATGTGCATCGCTCTTCAGTTTACTGTGACAATAAAATTTAACGAACCTATTTGATAGTCGCACGTCCTACCTTTTGGGCGAGGGCAACAGCGTCTTCGATAACGATGGTATCATCAACATCAACGAGTTTACTTACACTCGTAGTGACGGAGAAGTCTTTTCTTTCATACCTAAGGAACTCCAAGGTGGTCTAAATGTTTCTGAGCCCTCGTCTACTGAGGCCTCGTCTACTGAGGCCTCGTCTACTGAGACCTCGTCTGCTAAGACCTCTAAGACTACCGGAGGCCCAAACAGTGCAACTACTGGTACAGCTGTGGTTTTTAGCACTGACGCCGTTTCATCGAGTGAAACTTCCACTCGAGCTTTCGGCAATACTACTACTTCGGCAGGCACGATTACTGCGCCTCTTGCAACTGAATCTGGCTCGGTTGGCTCAAGGACCAACACAAAGGTTGGAGCTTTGCCATTCTTTGCAGTGATTGGGTCCCTGGTGTTTGCCGGACTTGGAGCCTTCATGGTTCTCTAAAGGATGTACTCGATTGAGAAGGCAATGGATGAAGGATTGGGGATATAGTAAAACATCTGCTTCTCGGTTACATACCGCTTGTTAATCCTTTTATCTCAGTATGATGTTTCTGTATTCATTCATTTCCTAAATTTCTGTCTTGATCGGATCTCGCTCTATCTCTTTCTTTTCTTATGGGTTCGGTTTGAATGGGGTTCAGTTCACTTCATGTTCATAAAACACACTTCTATCACACACTTCTGTGTCTTGTTGGAAAGTAAATTTACTGTAAGGTTTGGTTGGAAGATCTTGGTGGTTCTTTGGCATCTCGTTGATGACAACACAAGCAAACATGACAGGAGGTGTGTGAACGATGAAGGAGTTGGTTGTTTGCTTTCGGTTTGACAGATGCGTACAGGGGGAATGTTCTTACATACCTTTAACTTTGGTCTTTGGACGATTTCTAATACGACAGTGATGGTTTCAGTTAAAATGAAGCGTTGGCTGGCGGGATGAAAGAAAAGTGTTTGGCCTTGTGAGCGTGTGAGCGTGATTCGGAACCATATGAGCAATGCGATTGTGGGCGTGGCATTTTCCGGCCCTGGTGTTTGTGTTGTGTTGGTAGGTAGGTATTCTGTAAGTACCCTACCCTGGAAAGGTTCTGGGCAGAATTAGACCTCCCAGTATGGCGGCAAGAAGGGGGCGACGCATATGACACCATCGAAGCCTTCTTTGACTTCCTCTACTTTGAGGCCTAATCCACCGTCAGCAACGATCACAGGGAGGTAGGGCCGCCAACCCACTATTGACGTCGGAAAAAATCTGCAACGATTTTCCCCCAGCCCCTCGCTGGTTAGACGACGTGGAGCCAGCCCTTGCCCTCACACCAGAAAGGAGAGTTGGAAGGAGCTGGAGCTGGAGCTGGACGGATTGGGGAGCTGTAGTTGGAGACGGAACCGGAGGGAGTTTCCTCTTTGTCTAGGGGAGGGCCGAAAGAGGGCGTGGCGGAGGAGGACATGGAGGCCGGACGGAGGGCGGCGGCGGAGGGGCGCGAGTTCTCGTTACATGTATTTAGATCGTGCATGGCCCCCAGATTAACTTGGACGGCCTTGAAACCTGGCGGGCTTCCGTCAGGCTCGTCATAACCCTCCTACAGGGTGGCATACGAGTAATGAGTTTTTTTAAAAAAAAAAAAAAAATACCCTGGAAAGGCATGGCTGCTCGTGGTCATCTTCCCTGTGCATTATAATCTACTTTTTTTCGGCGAGATTCTGAGCAACCGAACTGACGAGTCTTACCCTCCATCCTTACTTTCCCTACATGTTCCTTCTCACACCCTAGATGGACGGACCGAGTCTAACGGCATATACTCTCAGTCGGTCAGGCATAAAGGCGGCGACAGCTACGGCGGTCTCGATAGTCTGGTGGCGATCTCGGCAGCCTGCTCCTTCTCGAATCGACTGAAACTTTCAACGAGTGATGACAAGACCCACCCAAAACATACGGTACCTCAAAATCTCATCGCGGTCCAAAGGCTACGAAAAACTAACGTGAACTCAGAGGCCTGATAATTTCTTCAAGACAGTGTACCTCGGATCAAGTGGTGGTGTGAGACTGGGTGTACCGGTAGCTTTGTTCCGGAGATCCGTATTATTGAAGCATCTTTTTTTTTTTTTTTTTTTTTTTTGGTAAATCAGTACTCGTATTTATACTAAGGTACATGACGAGGGGGTGCATCCCCGGGTGGAGACCCGGCCGGATTATTCA
>Ga0307511_10003985_pt1 | contig 15102 bp, 15 predicted proteins | sample 13_EM_MG_FD_200266 | JGI IMG/M metagenome (GOLD analysis project Ga0307511, IMG submission 200266) | Populus trichocarpa ectomycorrhiza microbial communities from riparian zone in the Pacific Northwest, United States - 13_EM | ecosystem: Host-associated > Plants > Roots > Unclassified | place... | reverse complement strand
GAGTTTGTGGAAAGTGTCTGTGGAAGCTCAATGTATTAGAGCACATTTTATATTCAGATGTGTGTGTGTGTAAAGGGGGGGGGGGGTATGGAGTGAGTTAATCTTATTTTATTATATTGCTGTTCTGAACTTTGATATTGGATATTGGCAGAGAGTCTGATATATAATACGCAGGCTGAGCGATTCAGCAATGGGTATAACTCTAAGAAACACCCGTTTAATGGCGGATATCTATCAATACAATCACTACATATGGAACCTAGCTATACCGGTACCAGTGGCCTCATCCCCTGTGGTATTAACCTCTAATACTGTGCTTTTCGCCATGCTGTATCCGTGACCTAGGCTTCAGAGTTCGCATTGTGCAAATACTTCAAGTTCGAAGCAAATTATACCAGCTACTGGCCAGGTATAGGAAGAGCGACAGGCAGTCGTTTATTTCAAAGGTACCTCAGCTGCTCTCATCATCCTCAGGCATATACAGGTATTACGAGTACGTACATACAAGCTTGCGGTACTATTTCTATAAGCTATTTAATATTGCTGAAATGGTTGCGTTACCTACCTAATTAGGCTTTTGGAAAACTCTCGTAGACAGTGTCAACTCACCTCCTGAATCATATATAGGTGCTCTCCATCAGCAGTCGAGATTTAACACCGCCTCGTTTAACGTACAGTCACATCAACCAGACTACCCATCACATCACTACAGCACACTGAGGAGTGAGCAGAATCATAGCAAGATGCAACCGCACAATGATGGTCATACAATATCCTCCCGCCACTCAGAGTGGCATCCTGGCCGGCATCGATCGGGTGAAAATCAGCTGGCAGTAGAATATCCAGCGAGCTATCTTGGACGGGACTGTGATTCAAGGCATACTACCTCGAGCCAATCCCAATGTCACATTCGATCTCGATCTCGATCTCCTCCCCTTTCCACTTCGAATTATGAGCACTTTCCTCGGCAACGTCGTTACTTCCCATCGTTGACCCCACCATACTCTGCTGAGAGGCCACTTCCTTCCCCCAGCTCTCCGGCCCTTCTGCACCCCACCGAGGAGGAACCTCGCATCCTCTTCCGTTCGGTAGATAGAAATAAAAATCTCGCAGGGAATAAGGTCTCCGCAGCTCGTTGTCGGGACGACCAGATGTCTCCGCCTTGCCAGCCCGCTATACCAAATGCTCCCGCGGGGACGCTCACAGGGACCCCACATGATACCCCAACAGGACCTAAATCAGTCTTCAAATACTCGCTGGATTGGAAGCCGCCTCGCCCAGGTGGTGCGTGGACACCCATTCAACAGTTTCACCTGGAGAAGCTAATTGCGCATGGATGTGTGACCCACACACAGGAGAATGCTCAGGATATAGAAGACGTATGGTTGAATGTTAGTCCGGAGAGGGGAGGTGGCTACGGATTCGGGTTAACGAGGGAGAGTGTGATGGAGTATATCATGTACCAGAGTTGCAGGTTTAGTGGTCAGACGGCGAAGAGGTGGAATGGGAGGCAGAGGAAGTGGAAGAGGTGGGTGTCCGACAATCGTGGGGCGGTAATAAAGGATGGTTTTGGGGCTGCTACACTTGCAGCAGCTGAGTCGCCCAGTCTGCCTTTGTCGGCAGATTCGCGGTTACCGCTGACATCGACTTACCACTGGACCCCGCTCAATGCAGCTCAGTCACCAGCGGGATACGAAGAACACCTATGGTGGAAAGAAGGCAACTCGCCACTCCAGCCTACTATGTCTGTTTTGTCAACGGAACCAACTCCCGGAGTGCAAGAGGTTTTGGACGCCATTAGAGCTGTTACTGCAAAAAAGGGTGGAGCAACTGAAAAGCCTGAGGCAAGCTTCCTTCCAGGGTCGCTGACACCACGGAGCAATGAGCGGGGGTCTAGCGAGATTTCCCCACTAACAACACGGGGATTATACACTTATCCCCAGGAGGATGTGACTACCATTCCTACCCCTGCCACAACTATGCCCTTGCCATCCACTGTTTCTTCACCTTCTCAGAATTGTCCTCTCACTCAGCGTCTGGTAAACTCTCGTTCATCAACTCACCTCCATTTGCAGATCAACGTCACCCGGGGACAGCACCATGCTCTCCTAGACCAGCTACTTGACATGCCAGGGGGTATTACGTTATATAACTCGTCTCTTTCTAATGGGGATAGAGATGGAGAGCAGGTGATTTTTATTCGAGTGGAGGTGCCTAGGGACTATCAGAAATTTATGATAGTGATGATTGGGAAGATGCCAGGGGTGCATGAGGTGGTGGAGGTAGAGGATGGTTGATGGTTGAAGTTTTGGGGAATTAATCCCAGCAGAGAATTCTATGGGGGTTGAAATAGAAAATAGCTTGTTGGCAAATAGTTCATGCCAAGTTTTTTGCCCTAGCGATATTGTTAGACTTCGGAATGGAATTGTGGTCATTCCCACGGGCAAGGCTCCAGACGTCAGGGGGGGGGGGGGGTGGTTCTAGGCTAGCTATACTATATTTATTGGGTAGTTTTTTGTGGAAAATGAATGGATCCATGTGCCAAGGAGGAGAGGTTTGGTAGCTGGGTTGTTAATTGTTTTTTTCTATTTTTTTTCCCTTTCGGAGATGTGTGTGTGCTTGTTTGCTTGGGTTGAGACCTGAGTTAGAATGGTTTATTTTTTAGTAAGGTTTTTGTTTTTATATCGCTGATTGTTAGACTGGAAGAAAACTTTTTTTGATTCAATTATTGAAATGCTATGGGGGAGTGAATGTGTTGGGAATTAATAGGTCCTAGGTGCTGTAGCGTGCTGATTCAGGGAAACGCTGCCTGCCTGCTTGTGTATCACGTTATGACTTGTTTGCTTACAACCAGGTAGGTAAGTACAAGGCATAATGTTCACGGCCAAGTTGGATTTTCATTGTGGAGTGTTTGTTTAGTTTGTTTAGTATATAGACATTTTTTCTTGAGAGAGGGAGGGGTTGTTCTAGGTGTACCTGATATTGTACCTAATATTGTATTTGCATTTATTGCTTTGAAAGCATAAAGGCAAAAAAAAACATGCTACTTGATACAAGAACTGAGCGCCAATAGAAATTCAAGTGGAATATGGAAACCAAACAATTTCAAAACCAAAAAAAATGCTAGCTAGGAGACTGACATGGCAATGTGTCACAAAACCTGGGTAGAAACAAATTGTAAAGCACCCCCCTCCCCCACAATATATGTGAAGAATTAAATTCTGCCTCTCTGCTATCCATGGTTGAGATAGTCTTGGCTGGCGTAATTGGGGTATATATACTTCAACAAAGGTAACTTTGGCAAAGGAAAGGAAACCATTTCCCAGCAGCGACACCCAGATCACCACCCCTCCCGAGAGACGCTTGGATTAACCCTCCTTTCAGGTCAGGCCCAGTGAATCGTAACAGTTAGGAGACCCTCCATAGTTTCCATTCCCGACAAGATATTGCGCTCCCACGGAGCTGCACACTTTGCCACGAGCGTCACCTCACCCTGGTCCAAGCACGGGTACGACACTGTGAGGTCAATGCCAAACCCCCATGCACGAGCGCAAGCCAGAATGTGGTACCTAATAGAGGTTTCATATCCCCTGACCAGTATGGCTTGGATGGTGACAATTCCCACTGTATGTGGGTAAAGCGGGGGCTCTTGCTGTGAACTAACAGAGGATGTCGTTGACATTGTGTGCCTCTCTGTCGGCATTGCCCTCATAGGGTAGTTGTGAGGGCTGCTGTGGCATGGAAGGGGACGGTCGGGCCCGTATATGCCGAACCCCTCCCGCCAGTCCAATGGGTGGATGATGCGGCCCGCATCATCTTGGTAAAGGATATCGACTAGGCCGGGGTCGATATCCTCGGAGTTGATCTCCCGAAACTTGAGGACGAGCTCCCCCATGAGTGGAGCAGTAAGTTGAGGGGCAATGAGGGCTTCGGTTGCTAGCGTGGCTCCAGAAAGTTCATTAGAAGCAACTGCTCCATTGCCCGTATTTTTCCATAGAATTTCCTTCCCCAACCTGATTCGTGGCTCTGCGTTGTTGACCACTGGACGGACCTTCTTCCGGTGGCTCTCAACCCACTCCATCCAAGTTCGCCTCGCAAGTTCCCGCGATGCTTTCCCCTTGTGCCAATGCTTCCTGGCGTTCTTCTTCACGTATCTCATGACCTCCCCGATCTGGAGGCCAACTCCAAGCCCTCCACCATCCTTAGTAGGTACGGGCATCCACACTGTTTGGACTTCCTCCCAGGTCCTGAGGTCAGTGCTGATACACCCGTGATTAATTAGACTGTCTAGTTGCCGTCGTTGGGCGTGGTTGTGGTGTACGTACACCCTCTTTACACTGGCCTCGTGGTCTGAGCCCGCACTTGCTTGTGGGGGCCTTGCGTATTGAGAGTGGAATATACCATGCTCGTAGTGGTTTCGCCTTCTTGCATGTGAACCTGGCAATGATCTAATACCTATGGGAAGATCTAGGGTTAGATATATATTATACCCTTGTGTGGAGCTAGGTATTGATGGAGCACCATTACCATACCTTGTCTATTTTCGTTTCTTTCTGTGAGAATTTGGAAGTTCTGCAACTGACGCGTTGGGGCTCTAGTGTTGCCCAAACTCCTCGCTACACGTGGCCCCTGCATCTTTGTAGATTATGTTTGAGTCTCTAGTTCTGTGAGATGGGCGCTTGGATCTGTAACAGCGTAAAATGCCCAGGTGAACTATGAAGAGCCCGAAAAGGAGTTTGTATAGATGTGGGTTCCTAATGTGCGTTGTTGGATTGCTCGGTCTGATCTGGAGTTTTGAGACAGCTTATATAAGTACGGTAAGCTGTTGGGTTAGAAAACCAATATTCGCAAGGCGCGAAATAGAATATATAGAGGCATAAAGCGGGGGCATAGCGAGTAGGTACGGGCTTGGATGTCGAGCTATAGCAACTTGTCGAGCGAGTAAAGAGTGAGGTGGAGCGTGAGGTGGAGCGTGAGGCGGAGCGTGTGGTAGGACGACGGTTACTCTATAGATCTAACTATAACTACATAGCATCGTATATAGAATATATCACCCAAATGACTGGCTATCGCAGTCTCACAACAGTGTGTCATTGCGAGCAAAGCCTTGCTTGTTAGAGTGTCTAAATTGAAGATCTTTGTATATGCAAAACCATCAAAAATAACGAAAAGGATGGCTGCCCACAACCATCCATCTTCCATCTTCCATCTTCCTTCTTCCATATTCCATGTTCCAACCAATCCCAGATCCGTAACCAACAAGTAGCCCTTGAATTAACTTTATACATATGTCTCGCATGCGGTTTCGAGATACTGCAGGCTATAGTTATATTACCGCAGTCGGTTTTACCTACCCCAAAGGGTACACAACAGTGAGCAATTATTGGTACAGCCAGGTCCTCCGAAAACGCCTCAGAAGTAATTGCTGGTCCTGTCTTTCACCTGGTAAGTAGGTACAGTCGGGTCAAAGGGTAACTATCCCTTCAATGTAATCATAGGCAGATACAGTAGTTGCGTCCCTCACGGTTGGTTAGATGCATTCATCAAGCCTCGAGATTGTGTAATATAATGACTTACAGGGGCTTTTCTCTGGCCGTGTAGAAGGAGTCCCCCTCCCCGCACGGGTCGTTGTGTTTTGCATTTGTCATGTATGTCATGCAGCGTCATGGGCGTCGAAGATATCTGCAACTTTAGAGCGATTTAATCGAAGCTCGGGGTTCCAAAGTGTAGGCCCATAATTCTCAACAAGGGAGGAATCTATAAGCTGTTCTGTGAACCTAGGTTGGATTGGTACCTAGGTGCAGGTCTGAAGTTGTCCTATATATATATATATATCAAGCTCAGGCACTCATCTACAACAAGGGTATGAGCACGAGGGTACTTACCAGACATTGTGGGAATACGGCGCATCAGCTGGATAGGGTCCCTCGATCAGGAATAGAGAAGGATTTTAAACAAGCCTTAAGGCAGAGATCTAATACAGAAACGGCTATTGCATGGGTTCGCAGCCACATGGGAATCCCGGGCAACGAGACGGCGGACGAGCGAGCAACGTTCGAAGCACTCCTTGGAAGGATCGTAGGCTCCCCCAGAAAATCAACAGAAGAAGGGGTCAGGGCTACGCCCAAGGCGAGGAGACGGGAAGCGAGGCACAACCAGGGCTTCGGACAACAAATATCGGATTGGCACAGACAGGCCTTATCAGCATACACCTGGCTCAGGACAGACCGCGGCCCGCAGAATCACTGGCTGCTTCACATAGGAAAGGCCGACTCTCTAGCCTGCACATGCGGCCATTTGAACGAGAACGGATACCACATCACGTTCGAATGCCCGAAATATCGAACCCAGAGAAGAGAGTTGCTAGGAAGCAAAGCGACATGGGAGGAGATAGATGCCCCAGATTGGAGGAAAGAAGGGGACGGCGAAGGGTACAGCGCGATAGAAGCATTCTTTTCCTATCTACACAGCGAGATTTCGTAAATTCTTGAGTTAGTGCATTTTGATTCTTTCAGTCAGGTTCTGTCAGTCAGATTCGTTCAGTCAGATTCGTTCAGTATCAAGTTTTTTTTTTTTAGTTTTTTTTGAGAGGGGGGATTATGGGCTATTTTTCATCACGGCTTCATTGAGAAATTCCTGAATGAAGCAAGCAATAGGTAAAGTGATTCCCCATGCTCGGAGCTCTTTTTAAGCTACGGAACATTAATCTGAGGCTTCTATCTGGGGCGTAGATGGTTGTTATGCAGGGCTTAATGACTCGTTTCCTCCAGCCAAACTTTTCTAACTGTATAACTCCGGCCCTCAGCTTCTCGATTCAAGAGAGCAAGTTATCTACATGAACAGGCCGTTAAAAAGGATTGTCCAGGCCTCCCTGATGTCGTTCCGCTGAATTTCTTTTATTCCTTTAAATCATTCATGTACTGAGACTGTCTAACCTATGACAAGAGAGCGCATCTTTGAAGCTTTGTCCAAAGCTAGGGCCGCTTCCTGCCTCTTGTCCACCAGTAGATGCATGTAGATCAGAAGCAAGATGGAATGGAGAGGTAAAGAAGCAAAATCCTAAGTACAAGCCAGACTAGTAAAATCTCAGTTTTAAATAAACGCTGCTTTGCACCACTCCCGGTCTTCGTACGCTGCTATCAAGGTTCTCCAGTTTTTTTTATTTTATTTTATTTTATTATTTCTAAATTAGTAGGGACTCGTTCTCTTTTCATCCCCCCAATTGCGCTACGTTCCGCCAAATTTGGCCTTATACGGGATACAACCATATATTTTTGACTGTATCTTCCAGACCAATCTTCTAACTATTAAGACTGGTTCTCTGGCCAAAAGATTTCGACCTGTCATAATTATATTGGTAGGACGAGTTCCAAAAAACAGAATGCATTACCTAGTGGAGACATGGGGATAGACCAATCAATCTTCCAGAAAAATACTTCGATGATAGTGTTTCTTTTTCATTTTGTATTAATAAGAAAAACACATCCTCTTGCGACGGTAGGTAAGTGAAGTTGGGCGGGCGGCATACCCTCTATGCCGGTCGCGGGCAATTAATATTAAATGTCAATTGAACAAAACATTCCGCTACACTCAAAACTCCCTACGAAATTATTTTTGACCGACCCTATCCACATCACGTACCCTTCCTTTTACTCAGGGAGACGGCAGACATAGAATAAGAAGGGAATTCCAGGAAAATTGCCTCAGGTCCCTCGAGTGAAGAACATGCTGATGTAGGTAACAACTTATCATCTTCATCTCTTATCAGGTATGAAATGGAGAGGAGGATGCTGAGCTCATTGCTATTGTAGAAACTACAACGTTTCCTATGCAATAGGCATTTGAAATTAATTTCTTATACATGAGGGCCTTATGGCTCGGCAATCAGGTCCGGCCACCTTGTGCTGAATACTAATGCGCTGTATGGAATTCAGTGAAGTTTAGAATAGTGATAATATCTTTTGTCTACATCTGATAGCACCATTTCAGGCTCAAGGCACTACATCCTTAATCGCAGGTGCTTTTTGAATGCGGATTTCTACGGTACCTTTTCAATTCCACAATATTAAACCAAATCGAAGCAGGTTCCAATGCAACAGTTAGATGTTGTTGTACAGTATCGTAGACAGGAGAATCAGGACTAAATGGCAAACGCTTAAAGTGATGTTATATTTTTGAAGTTGTGATATTTTTCTTGCTTTTTTTTAAAAAAATACTCAGATACCCACATGCGGCCCCCATGGGGGCCATGATGAGCCAGCCGGAAACCCGACTGGAGGTTACAAAAACCACAGCCTGAACTCCAGCAATTGTTAACCAAGTCTGGCGTATTTAACCCTTATCCAACTAAAGACCTCTCAAACCTTATGAGCCTGGAGAATGAGATTCCAGATTCTCCCACTGCTAGGCAAACCACAATTAAATTAACCAATGTTGCTCGCCAGGCATCTACAACTACCTGTATTTCTGCCGATGCTGTAAGAATGATTGAATACGAAAGTGTCAACGGATCATGTCGGTGGTAACCTCTTAGTTCTAGCTGAATGAACACAAATTGGACTGTTAGAGGAGAAATCAGCTTTGAAATATATGGATCTATTGCAGAGCCCCAGCTGGGTATACCTTTATTAATTCTTTTTTTTTATTTTGTAAATCAGTACTCGTAAAGCTTTATCAATTCAAGTTATGTTATACACCAATTCGAGGAATTATTTAAATTGCCCGTGAGTAGCACAGAACATATATCTGATATGAGCTATATTCCTAACACTTTAGCTGGGTCGTTGGATGTATTGGAGGGACAGGGTTTGCCAAATAGTACTCTTCTAGCGATTTTATCGATACGAACGCTCCCTGGGCATGAATATATTGCATAGAGATTATTGCCTAATGGCATTTTTGTATCAAGATTCATTCTTGAAGGCTTCACTCTTTATCCCCGGAGACATGATGTTGACCATCAGCGTTCAAGTACTATCACTGCACGACACTACAGACATCGAATTATAGTCACATTTTGTGGGTTTAACAGTAGTTTTTATTCTGATATGTATCCCCGATCACTCTTGAGGAAGCAATAGTGTGGGTCAATGCACAGGGAAGAAAAAGGAAATAACAGGTTTTTTATTTGGAGCATCTTGCTCAAGTGCATGTAATTGTAATTGTTAGGTAAAACGTAGTCATACATGGCTTATAAACCCTGCTGAATCCGCAAGAGTGCAAGCAATGTTGCTAAAGAATGAAAGAAAGAAAGAAAGAAAGAAAGAAAGAAATGATAAAGGTCCCCACTCCCGGTTTAACCACCCCCCCCACACGCTGCAGGAATCGCCTTAGCCTACCTTCAGAAATTAGAGCTAAAGGAAGGTATTTCACGTATTCCAGCAACCAATCACAGCTACATCGCTGCCTGAGCGTAGCCCTGTCCACGAAACGACCACTGTTTGAGCATTTCGGAGGCGGGATTCCCCGCTTCCATCAGGCTGATCAGATGCTCTGGGGTATAATGAGTAACAGTATAGACAGAGTACTCTGCAAGTAGCTTCACGAGATCCAACCTGGCAGCTATGCACAGATCCCAGCCACCCCCAGCCTTCACCTCGACCTCCATCCCTAGACCCTGAGGCGGGTACACGTCGGCCCATCGGCGGTGTTGAAAAAGTGCTGGCAACAAAGCGAGTCTGGCACAAAGTAACTTGGTGATCCGGTTTAGATAGAGTTGCATATCGAACCTATCCATTCCATCGGTTCGAAAAACGTGGTACCAGGCGAGGATATACTCTGCATTTACGAATGTTGCTGCATAACGTAGAAGCAATGACCTGCAGAGCCGGGCAGAAGGATTAGAGCAGTGGGCCGTAAGAGCCGTTTGTGTGTCATGCAAGATATTGAGGACCAAGGCGCAAAGCTTGAAATCCTGATAAATAGCCAGGTAAGCTAGATTCGCTGTCGGATTTGGGCAAACTGGTTGCTGACCAGGAGGGGAGGCAAATGCATGAAAGGTATCTTCAACTAGTTTGCGGGTTGTTCCCAGTGAAGTATTGAAATCCCGCAGAAGTATCCTGATCTTATTGATGCACACCTGCGGAATATCTTGCGTACCGTTGGGTGCCTCAGGCATAGACAGCTTGTCCAGTTGGAGAAATCCCTGCCGATAGCCCATGTCCATAAGATGGCGGACCTGGGGATTCGAAACTGGGCAGGCCAGTTGCAATTGAGGGTTCGGATCGTGGGAAGTCAGAGGGACTGAGAGGGTGAAATCACGACCAACTGGAGCGCTAGCCACTTGAGAGGAGGGTACAACGTAATGCGCATGTATATTAGGCTGGGGATCGGTCATCGTCTGACCAGAAGCAGCTTTGGGGACAGCCGGGTTCGGACCCCCGGTTCCCTGTTCGCCCTGGGCCTCTTTTGCTCGAGGGTTTGGTCGAGAGACTGCGGTGTTCAAACCCTCAGTTCTCTGTTGGCCTTTGGCTTCGTTTGGGCGAGAGTCTCCCACAGCCCAGGTGGATGGCAGAGCGTGGGCATAGGACTTCCTTGCGAATCCTTTTCGCTTGTACCGTTGTTGAGGCATGCTATTTTCGTCTTTAGATCGAAGCTCCAAGACTCTGTGTCAACAGAGTGTCACTACTCTCTCAACGGTGTTAGCAATCTGTGCCGAAGATGGTGAGGAGGCATGAAACCCACCTCCTCTGCGTTCGTTTCGTTCCACAGATCAGGTTGTGTAGTCGTACCCTTTGTGAGGCTAGATGTTTTGGTTTCTCGTCACTGGATATGAACCGGGGACAGGAGGCCGTAGGGAGGGGAGCCTGTATTTATACCTATAAGCTCGAATCTGATGACTCGCCATCGCAAAGCAACTATAGGTGATTCATATAAGGTTTGGACCGTTGATCCTCCTGCGCCGAGATCTCACCACGGTCTGATTCACTGTACAATGAGAGTCAAATGCACCAGGGTTATGTTTTGATGAGCAAAGATAAACCATTCTGGACAAGCCATCGACAGTGACTGATCTCGTGCCATCTATGACGATAACTGAAACCTTTTGGGCAGCCAGAAAACTGCTCGGGAGGTAAAGTTCCCTGTCCATCGCGAGAGGTGGCCTCATGGGGGTATCGTTGTCTGGTGATCCCTGGTACGGCGGATTGAGTACTACTCGCTATGCATTGGCTACCAACCAATCTTTCGAGAGGATCCACATTAGCCAGGCCCAGGAAACATATCTCCTTCTAGGCTTCCCGTTACCCTCTTTAATTGTTCCACTCATTGAAGCTTTCTCCATACCCACAAGCAGATAGATGGGGTGTAAACAGATTAATAGACGGGAACCTTAGCAAGGATTCCGCCAATTGTCTCCTGACATTCGTGCCCCGCTCGAATGTTAATCCCTGTGAAGCTTATAGGTAGACTTCCATTCAAGTGAAGTCTTTTGCTAGGCCACGAGGCATCCCTCGAAGGGTGCCTCATCCTAAAACGATATTCTGAGCCAAACCCCGTTCCCCTGGGGCCTCAAGAGAATCAGTAGGCTGGAATAGGCGGCAGGGGTACGAAGGAGCTAGGTTGTGCGTGCTTGAACTGGGTATGAGAGGTTGATTCAGCTTCCCGTGATCTGGATGCTCTATAAAGTAGTCCGGTTACCCTCCGCTGAGTCGTATGTACTGTCCTGATGTATGTAGTTGTAGTCTTAACTAGATTATTGTTGTCTCGAGACAGACCCTTGTAGGGACTGCTGCGTTGGTCTAGTTACAAAACCCCAACCAGACAAGCACAACCCCTCGTAGAGCTGTTGCGTTCCATTTTTTTTAATTAAAAAAATCATTACCCGCACCATGGCCCATGGTGAGCGTCATGACGCGAGCACTGGCCCGTTCAAAGCAGCCCCTGTTTAGCAGCCGGAGGATAGCAACTCCTCGCTCGTGTTCGTCAGCACGATGCAAAAGATAGAGAATCGTTGATAGGTAATCGGCCGGAGCAATAAGCTTTCTGCTCGTGCCCCCACCAGTAGTCTGGTTGCCCAGCCACCCCCCCTCCCCCAATATGCAATATGCTGTTAACATGGCAGAGTGGCAACTAGACTAGCATAATGTCATTTCCCACGCTTGCAGGTTCTGGGGACGAGTAGGAGAAGGTTCAACAATCTGTTAGGATCTGGGGTTGAAGAGGAGAAATTTCCAATAACCTCCCAGGTTTTCCAGGGTCGAGCAGGAGATTTGAACAACCTCCTATCGCTGAGCTTTAGAACACCCCCGTCACCAGTCTTGGGAGACATTGACTATGGTGGGTATCCGGTGGGATTTTATGGCAGCTGAGAAGGTGGTTGTGGATACCCGTGGTTATGTTATAAGTATCGAACCTTCACCCTGCAAGACAAGATAATTCAAATACTGACGGTCCAATTGTGGGTCTATCCCGTGTCCATGGCTCGCCAATCCCTATCAAATGTAAGGGTACTCTGACGGTCGTGTACGAGTGTTGAGGTAGGTAGATTCTTCGTAGGCAACATAGGTTCAACACGAGCACCGAGTTACCCTCAAAAAGAAAGAAAGACAGATGTATAAGCCTTTACTCCCACAAAAGATAACTCCATGGACACAACGCTGCAATTGGCCCACCACAGGCAAGATGCATTCCAACAGGTTTCTATTCTTTGTTTTTTTGTCTCGCAAAATTGATGAGAGCGCATATCAACTATGCCCCCAGTATTCCCCCTATACCACGAAGTCTTTCTGCAGTGTTTATGCTTCAGAATCTGTTTAAGAGTTGCCAGACGGGGGGGGCAGCTCGCTTCTGGAGGCCACCGTAATGGAGTCCACATATTTTCATAGGGGTAGGCCCCTTCTGCATAACGAAGCGGCCCCCATACCAAGCGTAATGAGAAGTTAAACTTTCGCCGTCACGTGGATCCTCAATTGGCCAAACCATATACAGGGAGAAAGGAAGGTGCTGATATTGGGTGGACACTCATGGGTTCCAAACATCGGACAATGCTTGGCCATTGCCAGTTCAAACCTCGGTGAGGTACCGGTAACCCTGAAAGTGATTTAACGGTCTTGGTGGATCTTTGGGGAAGCAATCAAGATATCCCCAACTACCTTCGGAGAGTCAGTATTTATCGCCGTCAGTAATGAGTGGATATAAAAAAATAAAATACCTTAGGATCGTTAGCGATGATCAACCTCCGACTGCAGTGTAAATATGATGCCCTTTCCATTCACCCATATATCTCCATTCCATTCCTACATGGATTGCCGGGGCGGGAGGAGAAGCAGGGGACCTGTACCGCGGAGGTTAGATATCTCAAAGCACTCTACCTGGGGTAGAGGACTTTAGGGAGTGAGGGACCAGGAGGCTGCGTTTAATCGTCCATGGCCCCCTCCGATTGTCAGAGACAATTTCCCAGCAGTTTCTCATGGTGATCTCGGGACGGGAGCATCTTTTAGTTCTACCCTACAGTCGTCAGAAGTGGCAGAGGTCAGGCAGGTACTTACGTATGATGCAGCGGTGCTGTCAACCTTCACTACCTACAAGCGTATGGCTGGACATCAGATGAGCAGGATCGAACCACAATCTTAAACTCCGGATAGGTATGGCTCAGCCGGAATGGCAGGCAAGGTCCTCTGATCAAGAGTAACCTTCTCCACATGAACGACGACCCTCCTTTCCTTGATTGGATAAATGGTGGAACTGTTTTGGTCTCATCCCCAGATCACTGAGAAGGACCGGAACAAGAATGGCAGCGTGTCTTACAATGTGTTTCCTTCGGCCCCAAGAGAGAGTTACATGGACACAGGCTTGCACTCCTTGGTTCCGAGCATGCTTCTGGGTTGTCTCGGTGGATGATGAATTTTTAGTTTAGTGCTGCCCAATAGGCAAATGATAGACAGAGGGGAAAGGAAATAGTTGGTTTGAGCCCCCCGCCCTCGAGCTGTTTCTCGGCTGGAATGACCTCTTAGTAGAGGAACCTGTCTTCTGATGGGAGAGAAGGCCCCTCACTTACCTAACATAGCGATTGCGATTTGAGACACTAACCTGTTCTTCTCCAACTCGGAAAATAGCAGAAGACAGCGCCGTATGTCAGAGCCATAATGGCTGGGACAGGAGAGCCCCACTTTAATACCCCGAAGAGCACTTCAACCACCAAAGGCTACGCTCTCGCTAAGGGTAAGAAAGGATGAAAGAAAAAAGCCTCCGTTCCTACGGGAAGGGAAGAAAACCTAAGCTAATGGGGCTAGAGAACTTCCCAAGTTTCCTATTGCCAGTGGATAGGAAAAAAACACTCTTCCGCCAGAAATAAAAACTATAAACTCAAGAGAGGTGAGTTTGTCTCTCACTCTAAAGGGACCCGTATCCCCCACATGATCATCGAATACCTTATTTCCCCCCCTGGCCCCGGCTAGCTGGCACTCCATGAGGTGAGCTGTGTTCTGGGCCATCCCTATGTCTTGGTGGGTAGGGATTTAAGAGTAATAGATATCTAGCATATCCTCCAACTTCACTTGATATCAAACAAGGCTTTCCCACAAGGCAAGGGTTGGTACATATTTGAGAGAAAGGTGAAGGGAGTGAAAAAGTAGCCCTATGTACAAGGAATGAAGACTGGGAAGGACTTACTGCTGAGGGATTGGAGAAGCCCTCTCTCGTACCCTCTGCTCCATCCCCTTCACATTGGGAATATCGGGAAGTACTTCGGAAGATACTCACCGAGTAAATATCGCTCTTCGAGCCCTGCCATGAGATTGTCGAATTAGAGACCCACCGAGAATTTAGTCTTGGTGTGTTGGAGTCTAATAACCGGTCTAGGAGAAGTGCAGCACAAAAAGTATTAAAGAAACTGACAAGCATTAGTGCGTTTCACACTTAACTTACAAATTTCAATGCCAGCGTAGAACCCCCAAAAGATTCCGGGCTCCTACCCACCCGGAATAGACAGCAGTTACAAACTTACGAACAAGTACCACCATTGGAGCGGTAACTCCATCCATAGTCTCAACCATAGATACATATTCTTAGTTTGCCGCTAGGTATTCACCTTCGTTCAAAACTGACGGACTAGGGAGGACGTCGAGGTAAGATCCTACCTGGCTATTTCCAGTAGTGCACCTT
>Ga0307511_10003984_pt1 | contig 15102 bp, 11 predicted proteins | sample 13_EM_MG_FD_200266 | JGI IMG/M metagenome (GOLD analysis project Ga0307511, IMG submission 200266) | Populus trichocarpa ectomycorrhiza microbial communities from riparian zone in the Pacific Northwest, United States - 13_EM | ecosystem: Host-associated > Plants > Roots > Unclassified | place... | reverse complement strand
TACCTTCACGAAGAAGGCATGTTGCAGCATGATGCCCACGGCCTTTCGAATGCATGAATGGGCTGAACTCAATGGCAGTTGATTCAGGATCCGACATTTTTATTGTATCTGATGTGCACAATGATTCTCAAAATATACCCGGTGTATTAGGGCCGCCGTCCTTTGCAAAAATTTTCGCCATCAAATTCTAGCACCAAAACAGCATGGCTGTGAACTCGGCTACATCCGAAAAAAATGCCCTGCCCGCAGCGAGTTAAGGGATATCGGTATCAAACCACCTACATAAAACGATTATTTTCAGCCGTTGGTTCCGTCTCTCCGGTTATAAAAGAAAGCCTAACCTCGCTTACGCTTACTAGATATCCCCGCTTATTGGATAAATTCCTGGTAAACACGTGCTATTGCGCTCGCTTATTGCGCTCGCTTATTGAATTCGGATCCAATAAACGGGGCTTGACCGTATATGTGTGGGGTAAGGTAGCAAATGCGCGAGTAGTTGGGAAATTGCAACTACTTTCCTTATAGGCAACATTGCTGGTTTCTTTTGTTAGAACGTTGATGATCCCATTTCTACCTCTTCAATCAGGAGTTACTGATGAGCATGCTGCTTAAGGATCATTCCCTATTTGATACCAAGCCGCCCAATACGGTTGTCTTCAGCTCTTGGTTCGTCGTACACGGCTCATCGCTTCTCAGGGCCAATTATGAATACTAGGTGGAGCAGCGTGGGCGAACTTAGTCCTAGATGTCTCCATGGGCGTGGGATTCGCTGTTAAGTGATGTGCAAATGCTTATGAAATCACAAGGGAGGCCTATGCTCCCCTTATATAGTTTCTCGTATTGATTAGTGTATGAGTTCCAGACGCTAAAAACATTTTATGACACCTACTATGGCTCTTACGTGACCGGATCACATGGATTGAAGATACTGTGCGTTAAAAATGTCCAAGGAACAGGAAACGTTTTTCACTGAGAGGATTGACAGGTTTCTACGGACATATGGCGTTTCATTTACAGGAGGGGATGGGACCTGATGGACTACTCCATCATACCCATTATTCCCTGTAACACGGCCCGTGTCGGTGTGAATGTAAGCCGCTTCTTTTACACACGGTTAACTACATATCATATTGCAAAGGGGATCGGGGAAGTTGCGTTCGGTATACACATCTGTAGGGTCTTGGACCCACCCATCCGTGGTGACGTCCCGACTCTCGTGGCTGGGAGATAGTTGTATTCGGAATTATGCAGAAAGATATCAGATGACCCACAGTAGCGTAACAGAGTTGAGGTCGATGGGGCGAACTAGCCAATACTATATATGACGATGATGGGGACCTCCTCCTGGTCACTCTACCCGACAAATATGCCGACTTATACCAAGTGCTCCTTGCCATCCCCAAAGCACGTTCTTTCACGGGTTGGATCATCGAGGGCCTATTACGTGCCCTGTTGAGAAGAGGACGCACCATCATTATCAAGCACCTTACCACAGGAATGATGAGGAACTTTCGGCCCCAAGATTCGCAAACGGTGCCTCCTTTTAGAAGCTTGTCTGAGTTATCCAGCTTGCTAGGAAAAGAATTACGCTCACGAGATTTTGATCGGAAGGTTCTGGGTATGTACCTCAGGCCTGACAACCTCAGGCCTGACAGATACGTTTACAATTCTTTCGGCACCCACTGCCCCGGACAAATATATTTTGCTCTTATTTCAGATGACGTTAAACCTATCACACACTAATGGGGTGTCTCCTGTTTTTTAAACGAATCAGAGGTTGGTTTTTGGCCTGTAGGGGAGCCTTGCATATAAGGCTTAGCTTGCATGGGCCACATCCTAGGTGTATTAAAAGCCTATTGATATCTAACCTTATCTTGAACAAGATACTATCTCTAGACCTCATAACTCCCATAGCTATCGTCATGGTAAATGGTAAGCAGCTCCCTGGATATGGGTAATGACTTAAGCCATGTTAGCTAGTCATATTTTGCTGTGAATTCTTATTCAAGTAATGCAATTCACGAAATAGCTCCCAAGGCTTTGTATATAAGTGAATAGCCTTTTATTTATTTATTTAATTATTCAGTACTCGAGAGCACATCCGTAGGGGACATATGACGAGCCACCCGAAAACCCGGGTGGGTTCAAGGGCTGGCAAATTAATGGTGGGACAAGTCATCTGGGTCTGGCACAATGCATAACGTAATGGGTGGGGATGCGCTTGCATTTTTTACATTAGAGGTTTAGTTTTGCGCGTGTGCTTTGGCCTCGAGAAAAGGAGTTTTTTTTGCTGGCGAGTTTTGACCTTACTTTTAGTTCAGGATAACCGTTGATAGTGACGTTTTAGATTTATGGCCTGAGTCAGGGTAACATTCAGTTCTTCGAGTTACTGTACAATAGTGCCCTCGTGTCATGCAACCGCCCAACATCATATTTATAGTAAATCAGAAAATTCCTCACCCCTTCCAATTATACCAATAGGTGAAAATGTAAACCATAGCACTGACACTTAAAGGAAATGCAAATATCGTCATTCATAATCGTAACGAGCTAAACCCATTATGCATACGCGCCCCAACCTAAATTTATAGTTAGTACTTGTCATCTCAATAAGGTGCCAGGAATGTACTCACCAGAAAATAAAAGAGCTAAATTCTTTACATCAGTCGCCTGCTGAATCAGCTCATTGACTGTAGCGCCCACAGACAACGCGCCCGCCAACTTCTTATTCACAATCTCTAGAGACCTCTCGGCCTCACCATCGTCCTTCGTGCCTTGATTTGGCTTCACGAAAATATCTTCGGCCAAGATCTCAGACTCGTCTCTACCCTCTCCTCGTTGCATATTTTTGAGCTTAATGGGTGAGATTGTCCAGCTATAGAGCGGATCGTAACGAAGGACGTCCAAGATAGTCATTATATTATCCTTCTCTAGGCGGAGGACTGAGAGGGTAAACTCGCAGCAGCGGCGGAAGACACCTTCAGTGCCAGTGACGCCCATACCGTCAACAATGTCCCGTGTAAGACGGAATGGCACTACCTCAGGGATGGGAAGGACACGACCTTGTTCAAAAGCCACGCCAAGGTCAATGTGGACCACTTCACCGCTCTTTTCGTCGAGGAGGATATTATGACCATGTCGATCCCCCAACCCAAGAACCCATCCTAGCATAGAGATGGCAGCAGTACTTCGGGTGTAGGCGAGCCTACTCCTAAACCACTCATCTGGGCCCTCGAACTGATGCATGAAAAAGTACCTCATGATAGGGGAATAGTGCTTGAGAACATCCTGGAATATATCAATCCTTTTCTCTCTAGCTTTCTTCTCCACGTTGGAAATGGCCTGTCTGCATTGATAGGCTGACCACTCCTTTGGGTAATATTTCGTGTGGGCGGGGATAAGATATTCATGTAGTGGGATTGTATTAGGGACAAACTCAATGATACCAGACCCGACACCCAAAGGGAGCACTTTGTACGTGCGGACACCGAGATTTCGTTGGCGGGTTTGACGGTTGCGTTGGAGCAGATGACTGACGTGTTCAAAAACCTGCTCCATGATGGCATCTTGTCGGAGATCATCACTACCTCCCTTGACCTATTCCAAGGGTACTTAACATTTGATGGAAAAAAGATCGACAAGGCACTCACCAGCATTTTATATGACTGTCCAGCCGAATCATGACATGTCAGGACCTTTGGTGCACTCAGACCTCCCGCAACGGCTAGTTCTGGATTGAATTTCTGCAGGTAGGGTACACTGGAATAATCACAATCGTGCCGTACTGGGATATCCATGGTGGGTGGCGGTAGTTTCAGGCTTGGTATCTCCTTCTCAATTTTCTGGTCAAGACCCCTATCATCTGGGAAGGCCCTCCTCAGTGCTATTTTTGATACTTTCTTGTCCTGTTTCATCTTATAACCAGCAGCCCTGACATAAGTTCCTATCGATTGATGGAGGCGGGTCATAACTTTCCCCGCAAATTCGTCCTCTTGCTTTAAGGTCATTGCAATTTTCGAGGCCATTGTGGCTCTAGAGTAGGAAGAGAGCTCCTTAGTCTTGCTCTTGGTGACACTCAAGATTTGGTACATTGAATGGTAGGGATGGTCTCGACATATGCGGAGTATAAGAGCCTCCAGTAATGTTTGGAAATCGTCACCTTGATCCATCAACCGTGAGGAAAGTTGATTCATCAGCAGAACAAATTTTCTTGAATCAACTCGGTTGATGTACGTCGCCACTGCGTTATTTGCTTTCTCATAGGTGGAGGACTGTAGCCAAAGCGAGCAAAATCGAATAGCGTCCTGATCATAATCATCGCATACGTCCAGGGAGCGCAAGTAATTTCCAATACTTCTCTCCAAGAAGGCCTCCCGGTTTTCCCTCAACCTTAAGTATTCAATGTCATCTAGAGCCAGCCATTTCTCTGCTCTGCCTCTAAAATTTTCTAGGTTCTTGAATTTCAAGCTGTCCTTTGGGGTGCTTCGCAATTGTCTCTCGGCTTCTAGAAACTCCGCTTGCTTGTTTTCTCTAAGCTTGGCTGCCCGTTTAATGTCTTCTATGTTGTCTTGGTTGTTCAATTGCCGGTCACAAAATAATGCAAATTCATGGTAAACCATCCCAGCTATTTGCGGTTTGCTCTTTTCCTTCTGAAGTTGTTTAATAGCTGCCTCCAAATAGTCAGCCATAATAACCTCTGGCTTCTCAAGCCTTGCTTCGGATATCCAGCAACCCTACCCCAATTAGCAAAAGAAGTATCGAAGGAAGTCTTTCGGTCTTACCAATGTTGCCAATAGTTCTGTTCGCCCGACACTTATGTCCTGCCGAATCACATTCAAGTTCGCGTTCTCAAGCCCCTGAAGCAACCTAATGGCGCTTATTGCCTCGCCTTGATCCCAGAGAACACTTGCGGTCTGCAGAGTGATAGCAGCCGAAATATCTAAAGCCACCTCTGCACACAAATCGACAATATTATTAAGATATGTCGAGGCGGATAGTGCATGTTGCAATGTTTTGTGGCTGCGCGCAAGTTCACAAAAGCTTATGAGAGCCTTAGCCTGATAAAGACGTGCGACTTTTAGATCAATATTGGCGTTTTCTTGAAGATGTCTCCGTTTTGCTATGGAACTGAAAGTAGCTTGTCGTATGGCCATCATCTCTTCCACATCTGAGAAACTGCCACAAATGTTAGAGTATGCATAGTTACCCTCAACTCTCGCACTTACTTTGCAGTTTTCATCCACGTGGTGCGAAGATCAAGTCTCCTCCATGCCTCTTGCAGTTGCACGGAATTTTTGGAAGTTAAAACTTCTTCCACTTCTGTCAGCATAGCCAGGGTTCGAATACTCGCTCCCATAGATAGTCCCGTTTGTTTCCCTGTAGTGAGCTGCTTCATGACCTTCAAGATCGAGGAATCCAAGTCAGAGGACAAATCTTGAGCATTAACGGTATTATTGATTTTTTGTAATGCCCTGTAAACGAGGGGTTGCCGACCAGTGTAAGTCACAGGGCAAGGTAAATCCCACTGCTCCAGCTTCCAGGCAGATTCATATACGTTCTCCAGAGTTGATTCATTTCCAAACCCCAAGAAACCTCCTTGCAAAAAGGAGTGCGATAATCCGTATAACCCAAGAGTATTGAAAGCCCCAACAGCACCGACACTTGCATCGGTGTCATGCCTTGATTCCAAACGCATTGAAGTATCTATATGAGCTCCCCGAAATGACAAGGATTTCCATCCGTCTCGCTCATATTCTAATTTATTGAGGACAGTATTGAGACTAGCGCCTTGATTAAGTCCATAGTAAGAGTCTGGTTCATCAATATTCTTGTAGATCTCGAGTAGCAAATCAGTACAGCCTGTATAGTCCGTTTGCTCTGAAGAACAGTGTATTTCAATGAACATCAGTGCACTTTTAAACATCCCACATAGACAAGCTGCTCGTGCAAGATCTTGATAATCCAAGTCTAACCAGTCATCCCGCTCTAGTTTGGTCTTTTCATCCTCCCTTTGCTGTGCTCGAAGGTATATAATTGTGTTGATTAGCACTATCATGTGTGGGACCGAGGCATTTGTCCGCTGTTTGAAGCAGAGTCTGAATACATCAGAGAGGGCACCTCTCAATTCATCTTCTTCAGTGCGGCCTTCAAAGATTAGAACAAGATGAACTAAATAGGGAAAAACCTTTACAGCCAGGCCTTCAACTGACTGTAGGAGTGAACCCACACGACTACCAACTGCATCGGATGGACCGTTCAAAGAGATAGCTATTGCCAAGTCCTTGACCCAATCATTGACGAGTTTACCGTCCACTCTCCCTGCAAGAGCTATTGTTGATGATGTTGACTCAACAGGGGGGAGATTTTCTGGAGGTGCCATTGCTAGGGCTCTGAGATGATGCATCGACACAATGAGCTCGGATCTCAGTGCCTCCTCACCAGCAGCCGTTTCTTGGTCCAGGATGTCATTGAGTGTAATTTCTGCAAGCCCAGCCTCCTGTCTGTCCTCGCTGAATAAGAGCTCTGTAAGATGTTTAAGTATTGCAGCCTTTGGCGTAATCTCCAGCGCATTTTGATCTCTTGGGAGATCCATCAACTTGGGCAATTCAACTTCCCTTGTCCATTCAGGGTGTATTATTCCGCTTGCCGCATATGCTCTGCCCAATACCCTAGCAGACCATAAGAGGTATTCACTGCTGACATTGTACTGCCTACATGTGTGTAGCAGGGCCGTCGAAACATCCATGGACTCCTGGTCTGCTCCATATAAATCTTCCCGGTAGGTCTCAGGCTTCCCAAAATTTGAACTGATCAGAGAAAATGCTAGGCGTCTTGAAGCATCATCTAATAGGCCATCTTCTTCAGCCTGATCCTTGAGAAGCACTTTCAGGAGTTCACTCTCCTTTGTTCCTTGGAAAGCATTCCCATGAGACTTGAAGCCAATTGCCGATTCCACAACAGCCTTGAAGGTCTCGGCATTTGACTTACTTAACGCTGCTGATCTATAATCGGAGAGGTAATCACAGAGCCACGAGTGAAATGTCTGAGCTGTACCCTGGCTACTGAGAAATTGGCTGGAATCCACCTGAGAGTTGGGGGCTGTAGCAATGAACGTCCGCAGGAATGCCATGATTGAGAGGAAAGTGCTGATGACAAATGTTGGATTTGTTTCCAGATACGCCCTCCCATTGAGGAAGAGATATTGCACGATACCAACTGTGTCTTGTGCACAGACTGCATCGACAATGAAAGGCCCTAGTCCATGAATGAGCATCTCCAGCGGGTAACCTTCATGTACAGTTTTTCCAGCCAGGCAGACAAGCAACCTAATCTTCCTAATAACTGCGCAGGCATGTAATGGGCCTAGGCTTGGGTCGATTGTGTTGAATAATTTTCGAACTACGTAGGTGAATATCGCAGGATTCCACACCTTGCCTTCATCATAGCCCCCTTTCCTACATATATGGTACAGCGCGTTTAGAACGCACTTCACTCTGAATGATGGTTTCAATGACTCTCCCAGCTGCGCTTCAGAGGAGGATATCTTCACTATATCGTCCATAATGTGTTTTGCTGAAGATAGAGTAGGGTCACGTGAGAGTAATTTTTGCGATGTCCCTTCTTGTTCCATCACCTGGAATAGTGTTGCCACAATCCTGGGGAATGTCTTGCTGTACAATTTCTCGTATGCTGCATCTCCTAGCCTTTTCCGCAATCGTGCCTCGATTGGAGGCAGCTTCGGTGCACCTTCAACGGGGGGGGTCGAAATAGCCCATACCGTACAATAGGCCATGATTCGATGGAACCCTAACGATAGCAGATTTCCGTAGCTTATACCCAATAGTTCAGCGAGGTCCTCCGCATCGGCTTCATGATAGTTCATCAATAATTGTGCAACTATTTCCTCCTTCATATCCTCTATCAACTCAAGCCGTGACGAATACCCACTGACTTTGAACGGGAGCTTATCTAATCCATGATAGTCAAGCCACGTAAAAATCAGCTGTGAACTGAAGATTTTGAATAACGACCGAGCATCCTTCAAGCCTAAGGCCTTAGCAAGGGAATTGACGCACTTTGTGGCATATCTCTCCACTGCGTCTGAGTCTACTATGTTCTTGTTGCCCTGTGTTGAAGTCTCAAAAATATACCAAACGACCCGTCGTTTTGTTGCATGAGACGCTGTGGCTAAGCGGGAGAGTGTGTATAATCTCATAGCGAGCCTTTCTATGCTGCGAATCTCTTTACCCAAATGGCTATGGATATCTTTGTAAAGATCAAGGTGTTGGTTGAGTGGGAATATCTCAAAAAGCCGTGGCACAATCTCCGCCATCAATAGTTTCATTCTAATATCGTTGTCTTGGAGAAGCGAAATGAAATAAGTTCGAGCAGACTTCTCGCCTGTGTTGAAGGCCCTGTCGATCTCCAATATCTGGAGCAGCGTCGTAGCCATGGACATCCGGACCATATGTGACGCTGTGTCATTCTCCAAGCAGTTATCTGCCATCCAGCCATAGATTCTTCCACAAAGGTACTCCAGATCGGGGTTAGAGCTTGCTGAAACCCACATAGGAGTAAGAGCTTTTATAACACTTAGAACAAAGTCCAGGGCAGTCTCGCAGACCCTGAGGTCATACTTTTGGACTATGTTTTCAGCAAGATGTTCTACGAGTCCTTCTGCATCGTCTGCCACAAGTAACGAAGCCTCCAGGACCTCTGAGACGACGGGCTTCAGTAAAAGGAGCCTCTGTATTGGTAATCGTATTACATATTCGCCAAACGCTTTGCTGAGGCCACCAGCATTTCCCCCACGCGCCCATGTAATCAAGTTAAGGAGTAGAATGGTCGAGCTTCGGGTCGTTTCGGGAGAGTATTCTGCTTCGAGTGTTTTGCGAGGCATAGCCTTTAATTCCCTGGTAGCAATTGAAGCTCCTCTTCGCACAGGAGCATCAAAATCATCCATATCAACATCTCCATCATCATTGACCTCTTCCCTTGCGTGAATCCATATCTCGACGGCTTTTGAGATTGATTTCAGAGTATCACCGAAGACACCCTCGAACAAGGCTTGGAGAGTGCAGTCGATGCCAAAGACGGTGCGAAAATTGGGCAAAATAGGTGAGAGAGGGTCCAAAATGGCATTCAAGTGTGCCTCAGTGCAATCACGGCGCTGAATATACCCCGTCAAATGTGCTAGAATGGAACTGAGTCTGGATTTTAGGTCATCTGAAACCCGGAAATCTATGTTCCCCGTTGCCAATACAGTAGCCGTTGTGAGTAAAAAGCTGGCTAAATTTTGAAGTACGCTTGGAGCAATGTTATTCGCACTGGTTGTCATTATGGAATTCCAGCGTTCATCGATATTGGTAGCCTCCCGCTCAAAACAATCGGCCAGTAATGCATTGACATTACGACGATGACCTAGGGTGAGGGCTGGGGTAGATATTTGTTGTATAGCTTGTGTTGCCATAATTAGACTGTCAGTACTGCCAATTTCTTCCTCGTCGAGAAGTAAATAGTTCAGCAGTTTTCCCTCCCCAATAAACTTAACCCACGCTCTTGCCAGAGCCCCATAGCATCGCCTCGCTGGAGAATTTGGGATATCACCCTTTCTTCCCCCAAGACAAATTAACAAGAATTGCGCGCTCTGCGATGGCTTCAAATTGGCACTACTGGTAGTTGATCGGTCTAGGCCGTCCACTGGACGCCATCTCGCAATAAACCATCGTATCAACCTTTCCTCCGGCTGAAGTAGCAGAGATTGCGCAACACTATTTCTTTTTTCAAGGATTAAGCTGCATACTTCCAATGCGGAGTCAACAAGCAAAGCTGGTCCGTTTAGATCCATTGAGGCGAGTGTGTTGTCGATAGATTTCGAAATGTGTGAGTATACAACCAATTCTCTCGATAAGATGATCCGCATGAGATGGCATGCAGCACGACAAGTCACCTGGTTAGATGCTTGCCGGGAGCAAAGTTGCCATGTCTGCTCCCAGAATGATGAATTTGAGGGGTCCCTTGCAGGAAGAAGGAAAGCACCGCTACGCATTGTCAGTACATTTGGTTCTTTCAAATGCTTTGCGAATCTCCTCTTCTAGGTATCTACACTGAAAATTTAAGGTGCCACTGACCTTGCTATACCAAGTATTGCCCAACTAGAATTCGCCGTGGAATCCTCTGAAGCAATGAGAGAGAGGTCTGCCATGATCCTCCGCCACTCAGACACGCTCAAAGGCTTTCCCGGCCTTGTTATTCTTTCTTCAAGCAAAAATGGTATAAGCTGTAGAGCTACGGTTTTCAATCGTGGAGCGTAAGAGCCCGCCTGCTGCAAGATTTGATTGAATCTGCTTTGAATTTCCAGGCGTTTGCTTTTGCGTCTCCTTTTGCGACGGTTTTCCGACTCAGCAAGCTCATCATCCACCTCCGAGTCTTCAGTATCCATAGCATCAACAGAACGCTGGTTCGAGATATTCGTATCTAGCATGGATACCATCATTGCTATTATCTGAAGTATCATCCAGGCCACTTCGGGTCGCGTAGAATCATCTGCTCTAAGAGAAAACGAAGACAGAGTCAAGGGGGATCTGATAATATCGACTGGAATTGATGGATCTGGAAAGTCGATGTCATCTAGCTGGAGCTGTTCTGCTGTAATTTTGCCACCACTCTCAGCATATTCCTTCATAAAAGTCTCCAGCAAATTGTCTAAACCCTCTCGGATATTCTCCAACTTTTCCTCGTCATGTTCATCATTCAGTTCCTTGATGTATGCTGATAGGTGAGGAAGCGAGTACATCAAAGATATAAGCATCTCTTCTTTCAGGGCTGGCCCCGGCTTCGACTCCCAGGGGCGGCCAATCAGCCTTGGGATTTCTTTCGCAATACTTCCTGCTAACTTGATCTTGTTCGCTGAAACGGTATTCAGTACACAGTTCAGAGAGGAATAGGCAGCAACATGAGCAGATGTCAGGGTTTTGTGGGCCTGCAGGAAAGCCAAAATCGCCTCCGTAGCTACTTCCTCCAGCGCCTCATCTAGTTGTATAATTGGCGCGTTTGACACCTGTAGAAGCAGGTGAAGGCAATGCATCAACTCCTCTATTTCCGTTTTCAGTTTCGAGTTCGCAGTGATTGGTACTCGGGATAAGGAAGTCGAGTCTCGGCTCAAAAGAGGCCGGCTACTAGCCCTAGCACCCCTTCCCTTGGGTTTCTCCTTGAGCTCATCCAAATCCTCTCCATGTGGGTTAATGTCCACCTGTATCACTTGACAACAGAAGTTCACGAGATCCATCCACTCAGAGCGTGGAAGGTTCTCGACATGTGGTGTGTACTCGAGAACCGTCCTTAGGGACCTGATGTGGTCGAGTTTCAGAGGTTCGCATAACCCCTCACGTGGGTGAGGAAGTGCGCCTGTAATATGCTGAATTAGATTTTTGACCGTTTTGGCCTTGAGAAACTTTACGCCATGTTGAACCGCAGTCCTGAGGGTGGAGGATGCCAGGGTGAGAATGTCACTCTTCTTGGAGCTTCGTACGTAAACAGCTTTATCTCGTGTTAAAGCACTGAAAAGTACCTCAAACTAAAGCGGCCCAGATCAGCTCAAGCATAGCAGGAGCCTGGGCAGGAAAGAACCAACCATCTTCTGGTACGCCTTATCATTGAGTTTCCTGCTCAGACGGTTAGCTGTTTTGTATTAATTTCCAGTGCACATAGTTTCTGGCTTACTCGTCTGAATGGACAGTAAGGGCATGTTTGAGGTCTGGAAAAGCACAAATTAGCATCTATGGAAGATCCGAAGCATGTGTGGCTCATACCAGTGAGTCCTTCTTTCGAAAGTCTGATTGTATTCGAACTTATATCCCCTGGAACTGGTCAACAAAAGTCACTGGACTACCCAGCTACGGATGATCCATACCATACATGTTGAGCACCTCATCCCTGAACGTGTGCGATGTTGTGATTCTCATTTTGGCATTCAGGGTCCCACGGGCTGATGCCGTGGAAAAACTTCAGGAGCTCTCCAATAGCAGCTGGGCCCTCGGGTTTGGGGCTCTGTCGGCGCGGTATCTTTGGACGATAAATTATGGGCCCCAAACTGAGGAATTTCAAAGTTCTGGATGTCTGAGTGGTGGAAGTCGAATATCAGAGATTCAGTTGTTTTGAATTTATTGCTATAGTTATCGAAGGCAGGCGCAAAGCTTACCCTGATCGCCAAGACTTGCATCTACGCGTGGACATAAAGGGTAAAGCCTGTGGAGCCTCACAGTTGCCGCAGGAAAGCTACAGGCACGAGAACAGAGAGTCGCACCCGCTTTGGTTTTTGATTTTTGTGTATTGGTAACCCAACACAATCCAACAGTACAGCTACCCATGGCATCCATTCGCCCCAATGCCCAGTCTCGAGCCCGCATAGTTCCTTGGAGGTCATCTGCCGATTTACTATGGGTAAAAGAAGCATTTTACCCTGGTCCAGGCGCTCCTGACCAGCGATACGATGCGTTGACCATGGTTCGTTCCCATAACCCTCCAGCAAAGCTCTTGACCACTTACTGATGAATTCCTCCCCCAGGTCCAAGCCTGGTCAGTGCGCGGGAAACTCCCCCACTCAATTGAAGCCACAGCGATGTTGACCGAGGCAATCATGCATGACCGGCCCGGTGCGTCGCAATTGAACCTTCAGCTCTCGTACTCGACAGCAATTTGTCGGTGAGCTCTCTGGAAGCATTTTCAAGACCAGCATCCAGTTTTGCAACTTTACTGACCACCTATTCACTCCACAGATTCGTCAATGGCCTCCTAGACCCCGCTCAACAATCCCACTTCGCAATCTCAATGCACACACTGGCACGAAATCTCAATCTCCCCGCCTCATTCGTCGAAATCCGCCACGCAGCCACCCACGAGAACCTACCATCGCTCGCAGTCCTCCGCACAGCCGCCTCCCGAGCTCTCGGGTGGCTATGGTCAAACTACTGGGTATGGGTTGGCGCCACCCCCATCGACGAAGTCAACCCCGAGGAGGAGCCCCAGGATATTAATCTCTCGCGGGCAAGATTACTATTAAAGCAATGGCGAAAACTCCGGCGGGAGAACCCCACTCGGGAAATCAAAGAAGGAGAGAACGTGCCCGAGAGTAGAGAGGCTCTTGCGATCATTCGAGACTGCGTGGGAATGTGTGGAACTACCGAGGGATTAGATGGGCTTGTAGACGCCTTTCTAGAAGAGAAGGCGTTGATTCCTAGTGGGAAGAAGTGAGTGAACTAGTTTAAATAACAGGAAGTTTGTGTGTGGTGGCTTATCATGGTATAGGAAGTCGTCTTCTCTTATGAAGGGCGCATTTTTGCTGTGGCTTCCCTTGCTAGAACCTTTGGATGCACCAGCCCCCGGCTTTGCAGAACAGCTCATCGACTCAATGCTCGAAATCCTGAAAACTACATCTATGGACTACGCACTAGATGAATTGAAATGTAGCTCAGCTGTGCCCTTCCTGGCTTCATCGCCACCAGTCCCAGAGGATAAGGAATTCAACAAAGCCCTCACTGCGTGGATTAAACAGCTTACGGGGACCTCTCCTGCGCACAGGTTTGGAAGAACCACACCAACAGAATCTGGAGGTGCGACACTGGATGTTGATAGCTTGGCTAAACAATGTATATTTAGTCCAAATGAATGGTATGCACCCCGCACCCAGACCCAAATTATGACTACTGACCTCTTCCCTAGGACACTGGATATCCTAACTCACATCCTCAAGTGCCACCCTGCACTGAATTCTAAATACTCCGTCTTGGCGTCAATCGCTCGGACACAAGCGTCCTTCGTGATAGAGACCGCAGATAAAGATACCGCAGGAAAAGCTACCAAAAAGTCCAAGACCAACAGAACCACGAGGGCTATCCAAGACATTGAAGATGAGCTTTCACAGTTTGAGGAGAAGCTTGGCAGTATAGATTCACAAATGGAAGAGTGGATGCAGGGACGGTGCCAGTTAAGAGAGGGCCAGAACCAGAATGGGCGGAAGCAGGATATGGCCATTGACGGCCAGAAAGCAGGGAATGATGAGAGTGGGAAGCAGTCATATCATAAATGGGCGAGATACCCGGGAGTGTGGACACCGAGGCCGATAGGTGTTCTATAGGTCTAGCTAGCTACTTCATCAATTGGATTTCAAAACTTCAATTTTATTTGTCTAGAGGGCTGGTCTCTCGCAGAAATAATTTAAATGTCCTAGAAGAAATCTCCAGATTGAATTAACATTCCCCACCGTTAAACTAAAGTTGACTTTTATCGCTAAAAAAAACACATGCACATGCAATCGTACATTGTAATTATACATTCCTCCTCTCCCCAATCCCCCCAGGCTCATTCCTTCCCCTCTACCTCCACAACCTCAATAGCCGGCTTCCTCTTCGCTCTACCCCCGCCATCACCCCCACTACCAGCACTGCTAGGGGGCGCATCGATGTTCAACAACGCAGCCAATATATCCCTCTGCGCAACCTTCCGCTCCTCATGTCTCCGTTTCCGTTTCCGGTCCAGCAGCTGAGGGGATTCAGTGGATTCAGCGCCAAGTACACTGAGGAGCGCATCGATTCGCGCGCTTTCGTTGTCTTGCTCGCCCTGCTGCTGGGGATAATGTGCGTTAGAGTCTGTGTGGGAGGTAGAAGTTGAAGAGTCGCAGTCGGAGTCGGAGTCATCCTCCTCCTCCTCCTCCTCCGCACTATCCTCATCACTACCCTCCTCATCAGAATCAGAACTATCTTCCTCCTCCCCATTACTATCGGAGTCCCCGGTCTTATCCTCCTCCTCCTGCTCATCATAATCATCATCATAATCATCACCATCATCATCACTATCCATAGACCCAGCCTCCCCCAACTCTACTTGCTTCATTAACACCTCCGCGCCCGTTCTCCTCCGCTTCCTAGCTTTCGGCGCTCGTTTCTTCTTCTCCTCAAGCACCCCCAATCCAAGGTTCATCTCTATATATTGCTCCTCATTCTCGCCGACATCCTCAATCCTCCTCTCACTTATCCGTCCTTGGGCAATTTCTGATTCGAGTTGGGCGTTGGCGGCAAGGAGCTGTGGGAGGAAGGTGTTGATACG
>Ga0307511_10003983_pt1 | contig 15103 bp, 15 predicted proteins | sample 13_EM_MG_FD_200266 | JGI IMG/M metagenome (GOLD analysis project Ga0307511, IMG submission 200266) | Populus trichocarpa ectomycorrhiza microbial communities from riparian zone in the Pacific Northwest, United States - 13_EM | ecosystem: Host-associated > Plants > Roots > Unclassified | place... | reverse complement strand
GCTGTCCGTCGGCGAGGACGGTGTGGTGAGTCGGCTGCTGCTGCGCAGCGCCACCGCCGAGGAGGAGCGCACCATGTCGCTCAGCCGCACCGAGGACGGCCTGTGGATCGTCGACCGCGGCCGCGGTGCCGAGCGGCGTGACTTCGAGGGTGCGCTCGACGTCAACCTGCAGAGCAGCGTCCTGTTCAACGCCCTGCCCGTGCGCCGCCTCGGCCTGCACCGCGAGGCCGGCGAGCACGAGCTGCCCGTGGTCTGGGTTTCGCTGCCGGACCTGTCCGTCAGCCTCGTCCACGAGCGCTACCGCACCGTCTCCGTGAACGAGAGCGGCAGCGTCCTCGCCTTCGACCGCGGCGACGCCTCCGTCGAGCTCACCGTCGACACCAACGGCCTGGTGGTCGAGTACCCGGGTCTGGCCCGTCGGGTCTGATCAGAGCATCTGCACGATGGCGGTGCTGCCGTCCATGGCGGTCAACCGGCCGCCCTTGTTGCCGAGGTCGCGGAGGTTGGCCAGGGCGTCCCGGGCCTCCAGGTCGACCTTGACGCCGTGCCGGGCACCGGAGCGGTGCTGTTCCAGCTCGCGCCGGGCCAGATGTCCGGCGTTGACGGTGGCGGCGAGCCCGCCGGTGGAGGCGAGCGAGCCGCGAGCGGCGCCGAGGCGGCCGAGGGCGTCGTCGACGGCGTCGAGCAGCGCGGCCCGGTTGCCCTCGCACATGGCCTGCACAAGCTCGGGCCGACTGCCGGCGACACGGGTGCCGTCGCCGAAGGCGCCAGCCGCCAGGGCCAGGGAGAGCGGACCGCCGGAGGCGCCGACGCTGGCCAGCACGGCCGCGAGCAGGTGCGGCAGGTGCGAGATGCGGGCCACGGCGTCGTCGTGTGCCGACGCCGAGGCGGGCACGACGTGGGCGCCGCAGGCCAGCGCCAGCTGCACGACCTCGGTCCACACCTCCTGATCGCTGTCGTCCTCGGTGGTGACGACCCAGGCCGCGTCCCGGAACAGCTCGGCCGAGCCGGCGGACCACCCGGACCGGGAGGTGCCGGCCATCGGGTGCCCGCCGACGTACCGGGCGTACGGGTTGATCTTTCGTACGGACTCCGACACCGCGCCCTTGACGCTGATGACGTCGGTGAGCCGACAGCCGGGCGCGTAGGCCGACACCGACCGCAGCACCTCGGCCAGCGCGGTCAGCGGCACGGCCAGCACGATGAGGGCGTCCTCCTCGTCCGCCCGCCGCAGCGCGTCGTCGACGCTGTCCTCGACGGTGAAGCCGGCGGCCCGCGCGGCCTCGGCATCTGTGGTGGACGTGGTGGCACCCCAGGTCGCCCGGCCGGCCGCGCTCGCGGCACGCATGACGGACCCGCCGATCAGACCCATCCCGATCACACAAACAGGCAGCACGTGCCCCATCCTGCCGGCACGGGCGGACCTGGCGAAACCACCCCGGGTGTTAACGCAGCGAGTCGAGGGCGAAGGCGGCGTGCATGGCCACCCCGTGCTCCATCGCGGCCTCGTCGAACAGCACCCGGTTGGAGTGGTTGGGGGCGGCCTCGTCCAGCCCGATCGACGGCGGGCAGGCGCCCAGGAAGGCCATCGTGCCGGGAACCTGCCTGGTCACGTACGAGAAGTCCTCGGCGCCCATCATCGGGTCGGTCATCGGCTCGCTGTAGCGCGACCCGAGCACGGAGCTGGCCAGGCCGAGCACGCTCGCGGCGACGTCGGGGTCGTTCATGGTGATCGGGTAGCCGCGCTCGATCTGGAACGTCGCCGAGCAGCCGTAGGCGGCGGCGGTGTGCTCGCAGATCCGCTTGGCCTCGGTGTGCACCAGGCTCCGGGTGGCTTCGGAGAACGTCCGGATGGTGCCCTCCAGTTCGGCGACCTCCGGGATGATGTTGCTGGTGGTGCCGGCGGCGATCTTGGCCACGGTGATCACGGCCGGCTCGGACGCGTTGACCCGGCGGGTGATCATCGTCTGGAGCGCGCCGACCATCGCCGCGGCGGCCGGCACCGGGTCGAGCGCCTTGTGCGGCTGCGAGGCGTGACCGCCGCGGCCGATGACCCGGACCCGGAACACGTCGGCGGCGGCCATGATCGGGCCGGGCCGGCTGGTGATCACGCCGGACCGCACCGTCGAGGTGATGTGCAGCGCGAACGCCTTGTTCGCGAGCAGGCCGGACGCGCCGAGCACGCCCTCGTCGATCATGTGCTTGGCGCCGTGGTGCCCCTCCTCACCGGGCTGGAACATGAACACCACGTGGCCGTTGAGGGCCTCCTTGCGGGCGCACAGCAGCCGCGCCGCCGAGGCGAGCATCGCCACGTGCGTGTCGTGCCCGCACGCGTGCATCGTCCCGTGCACCTCGGAGGCGAAGGCGCAGCCGGTCTGCTCCGTCAGGGGCAGCGCGTCCATGTCGGCGCGCAGCAGCACCGTGGGGCCCGGGCGGGCGCCGTGCAGCACCCCGACCACCGAATCGGTGGACTTTCCGGTCGTGACCTCCAGCGGCAGACCATCCAGCGCGTGCAGCACCGCCGCCTGCGTCTGGGGAAGCCGCAGTCCCAGCTCAGGTCGCTTGTGCACCTGCCTGCGCAGCGCCACGGTCCGTGGCTGGAGTGCGCGGGCGGCCTCGATGAGACCAGCGAGCCTGGGGTCACCTGAGTGGGTGGTTGCTGGGCGTGCCGCTGAAGTGGTCATCCCGCCATGGTCCCACCGTAACCACCGTCCGGCCGATCTTCATGAGGCCGGCTTGGGGGATAGTGCTTCCGGGTGACCGGCCTGGGCGCATACGGTGTGCACATGTCGGTGCACGAGCCGGTCGGTGGTTTCGGCGTCGCCGTCGTCCGCGAGGACGGCAAGTGGCGTTGCAGCTCGCTCGACCTGGACACTTTGAATGAGCTCGACGCCGCCATCACCGCGCTGCGGAAGATCCGGTCGACCGGGGCCCTGTTCGGCATGCTCAATATCGACGACGAGTTCTTCGTGCTGCTTCGGCCGAGTCCCGGCGGGGTGTCCCTGCTGCTGTCCGACGCGGCCGCCGCGCTGGACTACGACGTCGCCGCCGACGTGCTGGACCTGCTGCGCGTCGAGCCGCCCGACGACGAGGACGACGGCCTGTGGCCCGAGGGCGACCTGAGCATCCTGTCCGACCTGGGGCTGCCCGAGGGCGAGCTGCAGGTGATCATCGACGAGGTCGACCTCTACCCGGACGAGCAGCTCCAGATGATCGCCCAGCGCTGCGGCTTCAGTGCCGAGTTCGCCACCGTCGTCGACCGTGTCCAGCAGTGACGAGGAGTTGGTCCGGGCCGCGATCCGGGCCGCTCGCGAGGCCGGCGACGACATCCCCATCGGCGCCGTCGTCGTCGACCGCGACGGCCGTGAGCTGGCCTCCGCGTGCAACGCCCGGGAACGCCTCGGCGACCCCACCGCCCATGCCGAGATCCTCGCCCTTCGCGCCGCTGCCGCCTCCCTCGGCGACGGCTGGCGCCTGGAGGGCTGCACCCTCGCCGTGACCGTCGAGCCGTGCACCATGTGCGCCGGCGCCCTCGTCCTGGCCCGGGTCTCCCGCCTCGTGTTCGGCGCGTGGGAGCCCAAGACCGGCGCCGTCGGCTCCCTCTGGGACGTCGTCCGCGACCGGCGCCTCAACCAACGCCCCGAGGTCCTCGGCGGCGTTCTCGAACCGGAGTGCGCCGCCCTCATGGACGACTTCTTCACCGCCCGCCGCCCCCGCGTGTAAGTCGCGTCGCCGGCTCCTGTAATGTTCTTACCGGTGGCGTGTCCGAGCGGCCGAAGGAGCACGCCTCGAAAGCGTGTGAGGGGCAACCCTCCGTGGGTTCAAATCCCACCGCCACCGCCAGTGTTTACCAGCAGAAATGCCCGCGACCAGGTCCTATGGTCGCGGGCATTTCTGTCGGTGAGGTCGTGCGGATAGGAGGCTGGCCGTCTCAACCAATCGCGCGAAGAGTGCCCCCGGGTTGGCGGCGAAGGCGCTCCATGGCCTGCGCCGTCGTCTCGTCGGCGGGCAGGAGGACGACCAGCTCCTGCGCGTCGGTGCGCGGCAGCTCCAGCCGCTCCCGCTGCCACCGCAGCTCGTGCGCGGTGGGGTGGTTGAGCCGAAGCGGGAGCTGTGGCGGGGGCAGGTGGTGGTTGAGCCGCCGGGTGAACTCCTGCCCGGCGAGGGGGGCGAGTTCGGTCGTGAACCACTCGGAGGTCTCCACGGACGGTCCGAGCCACAGGTCGAAGGCCTGTTCGTCGGCCACCTGGTCCCAATCGGCGAAGAACGTCCGGGCCCGCGGATCGGTGAACACATAGCGCGTCAGGTTCGGCTCCTGGGTTTCCAGCAGTCCGCTTCCGCGCATCACCAACTCAAAGCCGTTGGTGTGCGCGAGCACGTCGCCCAGGCGGTTGGTGACGAACGCGGCAGCGGGCTCAAGGAGTTGGAGGGTCGCCAGCACGGTCGGGCGGACATGGCGGCTGGGCGGCGCCGGCCGCCGGTGCACGGCGCAGGCTCCACCGGTGATCTTGGCGAGGTAGCGCAGGTGGTTGCGTTCCGCGGCATCCAGGCTCAGGGCATCGGCGAGAGCGTTGACGATGGCGTGGGATGGGTTGCGGTCACGTCCCTGCTCGATGCGGGTGAGGTACTCGACACTGATCCCGGCGCGCGCGGCCAGGTCTGAGCGTCGCAGCCCCGGGGCACGTCGGCGGCCGCGGTCGGGGATCCCGAACGACTCCGGCTGGATGCTGTCGCGCTTGGCGCGGACGAAGTCGCCCAGTGGCGTGCCCATGAACCGAAGTTTAGTGGCGACGCCGGTTCGCCCGAATGCCTCAGCGTGGCCCTGCGGGGACCAGCCTGCGTCCGGTCTGGTTGCCGGTCTGGCCGCAGTGGACTGTGGATCACATGAGCAAGAAGCAGAACAAGCACAAGCTCGTCATCGTCGTCGGGAGCGTCCGCGAAGGCCGGTTCGGGCCCGTCATCGCCTCCTGGGTCGCCGAGCAGGCACGCGTGCACGACGGGTTCGACGTCGAGATCGTCGACCTCGCCGACATCGAGATCCCGCTGTCGTTGCCGGCGGCGTCACCGAAGTTCGCCGGCGACTCCTATCCGCGCCCCGAAGCAATGGCGCCCCTGACGTCCCGACTGGCGGAGGCGGACGCCTTCATCCTGGTCACACCCGAGTACAACCACAGCTACCCGGCCTCCCTGAAGGCCGCCATCGACTGGCACTTCACCCAGTGGACGGCCAAGCCCGTGGCCTTCGTCAGCTACGGCGGCGCGGCTGGAGGTCGTCATGCCGTCCTCCACCTAGAGAACGTCCTCACCGAACTGCACGCGGTGACCATCCGCGACGGTCTTGCGTTTCCGAACTACTTCACCGCATGGCAGGACGGACAGCCGCTGGACCCCCAGGCGGCCGGTTACGCCAAGACCATGCTGGACCAGCTCGCCTGGTGGGCCGCCGCCCTGAGCGCGGCCCGCGACGCGAGTCCGTACCCGGCCTGACCGCGGACCTCGTGGACTCCGGTCCCGGCGCGGCCGGTTGCTCCCCGGTCGACCGGGGCAAACAGGCGGCGATGAGGCCGATATGGCGGAAATGGACCTCGTTGGCGCGAACGGCGCAATGCCGACGGCAACGTTCGTACTACCAGGTAACCGTTGCGCAAAAGCCTCCCTTCGTTCACTCAACCGGGGGAGGATGCCCCGACCACTGAGCTAGGAGGACGAGGGTGACCCCATCTCCACACCGCCGCAGAGCCGTGGCCGGCACGGCGGTGACCGCGCTGTTGTCGGCCGGCCTTGTCGTGACGGCGGCGACCCCGGCGGCGGCGACGCCGAGTGCCGATGCCGTGATCGCCGAGGTGTACGGGGGCGGCGGCAACGCCGGCGCCACCCTCACCTCCGACTACGTCGAGCTGGCCAACCGGGCCGCGGCGGCGGTGTCGGTGGACGGCTGGAGCGTGCAGTACCTGCCGTCCACCCCGAAGCCGACGAGCACCTGGCAGGCGACCCCGCTGGCGGGCAGCATCGCCCCGGGCGCGAAGTACCTGGTGGCGGAGGCGAAGGGCAGCGGCGGCACGACGGCGCTGCCGACGGCGGACGCGACGGGCACGATCAACATGTCGGCCACGGCGGGCACGGTCGCCCTGGTCAGCGGCACGGATCCGCTGACCTGCATGACGGCGGCGGACTGCGCGGCCGACCCGAAGGTGCATGACCTGGTGGGCTTCGGCGGCGCGGTGGTCACCGAGGGCACGAGCGCCCCGGCCCCGAGCAACACGGCGGCGGTGACCCGCACGGCGGGCGACACCGACGACAACTCCAAGGACTTCGCCACCGGCGCGCCCGCCCCGACCAACAGCAAGGGCGAGACGACCGGCGGCGGCACGACCCCGCCGACCGGGGTGCCGGCCCGCATCCACGACATCCAGGGCACGACCCGCCTCTCGCCGCTGGTCGGCAAGCAGGTGGTCGACGTGCCGGGCATCGTGACCGGCGTCCGCTCCTTCGGCAGCAGCCAGGGCTTCTTCTTCCAGGACCCGACCCCGGACAGCGACCCGCGCACCAGCGAGGGCATCTTCGTCTACACCGGCTCGAAGGCCATCACGGTCAAGCCGGGCGACTCGATCCTGGTCTCGGGCAAGGTCTCGGAGTTCTACCCGGACGAGTCCGGCGCCAAGTCGCTGTACCAGTCCAACACGGAGCTCGACTCGCCGACGATCTTGGTGCTCTCCTCGGGCAACCCGCTGCCGGCGGCTGAAGTGCTGGGCCCGGACACGGTGCCGACGACCTTCGCCCCGACCGGCGGCAACATCGAGTCCCTCCCGTTGCAGCCCGACAAGTACGCGCTGGACTTCTTCGAGTCCCGCGAGGGCATGCGGGTCGAGGTGGACGACGCCCGCGTGGTCGGCCCGACCGACAAGTACAACGAGCTGTACGTGACGACCAAGCCGACGCAGAACCCGAGCGTGCGCGGCGGCACGGTCTACCTGGGCTACGACGACAACAACTCGGGCCGGCTCGAGGTGCAGTCGCTGATCCCGTTCTCCCAGGTGCCCTTCCCCCAGGCGAACGTGGGCGACAAGCTCGCGGGAGCGACCGCGGGCCCGCTGGACTACACCCAGTTCGGCGGCTACGTGGTGCAGGCGACGCAGCTGGGCAGCTACGTCTCGGGCGGCATCAAGCCGGAGACCACGGCCAAGCAGACCGTGGACGAGCTGGCGGTGGCCACCTACAACGTGGAGAACCTGGCGCCGACCGACCCGCAGGCCAAGTACGACCGGCTCGCCGCCAACCTGGTGCACAACCTGGCCGGGCCGGACATCGTGTCGCTGGAGGAGATCCAGGACAACTCCGGCGCCACCGACGACGGCACCGTCGCCGCGGACGCGACGTTGAAGAAGTTCGCGGACGCCGTGGTGGCCGCGGGCGGCCCGCAGTACAAGTGGACGGAGATCGACCCGACCAACGACGCCGACGGCGGCCAGCCCGGCGGCAACATCCGGATCGCCTTCTTCTACAACCCGAAGCGCGTGTCCTTTGTGGATCGTCCGGGCGGCACCGCCACCACGCCGACCACGATCGTCAACAACCACGGGCAGGCCGAGCTGTCGGTCTCGCCGGGCCGCGTGGATCCGACCAACCCGGCCTGGAACGCCAGCCGCAAGCCGCTGGCGGCCGAGTTCCGGTTCCAGGGCCGCGAGGTCATCGTGATCGGCAACCACCTGGTGTCCAAGCTCGGCGACCAGCCGGACGTGGGCCGCAACCAGCCGCCGACCCGGAGCTCGGAGGTGCAGCGGGCGCAGCAGACAGCGGCGCTGCGGGCGTTCGTGGACCAGATCCTGGCCGTGAACAGGAAGGCCAACATCGTCATCCCGGGCGACTTCAACGACATGCAGTTCTCGCCGACGGTGGCCACCCTCACCGCCGGCGGCAAGCTGCGTGACCTGGTGAACGAGCTGCCGCCCAACCAGCGCTACAGCTACGTCTACCAGGGCAACTCCGAGGTGCTCGACCACCTGCTGGTCAGCACCGCGCCGCGTGGCGTGCAGTACGACGTGGTGCACGTCAACGCCGAGTTCGCCGACCAGGCCAGCGACCACGACCCGCAGGTGGTCCGGTTCCGGCCGAGCACCGGCAACGAGCTGCTGGACCAGCTGCTCGACCTGGCGCACCTGTTCGCCCCGCCGGCCAAGTAACACCCATGCGATGAAGGGGTCCTTCCTGGCGTTCAACGTCAGGAAGGACCCCTTCACCACGTCGAACGTCATGATGGGGCCCTTCATGCCATTGTTGGGGGCGTGACACAACCGCGGGCCGGCCAGGTGTTGGCGGCGAACCTGAAGGTGCTGCGCGAGCGCAGCGGCCTGTCGCTGTCCGAGCTGGCCCGCCGGTCCGGCATCGCCAAGGGCACGCTGTCCCAGCTGGAGTCCGGCGCCGGCAATCCGACCATCGAGACTGTGTTCAGTTTGTCGAACGCCTTGAGTGTGCCGGTGTCGAGCCTGCTGACCCTGCGCAGCGACCCGGACGTGGTGCTGGTCCGCTCGGCCGACCTGGACGTGCTCAGCAGCAACGCGGTCGACCTGCGGATGCTGCGCCGGCTGGACGTCACCGAGACCGTGTTCGAGGTCTACGACCAGCGGGTCCGCCCCGGCCAGCAGCAGCACTCCGACGGGCACGCCGGCATCGAGCACGTCACCGTGGTCACCGGCCGGCTGCTGATCGGCCCGCCGGAGGACCCCTACGAGCTGGGCCCCGGCGACTACGTGAGCTTTCCGGCCAATCGGCCGCACGTCTACCGCGCGGTCGACGGGCCGGTGCTGTCGGTGCTGCTGCTCCAGTACCCGGCCGACGCCGGGCCGCCGGCCTTGACCTGCGCCACCTCCGACCCGTAGCGTTCATTTCAATGAACGGGAGGTGGCTGTGCACGTGGTGGTCGTCGGCGCCGGGGTGATCGGCGCGGCCTGCGCCGAGGCGCTGAGCGCGGTCGGTGTCATGGTCACGGTCGTCGACCGCAGCGGTCCGGCGGCCGGCACGACCGGCGCCGGCGAGGGCAACGTGCTGCTCTCGGACAAGGAACCCGGCCCGGAACTCGACCTGGCCCAGGCCTCCCGCCGACAACTCCCGGAGCTGCTGGCGAAGCTGGCCGACGAGCTCGGGCCGGAACTGTCCGATGTGGAGTGGCAGCCCAAGGGCGGCTTGGTCGTCGCGACCACGGATCCTGGCCCGCTGCACGACTTCGCGGCACGGCAACGAGATGTCGGGGTGACCGCCGAGGAGATCACGCCACACCAGGCGTTCGAGCTGGAGCCGAACCTGACCCGCGAGATCACCGCCGCCGTCCACTATCCAGAGGACGGCCAGGTGCAACCCGTGCTGCTGGCCACCACGCTGCTTTCCGCCGTGCGGCAGCGTGGCGGCCAGCTCCTCTCCGGCGTGACCGCGATCGGCGCCACCAAGTCCGCCCTGGTGACTGACAGCGGGACCATTGCCTGCGATCACATCGTGAACGCCTGCGGCCCCTGGGCCGGCGAGTTCGCCACGATGGCCGGCGCGCCGATCCCGGTGCTGCCCCGGCGCGGCCTGGTCCTGGTGACCACGCCGGTCGCGGATCTGGTGCGGCACAAGGTGTACGACGCGGACTACGTCGGGGCGGTGGCCAGCGGTGACGCCGATCTCCAGACCTCGACGGTGGTGGAGTCGACGCCGGCCGGCACGGTGCTGATCGGCTCCAGCCGGCAGCGGGTCGGCTTCGACGACACCATCCAGGTCGACGTGCTGCGTGCGCTGGCCCGCAAGGCGATTCGGCTCTTTCCGTTGCTGGCCAACGTGAACGTGATGCGGGCCTACGGCGGGTTCCGGCCGTACACGCCGGATCACCTGCCGGTCATCGGGGCCGATCCCCGTATTCCGGGCCTCTGGCACGCCGCCGGCCATGAGGGCGCCGGCATCGGCCTGGCGGTGGCGACCGGTCGGCTGCTGGCCGAGCTGATGACCGGCCGGGAGCCGCATCTCGACCCGACGCCGTTCCGGGTCGACCGGCGGGGGCTGGCGGCATGAACGTCACGGTCAACGGCCAGCCGACGACGGTCGAACCCGGCCGGACGATCGCCGCCGTGGTGCCGAACATCGGCGTCTTCTGCGCCATCGGCGTCTGCCACGGCTGCCTGGTCACAGTCAACGGCGTGCCGGATGTCCGTGCGTGCCAACGGGTTCTGCGCGAGGGCGACGAGGTGAGCACCCGATGACCGTGGTGGTGGTCGGAGCAGGACCGGCCGGCGTCAACGCGGCCGTGACGGCGGCGCGGGCAGGCAAGGATGTGCTGCTGATCGACTCCGCGCCGCGGATCGGTGGTCAGTACCACCGGCAATCCTTCCGTGCCAAGGCAATACGCGTCGCCCACGATCGCGTGCGGCACCTGCCGGACACGACCGTCTGGGCGATCGAGGGCAACCGCCTGCACCTCACCGGATCCCGCGTCGTCACGGCGTCAAAGCTGATCCTGGCCACCGGCGCGTACGACCGAACCCTGCCGTTCCCCGGCTGGAACCTGCCCGGCGTCTACACCGCCGGCGCGGCTCAGGCAATGGCCAAGGGGCAAGGGATTGCCTTGGGCCGCAATGTGATCGTCGCTGGAACCGGGCCGTTTCTGCTGCCGGTGGCCGGCTCGCTGCTGGATGTCGGGGCCAAGGTGCGCGTGTTCGAGGCGAATTCCCCGTCACGCCAATGGCTTCGCGAACCGGAGGCGTTGATCGCCGGCCGGAGCAAGCTCAAAGAACTCACCCGGTACGCCAAGGTCGCGCCGTACTACCGCGAGCGCACCGCGGTGATCGCCGCGCACGGCGACGACCGGGTCCGCGAGGTTACCGTCGCGAAACTCGACGCTGACTGGAACCCGTTGCAGGTCAAGAGAGTCCCGGTCGACGCGGTCTGCGTCGGCTACGGCTTCGTGCCGCAGCTCGAACTCGCCATCGCGGCCGGCTGCCGGCTGCACGACGGCTTCGTCGAGGTCGACAAGAACCAGCGCACGTCGGTGCCGTGGGTCTTCGCGGCCGGTGAGATCACCGGCATCGGCGGCGCGGAGCTGGCCGCCCACGAGGGCGTCATCGCCGGCGCCGCAGCCGCTGGTCGGAGACCGGAAACAACCGTCGACCGGCGCTTCGCCGAGGCCCTGACCAGGGTGTATCCGATAAAACCGGGCTGGCGGAGCTGGCTCACCGACGACACGGTCGTCTGCCGCTGCGAGAAAGTCACCCACCGGAAGCTGCGAGCGGCGACCCAACGCGGTGCCACGGCGACCCGCGCGGTGAAGCTCGCCAGCCGCGCCGGCCTCGGCGTCTGCCAGGGCCGCATCTGCGGCGCCACCGTCGCCGACTTGCTCGACCTTGATCCCACCACCTTCGCCCGCCGGCCGATCGCCGTCCCGATCCCGCTCGGCGACCTCGCCGCCAACCCCGTGGAGGAACAGTGATCTTCGATGGAGTGGTCGTCGCGACCGCGCTGCCCTACGACGAGGACCTGAACATCGACTTCGGCCGCTACGCCGAGCACTGCCGCTGGCTGATCGACAACGGCTGCCACGGCGTCGGCCCGAACGGCTCGCTCGGCGAGTACTCGTCGCTCACCGACGACGAGCGCCGGTCCGTGGCCCGCACCGCGATCGAGACCGTCGGCGACGACGGCATCGTGGTCGTCGGCGTGCACGCCCCCGGCTCGCACCAGGCCAAGCGCTGGGCCGAGCTCGCCGCCGAGGACGGCGCGGACGGCCTGCTCTGCCTGCCGCCGACCATGTACCGGGCCAGCGACAGCGAGGTGGTCGACCACTTCGCCGCCGTCGCGTCGGTCGGCCTGCCGGTGATGGTCTACAACAACCCCTTCGACACCAAGGTCGATCTGACGCCGGCGCTGCTGCGCGAGATCGCCCAGATCGACAACATCCTGGCGGTCAAGGAGTTCTCCGGCGACGTCCGCCGGGTGTTGGAGATCCGTGAGCAGGCGCCCGAGCTCGCGGTGATCGCCGGCGCCGACGACGTGCTGCTGGAGGCCGTGCTGATGGGCGCGACCGGCTGGTTCGCCGGCTTCCCCAACGCCTACCCGGCCGAGTCGGTGGAGCTGTTCACGCTGGCCACCCAGGGTCGTCTCGACGAGGCCCGCAAGCTGTACGAGAAGCTCGTCGCCGTCTTCCGCTGGGACTCGCGGACCGAGTTCGTGCAGGCCATCAAGTACGTGATGGACAAGGTCGGCCGCTACGGCGGCCCCTGCCGGCCGCCGCGCGGGCCGCTGACCGAGGCCAACCGGGCCCGGCTGGACGCCGACCTGACCCGGGTGATCTGAGGTGCGGGCCAGCAGGTGTCTGACCGCCGTCGACTCGCACACCGAGGGCATGCCGACGCGCGTGATCACCGGCGGCGTCGGGCCCATCCCCGGCGCCACCATGGCCGAGCGGCGCGAGCACTTCGTCAAGAACATGGACCACATCCGGCAGTTCCTGGTGAACGAGCCGCGCGGGCACGCCGCCATGAGCGGCGCGATCCTCCAGCCGCCGACGCGGCCGGACGCCGATTGGGGCGTGCTCTACATCGAGGTCTCCGGCTGCCTGCCGATGTGTGGGCACGGCACCATCGGCGTGGCGACGGTGCTGGCGGAGACCGGCATGGTCGAGGTCGTCGAGCCGGTCACGACCGTGCGGCTGGACACGCCGGCCGGTCTGGTCGTCGCCGAGGTCACAGTGCGGGACGGGCGTGCGGAGTCGGTGCGGTTCCAGAACGTGCCGGCGTACGCGCACGAACTCGACGCCGTGGTGGCGGTGCCGGGCCTGGGCGAGGTCCGCTACGACATGGCCTACGGCGGCAACTTCTACGCCGTCCTGCCGATCGATTCGATCGGCATTCCCTTTGACGTCAAAGAGAAGGACCGGATGCTGGCCGCCGGTCTGTCCATCATGGACGTCATCAACGCCACTCGGCGACCTGTGCACCGTGACGATCCCGGTATCGCCGGCTGCAAGCACGTGCAGCTGGTCGCACCCGGCACGGACGGCAGTGACGCGCGCAACGCCATGGTCATCCACCCCGGCTGGTTCGACCGGTCGCCGTGTGGAACCGGTACCAGCGCGCGGATGGCCCAGCTTCACGCCCGCGGCGAGCTGGCGCTGCACACGGACTTCGTGAACGAGTCGCTGCTGGGCACCCGGTTCACCGGCCGGCTGGTGGCCGAGACCGCACAGGGCGTGACCCCGACGATCGAAGGCCGCGCGTGGCTGACCGGCATGGCACAGTACTTGCTGGACCCAACCGACCCGTTCCCGAACGGGTTCACGCTGTGAGGAGTGCTCGACATGACTGATCGGCCGGCGAGGCGAGACCCGTCCAGGCTGGTCGAGGCGACCGGATTCCGGTCCTCGGTCGGAACCGGCTGGGGCGACGCGGCCCGCGAAGTCCGGCTGACCCCGGGCGCGGCCGAGGCCGCCGCCAACCACCGCGCGCGGCTGTCGGCCGAGTTCCCCGGCCAGCGCATAGCCGTGGCGTCCGGGCGGGCCCCGGTCCGCGCCAACGACACCGACTACGACTTCCGCCCGGACAGCGACTTCTCCTGGCTGACCGGATGCAACGCCGAGGGCGCGGTGCTGTTGATGCTGCCGGTCTCCGGCGGGCACGAGGCCGTCCTGCTGCTGCGGGAACCCGCGCGCCCGGGCGACCCGGAGTTCTTCGGCAGCGCCCGCGACGGCGAGCTGTGGATCGGGCCCGTGCCGGGCCTGGCCGAGTGGGGCGAGGCGCTCGCGCTGTCGTGCCGGCGCATCGAGGACCTGCCCGGTTTGCTGCGCGGCCAGCATCCCGCGGTGCTGGCGACCGGCGGCGTCGAGCCGATGCTGGACGCCCTCGGCTACGGCAACAGCGCCGGCCTGCGCACCACCCTGGCCGAGCTGCGCCGGTTCAAGGACGCCTGGGAGATCGGCCAGCTCCAGGCGGCCGTCGACGCCACCGTGCTCGGCTTCGCCGAGGTCGCCGGCGAGCTGCCGATGGCCATCAAGGGCGGTGGCGAGCGCTGGCTCCAGGGCACCTTCGACCGCCGCGCCCGCACCAGCGGCAACGCCCCCGGCTACGCGTCCATCCTGGCCGCCGGGCCGCACGCCCCGGTGTTGCACTGGGTGCGCTGCGACGGCGACGTGCCGGCCGACGGGTTGCTGCTCATGGACGCCGGCGTCGAGGTCAACACCTACTACACCGCCGACGTGACCAGGACCTTCCCGGTCAGCGGCAAGTTCAGCGACCCGCAGCGGCAGGTGTACGAGCTCGTGCTCAAGGCCCACCTGGCCGCCATGGCCGACGTGCGGCCCGGCGCCGAGTACCGGGCGTTCCACCACACCGCCATGCGGGTGCTGGCCGAGGGCCTGCACGACTGGGGCCTGCTGCCCGTCTCCGTCGACGAGGCGTTGGACCCCGACGGCCAGCACCACCGCCGCTACATCGTCTGCGGCGTCGGCCACTACCTCGGGCTCGACGTGCACGACTGCGCTCGGGCCCGGGCCGAGACGTACCACGAGGGCACCCTCGCCGCCGGCATGGCGCTGACCGTCGAACCGGGTCTCTACTTCCACCCCAACGACCTCACCGTGCCGCCGGAGCTGCGGGGCATCGGCGTGCGCATCGAGGACGACCTGGTCGTCACCGACACCGGCGCCGACGTGCTGTCCTCCGCGCTGCCCATCACCGCCGACGGCATCGAGGAGTGGGTCAGCGGCTGTCTTCGGGGCTGACCAGCTCCAGCTCCAGCTGCGGCGAGACGTGATCGGCCGCCGCCTGCCTGACCTGCGGTGAGCGCAGGCAGCGGCCGCACGTCACCGGATCGTTCGTCGGCTCGAACCGGGTGAAGTCCCACGTCCCCGTGCCCACGTGACAGCTCGGCGCCGGGATCTGCATGTCCCCCAGCCACCGCTGTAAATGCACCGCGTGCACCGTCGTCGAGCTGCCCAGCCGCCCGTTGCGCTGGTCGAACCGTTGCCGGGCGTGGGCCGCCGTCCCCTCCAGGAGCGCGCTCAGCGGATCCGTCACCCCACCAGCCTGGCACGCGGCCCTGACATTCCGGGGACTTCGAGGCGTCCGCCACCCGGGCGTGGGGGGTG
>Ga0307511_10003982_pt1 | contig 15104 bp, 15 predicted proteins | sample 13_EM_MG_FD_200266 | JGI IMG/M metagenome (GOLD analysis project Ga0307511, IMG submission 200266) | Populus trichocarpa ectomycorrhiza microbial communities from riparian zone in the Pacific Northwest, United States - 13_EM | ecosystem: Host-associated > Plants > Roots > Unclassified | place... | reverse complement strand
GCTGGAGCAGATGGAGGAAGCGGGCGTGATCATTAGGGAACTGACACTACTTCACCGACAACCACCTTCACAGGACCAGCGCTTAGTCGGATCTCAACAACTAGAGAAGCTACAGACAAGGGGGCGGGACCACGAGATAGCCCTCGCCGACCACAGCACGATTATTTCCTTAGATCTCGGAAAACCAACTATCACGACCCTTTCCCCCTTGCCTGAAGCTTTTCTCCTCTTTTTCCCCCTCTGTTCTCCCTCTTTCCTCACGAAAGAGTTCCTCAACGAGCATTGGTTCACGAGTCCACCCACGTCAAACAGGCCCCCGCCGCACCCGGCCACGCCAATGAGGGAATTTGTAACTCGCACACCAACTCTCAGCCAACGAGCTCACGTCGTAGCCCACCACCATGCCATCCAAAGGCAAAAGAAAGAACTCGTGGAAGAAGGATAAGGTCTGTCCCACGATTACCGGTCACCGGCCACCGGCCATCCAGATCCACCACCTCCGCCACCTTCACCGCGACATCAACAATCCCCGCTACCGAGCCTTCGGCCGCCGCAGTCAGCCACACCGCAACCCCAAGATGACAACTCGCCAGGACGGCCAATGAATCACTCGGAGAAACCTGCGGAGCAGATTGCCATAGAGATTTCCAACACCTATCTTATGTTCGAGCAAAGGGTGCACCATCTGCCGTGCCGCAACCGAACAAAGATTCAGCGGACAGTCTGGCACCTAATCCAGCTGATGGACCTTATGCAGTTGGAAGATGATTTTGTACACTCTAACCTCAGACGGATGATGCAGAACTACCAGGCAGCCGAAGAAGCCAGAGCGGGATGATGAGAAGCACAGGAACTTGGTTGAGGAGCTGAGGAGGGAGATGGATGCCAGAATGGAGGGGCACAAGCCTCGAAGGAAGGCGGGAGAGGAGGAGGTAGGGCGACTAGAGCGGTTATTGGGGAAGGAAAGGGAAGAGTTAGAAGCGGAATGGAGGAAGACACTCGAGCTAAGAAAAACCGTGAGATCTCTGGAGGGGCGCGTTGACGAGCTGAAACCTGCTCCACCAACACCGGTTGCACGCGCGTCCCCCCAGACCCCAATCGCTCGAGTAGTACCACCAACACCACCACCGACAAACTCCGTCTCGAACCAGACAGCACCACTACCAGGGCCAGAGACACCACGTGCTAGCCTAGCACCCCCTGAGCTCCCACTGCCTACATGCACCTACACAGAGGCCACACCCAAGGCCTCCTATGCACCGCGGAAGCGAGAGACAGGGAAGCAATCACCCCGACCCCTAGCCCCAAAGCAATCCTCCATCCCAATCACTCTCCTACTTCTCAGCCGATCGTTCTGCACGACCCTCCCACTCAATACAAACCGGGTATGATGACGAGGTGGCTGGAGAAAGATAACGAGCGGATCAACATTCAAGGCATCAGATGGCTACCTAAAGATCTCGCACCAGGGCAGTGTGCTAGGAAATGTCTAATAAACAAATAAGATACGGTCATCCCTTACAGCGTCTTTATTTAGAGCTGTAGTCTTTGTTTTCTTGAATCTAGAACTACTATTTCTATTCTAGAATTGTTGTTTGTTGATCCTTAGATAAGATGAAGTCATAGGTTTCTTTTGTAGCCATGCTGATACTATATAACTAGGTTGTTTATATAGATAGCATTTATCTTTCTTTTTGAGTTTTTCTTTTTCCCTATCTGTAAAGGATTTGTAATTTGTCTTATGTTTTTTAGTATGTGAAAAATGGCCTTATATTCTACCTGGCCCATTTTTTTTATATGTAAAGTTTTTTGAATTTTCTATTACTTTGGGAGGTAATTAGAAATCTGATTTCTTGCATTCTATTGCTTTCCTAATAAACTATAGTTTATGAATTGAACAAGATTTCCTCTTTTGGATTGGTAGCTATAAAGGTCAATAAGTATATTCTGTTCTAGCTTATACATATTTTGCTTTAGTAATAAATATCTCAAATAACTTATCTTAGTTAACTGCAAGTTCAACAGAATGTTTAATTAAAGTACTTAGAATATTTCAAAATTTCATTTTTATTGTATAGTATAAGACAGAAGCTTTACTCTTTTTATCTCTATATCTAATTTGCTAGTCATGTTAGACTTGTATATATATATTAATAATGATATGATATCTAAATTATTCTTGATAAAAGATCTTATATTTTTTCTATAATTTTTGCCTAAATATCAATAAACTACTCTTCTGTTTGAGAAAATTGATAATACCATATATGTTTTTCTATTGTAGTTAGATTTACTCACAATAGCTATTTAACTATCTAGCAACCATTTCCACAAACCTAAAGCTTGCTTGTTCCAAACCATTTTTCCTAGCAATATCAAAGCCATATCACTTTTATTATTTTACTACTGTCACCAAAATAAAATTGGCATTATAACTTTGCAACTAATATTACAATCATTTTCTGTCTTGTAGATATTCTTTACACTACCCAACTTATCTTTACTAGTGGTAAGCAATGTAGGTTCCTAGCGGCCACTTATTTGGTTTTATAAGTTAAGAAATTTATATATAGTGCCACTCGTGAGCAGCATACCCTATCTGCCAGTCACAGGCAATTAGTATAATTATTAAATTTAGTAAATGTTAAGTGACCAAAATGTTCTACTATACTCAAAATTCTCAATGATATTATTTTTGACCAACTCTATCCATATTATATACCCTTCCTTATGCTAAGTGGCATATCTTGATATATCTTATGGAACTTGAGGTTAGTTAAACTTAGGACAATCATAACATCTTTTGTCTATATCTTATTGCACAATTTCTTTTTTACTACAAAATTCTAATTGTTGTTTATAGTTATTATAGGTAATAGGCAAGAAGTTAGTTTCTTAATTACAGGTACTATGCCCGAATTTCTGCCATCCCTTCAATTTGCTAATTTAAACGAAAGAAAAGCTGGCTCTAGACTTATACAATAGGTAGATAATGTTTCACATTGTTATTGATAGGTGGGATGGCCTAATGCTATGATAAACATCATATTTTTTAGTCAAACACAATCACAAAGAGCTATAGGCAAACACTATTATAGATTATAGCCTAAACGCCATTAAGTGTTAACTAAATAGAGCGTATTTACTAATATTTATCCCACTAAAAGCTTCTAACCAGCTACTAACCTTATGTGTCAAGAGAAAAATATTTCAAAATTTTTGACTCCTTAGTAAACTTCAATTAGATTAGCTAATGCTACTTCTATAGCTAGTTAGGTTTCTCGTTAAAATTAATCTACCTAATCATTTATGCCGATGTTGAATTTATTTATATATGCAGTTATCAATAGACTATGCCTATGAGTTCTAGCTGAGTGATTATAAATTGACCAACTAGAACAGAATCCGATCAAATAGTAAATAGATGAATCTATTGTACTTGCTAGGATAGGTATACTATTATTGATTCCTTTTTTATTCAGGCATGCTCTGCTGCAAAAGAATAACTTTATCAATTCAATTGTTTTATATATCAAATTGAAGAATTATTTATATTGCTCGTGGACCTATAAGCCTCAAAAATAACATTTCAAATAATCTGACTGCTAGGCAAACCACATTTATATTAGGCAATACTACTTGCTAGGTATCTACAAATATTCTTGTTTCTACTGATACTATAAGAATGATTAATTTATTGAATGCGAATTTTTCAATGGATTATATTTCCATAACTTCTTAGTCCTAGCTGTTAGAGGTGATATTGACTTAGAAATATATCGATCTATTGCTAAGCTCCAGTTAGGTATACCATTATTAAATCTTTTTGATATATCACAAACCAGTACTACTAAACATTTATCAATTCAAGTATGTTATACAGCTAATTAAGGATTTATTTAAATTACCTATGGAAGGAACAGTATGTATATCACACGCGAATAGCTGTGCTGGCCGAGGGAGGCATGTTCTCCCCTCCAGCAGTCAAGAATATATACTTATGCTTCCTATTCAATTTATATTCCCATTTCTTTAGTCTCTCACTACTCTTTCTACCTAACAAGTCCAATTACATACTTATAATATATAATTTTCTTTTAATCATACCTTTATATTTATTTAGTTCTACTATATATTATTTATTTTACTTTAGATATAGTAATCTACTTGATTATGAACTATTCTATTTTATTCTATGTCCAACCATATCAAATGTGCTGCTCTTCCACTAGAACCTAGCCAGACTACTGTTTACCCTACAATATGCAAATATTCTTTCCAAACTAATAGCTTTTTATAGTTATAAAGTATCAAATTTCCAGTCTACTCTAGCAGTGTTATTTGTACTAACTTGTAAAACATTACAATTGATCCTATAGATATAAATAATATATTTAAAAGTACTACTTTTAGCCTTTAGTACTCATTTAAAGACCGATAATCAAAATAGTGATAAGCCTCATTAAATTAATATATTTCTATACTACATCTTTCCGTGTCTCTCCTTCTTACCATTATTTTAAATAAGGGCCTGTATATTCTATAGTTTTTAAATATTATTCTTATCTATATTCTGATCTGGGAATAGATTCTTAAAACTGTTTTATCTCTATAATGTTGGAAACAATAACATACTTTTTATATATAATTCAAAATCATTAGCTACTTAACAATCATCGTACATAAAGAACTAGTCTATATGGTTCCTAATTCCCTAATTGTAAATTCTTTCTCTTTACCAACTAGGTTGTCTATTACTTACATAGTATCTTAACTATATAGTATAATGTAATTTTTAGTGACTATAAGGATAATTAGCAAGGTTTCTTTATTTTTTAGTTGCCAAATATCCCGCAATCTATACTACATTGCTAGATACTTTATAGCCTGAGTTTCTCTATCTAACTCTTTTATTTTGTAGCTTGGTGAATGGCTGTAGGATTTGTAGTATATTATCACTATAGCTACTTAAAATGTATACCTCCTTTACTATATTATGTAAAGTCTGGCAATCCTTTACAGAATACTGAGATAAGCTCCTATAGAATTAGATTTTATTAGTGTAAAAACATTATTAGTAGGTGCAAATAGTAATATAAAGTATTTACATATATACATTAACTTCAAATAATATTTTAAAAGCGAAATACTTTAAAAAGTTATTAATTTTTATATTGAAGTTATGAAACTATTATTTCTATTTTGATATTAGTCCTAATTTAGACTTTAAGCCTAAACTTCTTAGGATTTTAGATTTTATATTTGAGGCTTTCTATCTATTTTCTATTTCGCATATAAAAATGGTTATTTTATGGAATTAACCAATAAACCTCTTATATTCAGTATATTTAACAAGCCTATGCCTGCCTTCTTTAGATCTGTTACTTTTCTTTTAGTATACACTAAAAGTCCCTATATATATGAACATCAGCACAAAAAGATCTACGTCTTGACGCGGCACATCTTCTAGTGCGTCTCATTCTTCTTGAAAATTCCCGTACGTTGTGTTGCTTCCAGCTCCCAACACGCCAAATTATATCCTACTTTCTTTTACTACCCTCTATGCTGCACCTTTAGCCTGACGCCTAGTGTCCCTCTTCTTGTACATTTCATAATCATTCACACAATAGCACTTGTCATCACATCATCATTCTTATATTTGTTCCCCAAATTTCTCTAATTCGTTGAGTGCAAAATATTCATTGCATCTCTCACGACTATATCCTGACACCCTACCAGAAAACTACACCTCCAGCACCTCTTACTCCTATGCTTCACCCCCACCCATTATCCCCTCCCTGTCTTGCCCTTTACACCAATTTCCCACCAATTCTTCCCCCAATACTTCATGTCTTCCACCCTTACAGCTGCGTCTGCGGTAGACCCTATTCAGTATACAAAACATTCCCATCTATATCCGTTTTCACTTGGTCCATCACCGCAGTCGTTTTTGGGTCATCTGGCAGACCCCCGCCCGCCGCTGTATTCCCTGTTCTTTTTACTGCCAAGTCCGCAATGTAGTCTACAATTACCTTCCTGAACTATACTACCTGCTTTCCCGACAATTCATCCTCTTCCCTATAGCAGAGTACCCTGAGCTCTCCCTCTGGATCGCTCTCATGGAATCCGTCTGGAAATGCAGCCTTGTACTTCTCTTCCCGGGTCTCTAGCTACTGCTGTTGCCTACGTATCTAACGCCGACAATTCTCCAAATTCTGCTTAAATTTGTGCTCTTTACTTAGGACGCCCCTCTTACCCCTTGCCCGTTTATACACCTTTTCCCTGGAGTCTTCTACCTCATCCACATAGTACTCTGGGCCATCAAAGAGGCCCAAATTGAACTAATACCTGCTAGGATTACCCCCAGCAAGAGGTGCACTATGGGCCTTCACTGTAGTGTCTCTGTACAATACAAGCAATAAGTTGATAGGTACTGCCCCAGCCAACCGTAGGAATCCATCCGGATCAGCATTAGAGCGAATGTGCATAGCATCAGCGAGGACCTTAATATCATCACCATCCTCATCTAGAGCATTTTCTAAGGCCATGATAAGTTCTCTCCACTTCCTACCACCTGGCAGGTACGAAGAAACCTTGCCGTGGAGCTCGTTCAGGAAAGGTTCGTACAATACCTCCAGCTTTTTCACCCTTCATGCTTTCCAACTCCATTTTCCAGCGGCGGGGTGATGCACATCATCCTGTCGATCCAGGATGTATATTAGTACAGGTTATCCGTTCTCAAACATAGCACTTTTCCTTGTTACTGTCCCTTCTGCGTCAGCTCCTCCATCTTCTTTATACTGTTCCACCTCTGCCACTAGCTCTTCCTGGGCTGCTGCCCTCCTACGCTTACCATGAGATTCTGTGACCGTTTTGAAACTTTTGAGCATAAGGTCGTTTAAGGCTTTGTGTGCCTGTTTTATATTATCTGGCTTCTGGTTCTGACCTATCAAACTGGCCTCGGATAAGGGAAAATCTTCTAACCCATCTCATTGCATAAGGAACTCATCCTAGTCATTCCCCCCATCTTTCTTCTACTGCCAGGCTTTTCTCCTGATCCAAAGGTTCAGTTCACTTCACTAGCTCATATGTCTTGCGGAGTTCTTTCTTCTGCCCCACACAACGACCTTATAGGGCCAGTCCAAGATGGTCATGGAGTTGTTGATGACATTTGCTGCAGAAGACTTCGGATTGGTGCTGGGTTACATCGGTAGTACTACAGGCTCAGGTAGTATATAATTTAAGAGAAGTATTGGGAGTATAGTATTACTTTTGGATATCAATGTGTTGTGAGATGGGAATCTTATCAGTATTTATGGTTACCCCCCGTACTGGCCATAGACTCTAGTGGCATTCCCATAGAGGCATCTGGCTTTGCCATAGACCCTGGTGGCCTGGCCTAATAAGTCCCTCTACACTTCCCCATCTTTTTCATCTAGAATCTGATGCCAAACACCCTGCCTCAATAGTTTTTGGTTCGACTCCATACTCTACTAACCTATCTAGTAGTTTCAAACCTCTCCTTCATCTCAATGTTACTTTAAGATTCCAAAATAGTTCATATCAAGGCCAGCCTAGGTGATAGATTTTTGTGGATCAGCCCTTTTTGCCTGCATCCGAAATCCAATAAAACACATTTAGGTTCTATATTCCAGTCCGAAATGGTCACATACAACTAAAAATTAACTAAAATTGCCACAAGTTGACTCAGGCTAATTGACTAATGCCTGGCTCTTAAAACTCTATATATATGTTGAATGGTAAGCTCAGGATCCCTTCCGCAGGTGCCCACCTTTTATTAATATAACATTTACCGAACTACATCTACTTAGGACATTAGAGGGTACTGTAGAGTTGCCCAACCCGCTTTCCATTTCCAGTTGCATTTTAAGAGTCTTGGCGAAACATATATATCAGAACTGTATCTGATGGAATAGGTCACAATAGTAATAAAGCTAGTCCGATATAGAAATAACAAGGATTTAAGATAGATTTTCTAATCACAAATAGTATTCCACGTTTCTAGATCTATCCTATTATTGACCAACCAGCCCTCTCCCAGCTCCAAGAGAATCGAGTGCGCAATCCCCTCAATTTTCACCATAGGCACAACTAGGCCCTCAGCGGCCATTAGAAGGCTAACGACTAGCATCCCTTCTGCAACCTGGACTGTCCCCCCTCCAACAGTTTGAAGCAAAGTTACATGTGCTAGTCGATATATACTCCCCACCTTACTTGTTAGTTTGAAGAGCGCATTCAATCTGCCGAGTATTCGTTCAATCAATTAGCCCGTCTATGCCATACCCGATGCAGCGTGTCTTCTAACCTAAACCCAATAATTTCATTTTTTCCCTCGAAACTTCTTTTCTTCCGTAGACCTGCAGATGTGTACAACAAACTCACGCCCACTCAAGTTTAGGACTAGAATTTGGAGAGCACCATATGCTTGGATATCCCAATCTAACAGCCTCACTGCATCGGAATCTGTATCCAGTCCACATGTTAAAAAAACCCACATTGCCACCTTCAGATCACACAAGCCACCTGTATACTACAGGTTTTCAAGATTTGATACCATTGCTAAATCTATTTTACTCTGCATTCTTAAGTAAACTTGGCCCTCCTCGGAGCTGCTTCCTACGTCCCGTGTTGGCTGTTCGGTTTCCCTGATATTCCTTCAAGCACTAAGCGTTAAATCCTTCATGGTGAAAGTGTGATCCCTTATATAGGTGGTGATGATTTGGGATATTGCATTAACTTTTTTACTTTAACAATAGGTGTTCTTGAATCCCTTGTACATGGATTCACTAACATCCGTAGAATATTGACCTAGCATACCAAACTTTGTTAACTGCTCAGGATAATGAGAGATTAGATGAATCTTCAGGAAATTGTAGTGTGCTCCTTCTTGTATGACCTCATCTACCCCCTCCTGACATTCCAAACGGTTTCCTAACGTGTTTTGAGCTTTGCCGACCTAGCGAGCTTTGCAAACGATGCTTGTGATTGCTCCTTCACTATGTTCCTGTGCGCCTCTACCGCTTACTTCTTTGCTTTCTTACCTGCACAACAGAGTAAGAACGCATCTCTGGTCTCATGCAACTCCCACAGGTATTTTTGGAAGTAAGAAACCGTTTAGTCTGTATGGTCAGGATACTGGATTACAAGGTGGAAGTCAGTGATGCTACGTACACAGAGGATTTCTATGTCGAACTGTGGTAGCTGGCCCCCAGTCAGACGTGCTTGATTGGTATTCCGACACAAAGCGGAAGCAAACGTTGAAAGAATACCCTTAGCAAAGTTCCATATCTTCTTTCTGCACCATTGCTAGACTACTCGGTATTCTTTTGTAGGAACAAGGAAGACGAAGTGGGGTGGTAAACGCCACCAGACATAGTTAATGGCATTTATTCGCTCCAGATATTCCAAGAAACTTTGAATCCAATCTATTAAATAATCAAATATTCCAACGAGAACATTGTGCAAGATATCCGCTCGGACTAGCTCAGGTGGGTTCAAATTGGGGATTGACCACAAAGCGTTTTTAATATCCTTCATTCCGTGTGCAGTCAGACTCCCTCCCTCGGATCTATCATACGCTATAGCATAATCTGTATGGCAGCAACTATGATAGCCAGTGTTCGAATACTCGCCTATCTTCTTAGTGGAGGTTGTGCAAACAGGATAGCAGTTTGTAGCAATAGCATATAGAGTAGCATTTTGCATGTGGTCAGCCAGCAAATAAAAGAGCTTAGGAAAGTATAAGTAAACATTCTCATCAGTGCAAACCATTTCATATCCTTCCTGACATGCCACACGAGATAAAGGCTTTAGTAAAGCTGTTAAAACATCATGAATAGTTTGCAAAGGCTGTGTTTCTTATGTTTCCAGTGAATATCTAAGTATTTTGTTGACCCGTTGGGGCCCAATTGGTAACCGTGCGATTGGTATTTAGGCATGAATGATATATGTATTTTGTTTTAAGTTTAGGATGTTTCCTATACTCATATACACAGGCCATAGCTTTTTATCCCTGAAAAGTTGGTGAGGTGTGTTTCGTCTGATGCTAATAGAATGGGTACAAGTGTTGCTCCATCCGGAAGCAATTTCTAGTATGTAAAATTAGTCTGAGATCCAATACGGAATGTCCAAAGTGCTCACCTGCTGGTCCTCCCACCATGTTGCAGTATTGATTTCACTATATATCCAGTTTCTTTACTTGTCATATTCTTGCCAAGGCCTCTATACCATATTGGATGCTTACATCTTCTAATTCAGAAGATACTTCACTGCTGAGATAATATTTGGGTAATGGAACTGTACTCCATTGAGCAAGGGATAGTCTACTATGCCTAATAACCAGCGAGGTTCATATACTGCGGCATCCACCAGCTTGTACATTGTGTAGGCCGAACAAAATTGAATATCATGCATCAGATTGAGGCCCTGTAAAATCCCATTCTAAAAGAATTACTCTATTTTCCCCAGTGAGGTTTTGGCAGAATGGTAGAACTGTGCCAGTCAGTAATCAACTGGATGCCGGAATATAGCGGATAAATTGGAGCTTTGATGTTGTTTCAGAAACACATACACTCATATAAGAATACCTGTACGTGAATGGAAAATTTGTTTTGACGCGTAGGATTATATGCTATCATTGTTGGATTCTAACTTGTTAAAGAAGTTACGAGGTTCGTTATCAGATCCGCCACTCTCAGATCCATAATGGGAAATTTCACAATCTGATAAACAAATGTACGCCAGGACATCTATGTAATTCTCAGAAGTTGCTAAATCCCTTACATCGTATACCTGACACTTTCGAGAGTTGGGTGCTTTCAGACTTGCGTGTTTATAGTCTGAATGCACTTTATCTAGGTTCTTCAAATATGCTTCAGTAGAAGTATATAGTTTCGGACACCACTAACATCATGTTTTGTGCCTGTTCATATTGTTTCGTATGCCTTCCGTATCGTAGAATGTTTCTGAAAATTATATAGTTGAGTGGAGTTAATCCGACGCTTTGGATCAGAGAAAACCAGAGTAGTTGGAGAGTTTTGATCCTACAGAGGAACGAGGATCTTCTTTATAGTGCAAAGGGTTCATACTAACAATAATATCAGAGTGCAAGAAAGAACTTACTACATAGGGAAGTTCTTGGGAATGCGGAAACAAGGTTACTAGAGAAAAGAATCGAGCATATACAGGCTTTACTCTTTTCTGCCACAGATGTAATTGAAATATTCTATAAGTCGGCAACTCAACTTTAAATATCGAAAAACTGTAGTAGTTAGTTTTGGCAGGCCTTAGAAATTCCATATGGCTAATGTAAGCAAACAGTGCCACCTGAAGGAGAGAAATACTGGTATTTCTGCCAGGACCCTAACTGACTCTACTAACACCACTATTACCACACCAGACTACTATCACAACAGTGAGCAACACAGAGGTTTGTTAAGAAAGAATATTAAGTCTGAAATAATATGCTAACAAGCTGACGCAGGTCATCCAACCTAGAACAACTAATAATTAGCCTTTTTTCTATATATCTATAACGCAGATATTGTCAAGGTTAGTAGTGCTGCCTAGCTATGTCTATGACATGGTGAGCTTTAATTGAGACACAAATAGTCCGAAAATGTTATCTTGTAACTGATAGGTTAGCCAAGCAATAGAGTTTTTGGGGTAGGTAGATGATCTGCAATACAATACTTGTAGTACTCTAGTAACAGCGTGGGCGATGGGACATGTAGTCACAGGAAAAAGATCGGCTGGGATTACCCTTTGGGGAGAGTTTAAGATATACATTGTGTCTGAAAGTTGATTACCTCTGTCCGGAGAAGCACTTTTTGAGGATAGTGTGAAAAAGATAAGGGAATCAACTAGGCCAGCCTTAGATCAGCTCCTGGAGAGCATCCTGAAGAGAGAAGAGAATAGTAATGAAGTTTTCACTGTACAAAAGCTTCATATAGGGGAACGGTTGCAGGGACAGGAAGAATTGTTGAGGGGTAGGGGGGAAGGGAAGGCTGCAGCAGAGGCCCATATCAGGGCAGTTCAGGAGGCCATGGTAGAACAGTTTGATAGAGACAGCGCAGCGTGGAGGTATATAATAGGGGCTGGGAGATCGTGTGGGCACGGCCGGGCTTGAGGCGGCATGCGTTAGAATGGGAACTTGAGTCAATGCATGAGGCAGTAGTATTTTTTTTTTTTTTGGTTAATTGATTGTGGGAGAGTATAGATTGGTTTTGTATTTTTTTTTATTTAGTTAGTCGATGTGGGTGTGAAATGGGGAATAAATACAGGAAGTTGAACATCTCGTGTCAAAGAAGTTCCAAAGCATGTATACTATTGTCAACTGGAGCGAAAGCCTTCCAGCTGCAAGCCTGTACTACAGGCAGCCGGTATAAGCCGCAAACGTACTGCCTTGCTAGCACTACCACCACCTGCCGGTTTACAAAGTCTCAGACCAATTGGGCTGCAATTAAGGAATGAGATCTCATTTGATGAGTTCAATGATAACTATAATAATGAAGATTATGGGGTATGTGTTTGACAAGATCTTGTACAAACAGGATAAACACTGATCTCAAACGCAGAACAGTGGAAATGAGAATGAAAGTAACGAAGGGAATGGTGCTGGAAAAGGTCTTTTGGCATCAGGGATTGGGCAAAGCACCAGTTCATTTGCGCGCATACCAGATAAATATTAGGGAATAACTAATATCGCGTCTAAGATCATGGAAAGCTTACCTTGATATCAAAAGCCGCTCCAGACACCAGGTGAGGTACTCCTGTTAATTCAGGCAGAGTGAGAGCAAGCTCAGAGCAAAAATGAACACATCCAGAAGGTCAGGGAGGTAGATGCCTATGTAAGTCAGCAGCATTCCTCCAAATATCATCGGATTTCTAAAGGGTTATAGCTTAAAAGTATATACTCACGGACTTGGGCTCACCTGGTAGCTGAATGCCGTACAAGCATCACCAAGATTTATGGCATCAGTGACTTGTCAAAGGAAGAGATGAAGGAAGAGGTTGCAAAATTGCACAAAGGTGATCGATTCTTTTGCAGATGATCTACATGAGAGGTGAGAAGACGCCATCTATCAGCTATCCAACAGTAACGTTCCATAAATCCAAAGGGCGGTTTCGTAATAAAGAAATAGTTACAATCATATACCAGAAGTATTTTCAGGGGCCTTAGAGAAAGTGAAACAGGGAACCTAATTTTTTGGAAAAGATTAACAGGGTTTTCATTTGTTTTGTTGCTACAACCATCAAGCATTATTTGAATCCTTGGAAGATGGGAGATTGTGCAGAAAGTGTGACGGACTTCAAGTCCAAAACAGCCTAGTATAAGTAAACAAGAGACTCAATGTGTTGGAAGAAGGCTAATGGAATCAGTCACATGTGATAGAATAAGCAAGACATGGGGAAAGAATGAAGGCGTACAGGACTTGATCATAAGTAATGTCCAGGGGGATCTCGCATGTCGGATTGCACCCCACATGAAGATAGTTGAGATCAAGTCCACGGACGCACCAGAACTGGAAGACTAAGAGAAGTATGCAGCCGAACTACACCAAGAGCTACTGCACTTATAGAACCAGGTACATGTGCCAGAGAGTAAGCGACTTCGTGAGACTGGACAATTGAGAGATCTGTCGGTTGAGATCGCAGAACCTTTGGAGCCTCAAGTAGTTGAGATTGATAAGGATGAGGAGCAGGGTGGTATCGAAGATGACCAGCTCAGTAGTGGAGATAATGGACCAGATTAGGGAAGGCACTTATTGCGTTGGGTATCGTTGTTGGGAGATATACAGGATGGTTTTGGTATTCCTGTTTTTCTTGTATTATTTCTGATGTTTTTCGTCTTTATACAATGATTTTCTTTTTTTGTTATTGCGTGTTTGGTTGTTACAGTACTTACGGAATGTATTTAGCTTATTACAAAAAGGACAAGTTGATTGGCGTAAGGATGTACAGCGTCAGATTTCCTATTTATTCCTGAAGTAAAGTTGTGAGTTTTGGGATGAGGATGGATGTGAGGAGAGGAAGTGACGGGAAATAGATGGGTGAATAGGTGGAATAGAGAGAGAGAAAATAGAGGAGATAAACAAGAGCCCATTGGTTATGACGTGAGAACACAGAGGAAGAAACAATGGCAATGGCACCAGAATGTGTAGGGAATGTACTCTGGAGACCAGCTGTGTCAGAATGATGAATCGAAGAAGATCACATGAATGCTTAAGCGTAAGGGAAGGGGAACAAAAGTGTGGCATGTACAGAAGGATTTGCTACAAAATAAAACTTAGGCAACAGGTAAGTAGAAGAAACAAGTGTTGTTGAGGAAACATAATAAGAGAGTGTGTAGCAAAAGCGTAGTCAGAGGAGGGGAGGGAAGGGACGTGCCAAGTCGGAATAGGAATTCAATGAAGGTGGAGGGGAAATAAGCGCGAAGGGCAAGGAGATGGGAAGTAGAAGCAGGTGGGAGCGAAAGAGAGTTAAAAAGATATCGTGAGGAGGAGTGGTTCCGGAGCAAAGGATCAAAGGTGCAGAAGTTAAGGGAATTGCTCTAACAAGGACGAAATGGGACGTGTGGCGTTTAGGAAGGTAATGAAAATGGGTGGGAATCGGGAAGATGGAAGAACTGGAATTTGCGTCATAAAGAGAAGAATACGATAGGTTGTGTCGGAAGAATATGGCTGCATTTAATAGATAGACCGTTTCTTATATTTGTCTTAGTACGCATTTCCTAGCACCTATTATGTATACCAGATAGCTGAGGCATAGTAGCTTACGTTCTATTTCAGTAATTGTGTCCGGTGGGTGTGTGCCAGTGGGAGGTGTGCGCCTTCCTGGTACCGGTGGTGGAATAATTACCGGTACTGGTAATGGTCTCGCTGCGGCTGGTTCCCAAACAGGGGTAGCCTCTGGCCTTGCCGCTCGGACGGCAGCCCTCTGCCTCTCTGAAGCAGACTCTGTTCTCGCCTTAGCGGACCCTTGTTTAGCTGGCATGTACGCAGGCTCTGCCGTCGGAGCCCCCATATCTGGAAGCCGATCGACTGGCTCAATTGCTATATCTGGAATATTTGCAGCCAATGCAG
>Ga0307511_10003981_pt1 | contig 15105 bp, 8 predicted proteins | sample 13_EM_MG_FD_200266 | JGI IMG/M metagenome (GOLD analysis project Ga0307511, IMG submission 200266) | Populus trichocarpa ectomycorrhiza microbial communities from riparian zone in the Pacific Northwest, United States - 13_EM | ecosystem: Host-associated > Plants > Roots > Unclassified | place... | reverse complement strand
TCTCTACTACACCTTCAATGAGCAGGTTCGAATTTGTGTGCCTAACACCCCTGATTGCAACTCCATCATCAAAGACACCCTCCTAAAAAAGATTCACACCTCCCTTGGTCATGCAGGTTTTACCAAAACACTCTATGGGCTCATGAACAACTTCTACTGGCCTAAGATGGCTAGGAACACACGAGAATACTGCAAGACATGCGCGGTATGTCAGCAGGCAAAAAACTCCACTCAAAAGCCTTATAGGCTCCTCCACCCCCTACCCATCCCCAGCAAGCCATTTACCCACCTCACCATGGATTTTCTTGCCCTCCCTGCCATCATAGGCCACGCTACTAAAGTCCACTACAGCCATGTGTGGACTATAGTATACAGGTTGACCAAGTATACCCTTGTCCTACCCCTACCAGATGGCTATACTGCAGATACCCTAGTCACCTTATTTATGTCTCATGTATGCCCACACTTTGGATACCCCTTGGATATTGTCACGGACAATGACACGCTCTTCTATTCCGCGGTGTGGTCAGGGTTCTGCAAGCTCAACTCCATCTCCCAGTCATTCTCTACCCCCTACCACCCTGAATCTGATGGTCAGTCAGAAATTGCCAATAAGGTAATTTTAACCATCTTAAGGGCCAAGCAGTTGGAACATGGTGGTAGTGGGCTCCCTGCAATTCCCCTAGTACAAGAGGCAATCAATAATTCCGTGGATGCCACCAGAGGATGCACCCCCCACTCTCTTGTTTTCAGATTCTCCCCCACCTACCAAGATACCCTTGTTGGCTCAGATATCCCTACAGTTAGACCAGATGGTCTAACTCAAGCCATGTGGGCACCAGTGCAGGAGAAGATGAATAACAGCCGCGTGGAGATGACCAGGCAGGCCAACACGAAGAGGAGGATGTCTCCAGAATACAAGATTGGTGATTTAGTCAAGATTCACCATTCTGGAATAAGCAGTAATTCTCAATACTTCAAACTGGGACCTGTCTTCCTTGGCCCCTACCCTATCTCAGCCGTGTACCCTGACACTGACAATTACACGCTCGAATGCCCCCTCGTACCCTCCGGCCACCTCAAGGTCCACACCTCCCTCCTTGCCCCCTGGCATCAAAATAATGATGCCAAATTCCACTCCAGATCCCTACCTGAAGCAGGACCAGTAGAGTCTGACTCTCTGGGTGACAAGTGGGTCTTCGAATGCATCGTCAAGCACGAAATTAACAAGAGGAATAAGGTCGTCATGTACTGGGTCAGGTGGGAAGGTTATGGAGATAATCAAAATACCCAGGAACCAGAGGAAAGTCTCCCCCCCAAAGCTATGAAGGATTATTGGAGACAGCATGCCTGGACTGGTAACCAGCAAAAAAAGCGTCGAGGAAGGAGGAACAAGTAGTGTATTGGGTGGATATGTCTCTAGGTTATTGCAGGGTTTGATACCCTTGTCTTATTATATTTTTCCTTGTATTTTTTCAATTTCCCTGTCTGATTTGTAGTGGAGGATTTTTCTAAGAAGGGAAGCATGTAAGGAACTGGTTTTCTAGTATATGTTTTGTCTACACGTGTTTTATCTATGGCAGTTTTGGTGGATTTTATTGAGTTATATCAAGGCACGTTTTTGGCCTGTTTTGGCAGCTACTCTTTTTGGACATGTTTGGATTAGGAAGGATTATATTGGGATTAGTCTTATTATTTTTCCTTGTAGTTTTCTCGTCATATTTCTTTATTATTACCTGTCATATTTCTATATCATTCTGGGTTAGTTTCATGTATGTCAGCTTGCTGACCACCATCTCCTGTTATGCCTGCCTAATTGGGCAATAGCTTATTCTGTTTTCTTGTTGCTTGTTTATCTCGTTGGCAGCCTTGTTTCTGTTACCTTGTTAGGCATCACCGTGACACTATACGTGTCTATAATGAGCCATCAGGTATTCATTATGAGCTGGTATCATAATGAGTCTTTACTGTTGCCTAGAATGAGTCTAAGTAGACTCATTGCCTTAGGAACACAGTATCTATTAAAGATCTGAATTCCACGGCCTTAGATAGGACAGTTCTCGTTCACCACAGTCTAGTCTAGCGACCTCAGAAATACACAAGCTACACTGGTAATATTCTAGTCCACTTGTACCTCTTGATCCCCAACCAACTCTACACTCAACAACCCTTAGCCACCTACTACAATCCTGTATAGGACATAGTGGGCGTGCTTAAGACCCTATAACCACGTTGGTAGAGCCAAGTTCCTTGCATAACTCCTCTACTAACTTGGCCCACACTTACAAGTCTTCACCAGCGCACTGAGTCAGACAACTGAGATTAATCTGATTGCCTCCTGACACAAGCCACTCTGTTACAAGACTATTCTATGCATTAGGTATATAACCAACTATATCCTCATTGTACAATACCAAATCGACACCTTAAGAACCATCCAATCCATAAAGAATTACCTAAAGGATTTCCACAAGGACAAAGAGGTATTCTTGCGTTTTCGAGCAACAAAGTCAGTTAAGAATGTAGCGAAGCAGGCATCTAATTGCTTACGTGAAGAGCATCAAAGACTGCTGGTGTCGGATGACCTACATCAACCAATCCCCACCAAATCGCAGATACTTCAACCAGACTTAAGACTAGAAACCAAAGAATTGGTCTATGACTTCCTGACAATGGGAGCACATTACAACTTCCCTAAAATGCCTCTCATTTTGCACTTTACAGACCAGATAATGATATATGGGTCTTTGTCACAATATTTCATAGAAACATATGAAGTCTCCCGCAAGCCTCGGAAAGATGCCTACTATCGGAGCAATTACATCAATGCCATGCCCCAAATAATTTCAACATATATGCAAGCACCCAGTTTTGAGATACAGGAATTAAATATCCAGCAATGGCTAACTAAACTTGACCATATCTCTAAAGAAATACATGAGGTCATTCACCCAACATGTACTAGCTTATACCTACCTCAAGACGTCAGGGCTGACCTCACTAGGAGTAAGCTCCAAGGGTATATGTATAATAATACTATTTACAGTATCCATATATTGCAGACGATTTATGAACTCTCCGACCTCCAAACACTCACTGACAGCTATCTCCACAACAACCATCCTCTTATGTCATCTGAGTAGCTTGATTCTGACGTCGCATATTCTAGTGATGCCCTGCTTGAAGCATTTAATACTCTCCAAGTCACAGTACTCACGTTTAATGATAATGGATACGATCCACACTGCATAAGGTATACAGGACCAAATTTATTATGAAAGCAAGCCAGGCACAATGTCTGGGTGTTTATCTAATATCGCAAGGCAACTGCAAGCACAAAGGTCGCAAGAGGTCAGGATGGTCTGATTCTAGCAAAGCTAAATGCATTGTTCAAACTGCGAGATATCGATACCAATACAAGTTACAAACTTGCGCACATTAATCAGCTGACAGTAGTCAGATCCCTAACCCCAGATGGCTTTAAAGGCATGATGCGTGTTGGCACCTTGGTAAAAAACCATGTGGTACATATAGGAGCTATTGAGGCGATACCACACTTAATCACCATCAACCCAAATAATTTGTATCTAATAAATAATTGCATTGATGTACCTACTTGAAATGAGATATGGGATGTAAATTGAATAGGATACAGTTTGAAATTTGAATGTGCATAATGTGAAGTAGGGTTGAGAGTAAATCGATACAAACATCAGTCAATGTAATCTTGGATTAGGAGAAGAGGCATCCTGAATGTCCACTGATCTATTTGGAATGTCGAGATAGTGACGAGGTTGATCTATATATCATGACAAGCAACATGTGGAAACATAGAATATGATTTGTAAATAAGGATGCAATGTGTTGGGATTAGGCAGAAATTGGCCAAGTATCTCAACATATCAGAGGCAAGGGACCTCAGATGACTTCCGAATGCAGTGCTTGTGAATCAGGATACCAATTATTTTTTGGTGATATTTACAGTAATATGTATAGGAATAACTCATGTACTTCTGATTGCTCAAGTCCTAAGGTTGTCACATTAACTTTTCTTCATGCAGTCGCCTTCTGCACTTAGTCTGCTAGCATTTTAGCTACTGCAAAGTCATACTACAGACTTGACTTAACTAAGAATACTTTTCCCAACTGTATCTCTAGGCTCTTATACTACCTATTCTTGATTACTACTTTAGAGTAGTAACTATAGTCTTATTCTAATGCCAGAGTAACTTACAGATAGTAAACTTAAAGTTATTCAGTTTACAACTTAAAGTTCTTAATTAATAGATCTGGCATCATCCATCCAAGTTGTCTAGTATCTATTAAGAGCCTGCCTTGTATAAACGTGGACCAGGTTCAACTGCTTATAACTCTGTAGATATGACTCTGTTGGTCTTCATTAAGGTCTTATTTGAAAGCTCCTTTTGCGTGGAATATAATATCCTAAATTCATTAAATACTTTTGTTAATCGGGCATGTGTTAGAACCTGCAGAACCAATTTAAACCACTTTGACACCTTATAACTCACCCAGTATAACTCTGATTGCAACCATGGTTACGCTTTCCTGAATGGGCTTAGTCTCGTCTAATAATAAGCTTCCAAAGTTGCTTCCTAGTGGGGTGTCTACCTAAACCCTATTTGGTAAGTAGCTCACTTAGTAGGTTCTGGGTAACCAATTCTGGTTCAAAGTAACTTAGCAAGTTTGGAGTAACTGCTCTCATATAATTTTCGACTTGGAATATTTTCTTCAGCTATATTGTAAGAAAATTTGCCTAACTATAACTAGATTATTAGTAGTCAGAATCATATGAAACTTGAACTCCAGCTTCAGCTATACGTTCTTAAGTAGTTCATGTATTCCTGAATTCAGTGCGCAATATTTCTATTGTCAGGCTGTACAATAGATAGAAGTATTACTACTAAAAGTAATATTATCTTGTAATGTGCAATACTTATATCAAGTATTTCTCAGACATGCATAACATATCTTCGAATTATTCTATACAGTTCAAGTACCCTTAGCTGGGCTACTAGTTACTCTATAACAGGAGATATCCTTCACTTGTAAACAATCTAGGATTGGATGGGACAGAAAGTAACTATATAGTTCCTGCTGTAGTTTCATGTGATTCATCTATGTGCAAGAAGAACAAGAGTGAGGTTTGTAATGGTAATGTATATTTGCATACTGTGATTGTTCCTGGGATATATGCTACTGCTATGTCTTAAACTCTTTGGTATCAGAAGATAAATGGAAATTGTAGTTGCTAGAAATGCTACAGGTGCTGTCAAGATTGAAAAGGTAACATGATGGAATAAGCATAGAATTATTAAATGTAGCATACCCCTACCTATTAGAGCTTTGCCTTATATTTTACAATTTCTTCTATTGACTACAGGTTGAGAATATCTCTATCTTAATAAAGGATTCTTATTGCTAGCTTTAGCTGAATGTAGGGTGATTTATTAAGTATGTTGATATTCGATATAGATAATACCTGAAAAGATATTATATAGATAACAATAGATAATCAGTTTGTAGTGGTAGTTTTAACAGTTACATTATTTGGTGTATTATAAAAAAGTAATAGGTAATGCCAATAGTAGTACTGTGGGCCGTTTAATAGAGTCTATACTATTAGTAGAGTGATAGTGCATGTCTGTTATTGATTCTGCTAAGTTGAAGACTCAAAGGGTTTTTGAAAGCATACAGACTTCCCAAGTAGAAAGAGAATTTACAGGTATAATATCTTTGTATTGAAGCTATATAAGGCTTGCCTGAACTTTCTTTAAAGTGATCTGATTTGAGAATCCTACTTCACAAGATCGGAACTGCTCAGTACTTATACTAGCCGCCAAGCCTTCTGTAGTTTGTAAAACCTGTTTTCTAGCCTTTCCAGAAAGCACTCCTCGTTGGCTGTAAATACAGGTGTAGAACCTTAGGCCTCCAGTATTCAGAAATACAGGTGTGGATGTATACTGCATCACTATATAAGAAAATACATTAGGATCAGATATGCTTAAGGCAATAGTATATAAGGTACTGAGCTTGAGGTATCTGGTATACATAAGAGATATAAGGAAATATATACTAAGACAATTATGAAAAGGTCATCCATTTTATAAAGTCTCTTGATAAACCTTTAAAAATGTTTATAGGTAGTTGAACTGTGTTATTACTATAAAGCAGATTCTAAATGCTATATCTAGAGATAATATATTCTAGATGAGATAGTTGAACTTAATTGCTCGGAGTCATAATATCAAGGTAGATAGAGATATCTTGGACATATTGAAAAATATCAGTAACGATAGCTACAGTCCAGTTGGAACCAAAAAAGAAGTCAAACCACTCCACAAGTGCTCAACCTTGGGAGTGAAATACAGTGTAGATAAGCTGAGTGGCAGCCCCCTTTCCTTTCTTAGGGAAAAGTTAGGAATACTGTATCTGACTAAACAATTTAAGTATTACCTTAATCTAAATATGATTGACTTGGAGGATATACTATATACTAAGAGGGTATTAACATACAGTGCATACTATTGTTATGCTTTATCAGTGCTGGTTGTATAGTTTCAATGGGAAGGGGAGGTTATTCATAACCTGAAGTAGACAGGAGAGGAGAATTTTAGGAATACAGGTAGACCAAGGGTGGATTGAGTATATGTGTACACCTGCAGGAATATCCTCCAATGGAACTACAACTGAGTAAGCTGGACAGGAAGACAGTAGAGCAGTTGAAAGCACTCTTCAGCATCAGAGATAAGACACAGAAGGTACATGAGGTAGCACTATTGGTATTGCTGCAACTGAGGGGATCGGCAAAGACGGCTAGAGATGAGGGAATGATACCAATGGAATGAAGAGAGGAAGGAAAAGACCTATATATGGAATACATAAGATATTGAAGGAATGGCATATTTGGTCCTATTAGAGAAGGAAGATTGTAGTTGGTAAATAACAGAATATATTTAAGTATGTAGAATGAATTATATGCCTTAAGGTCAAAAATAGCAATTGGGAAATATAATCTAAAATATAAATGTAACTATGCTCAAGTGTGTAATAGACACCAATGAGGCAATGGGGAATTATAGAAGGAGTAATGTCAGCAAACACAACTAGATTCTACCAAAAGGTGAGTGACTTGGCTGAAATAGGAGAGTTGCTAGATGCTAAAAGGGAGTAAGTAAGATGGCTGTTGTGGAGATACTAGGAGACACTATAGGGGAATCAGTGATATAAATAGTGAACTTGAAACTCTACTGGATGCATCAACAACAAAAAAAGTTTTGATTTTTGATCTTTTTAATCTTTTTGGCATTATAATCTATAGTTTGCACTATATGTATTCTAAGTGTACCTTGTAGATTATAATGCCCCCATAGTGCAAAATCTGGCCATGGAATGCATATAATGCACAAAAATTTGTATATAGTGCATATAATACAAACTGAAGTTATAATGCCAAAAAGACTAAAAAGATAAATATTTTTTTTACTTATGTGCCACTAAAGGGGTAATTGAGATAGCTGATGTGTGGACACTACAGAATGCCAGCAGAAGGTTAAATGATATGAATGATATGAGATACCACTGAATACTATAAGGATGCTATAAGAGATATATGATAATGTCAGACACAACTAGAGATATTGTAGTGATCCATACATCTAGACACCTTTATGGCTACATTTATATGTCACAAAATATGTTCCTGATATTTCCTACTCTCTTTTCTAATATATGTTTGATTCTGTTCTAATTCTTATTCAAGTTCTTATTATACTATTCTTATTTTCTGTTAGTTTTCTTTTGCTACCTATCAAACTTAATTCTACTATAGTTTCTTATCCAATATAGAGTTGTAGTACTTGGTAAGTAGTTTCTTGCTACTTGCACATAAGATTATAAGCTAAGGTAATTAAATAAGCCTTGATATAAAAGTCTTTCTTAAGTTTAAAAAATCTAAATAAGAGCCTAATGTATTTAGGAAAGAATATTACTTTGAAAGAATATTCTAGAACTTCTAAGTACTTTAAAGGCTAAGCAGTGGGTTTCTATTATTCGATTACTATGTTCTAAGTAAGAGTCCTCATGGGACTAGAATTAACTAGTGTCACTCTTATATTTATTGTATCTAACTATTATGTATCTGTCTTTTCTACTGCTCCTTCTCTCTTATATCCCTTCAGTATTATATGTCAAGACTAGCTGTAACTTACTATTTTGTCTGTACTATAGTAGTGAGTCATATATGATTTGAAATCCATCTTTAACTTATTAAGTAAGTTATAACCTTAGAGTCATACATGAGTCAGAAGAGATTATTGAGCTATTAGTGATTTATAGTTAATATATGATAATTAAGATATTACATATAATCTTTTCAATATTATTCATCAAGTAGATTACTTAAACTTAGTAAGAAATTACATAGTAGATATTGATTTAGGGTAAGATTATAAGGTGATGATAGATCAGTATACTAAGAATATCATTTTCTTATACTTACTACTTTATAAGAGAACAACTCCTCTATAATTCATTTAGCTTACCTATATCCCTACTAGTAAAAATAGTACAGACATTATAACTAAGGGACTTTCTTCTACTATCCATTATACTTACATGAATAGCATTGGACTTATGGAATGAGAGAGAGTATTATAGTATACATTCCGTGCTCTCTAATGACACTATTTCTCTATTTTACTATTATATATATATCTTTTCCATATGATATTATTTATATTATTTATATTATAATTACTTATTTCTATATATTTCCATTTCAAGTATACTATAATATATCTCTTTTATGGCTTATGCTATTATGACTTAATTATGAGACCTATTCTACTTATATGAAACCTAATTCCAGACTGCTGTAAAGTACATACTAACGAACGAGAACTGATCATCTTCAGGCATATGTGACCTAGTGTTTCAGGAAACCCATTAAAGGAATAGAATATATAGAAGTGTATCACCTCAGAGAATCTTCTAATGCATATTTTCCTTTTTTATAATTTTATCTCATTTTATATAATGTTATTCATGTTTTGTTATTGGTTATAAATGAGTTCAACTTATGTATGTCAAATTGCAGAGTTCCTAATCGGGAAGTCACTTCCCAGTTAGGCAACTACTAACAACAAGTTTACTTTTCCTTATTAGGAAATCTCATCTAGATCTAATAAATAGTTATTAGATTCAGACTTTTATATAAGTTAACACTTTTATATAGTTAATATAATAAGTCACAAGTAGTATTCTAAATCTTATATAGTTTTACTTGCATCAAGTCTACTTTACATTTAAGTTATAGTTATCTTTATATTCCACTACAACTCTACATGATAATTCTCATAGTATTTAAATAGCTAAATACTTGCCTGTAACATATACTATACCTCTATACTTACATATTTATTATACTATACTCATTATTTCCTACACTATCTTACCTGTAGGCTAACATAAATATGTCCTTTCCTATTACAAATTACTTTTTATTTTATCCTTTTATAGTTAGTTAGTAAATGTTATCACTCATAGCCTTTTCTTATATATTTAGATCAGATAATTGCACCAACCTTTAGATAGAAGAATTATAGCATCCATACTATACTCACACTTTTACACAACCCTCACTTACTATATATTATATGTTGGTTTTCTGCTACTTCTATACTATTTTACATCTCTCTATATTATGCTCTTTATCTATAGTCTTCTCACTTTAATAATATAGAACTTTTCAATAATTATTTAGTAGGAGATATCAATAGATATAAAGTATCTATAAATACTAACTCCATATAAAAATCTAAAAAACTCCTTAACCATATTCTAATAATAAACTATTTTCTAGAACTCCAACACTACTATGAAGTATTTTTCAATAGATTAAGAGCATTATTAGGTTCTAGTTATAAATTGCATGTTCTTGCTATAGAGAGTACCTTCTTAACTATAAGTTTATATTTGCTTATTAGAGGTAAGCTAATAATAGAACAATATCTATTTAAATATAGAAATATAAGTATTATAATAACTGATATCTAACTAGTTGTATACATAGATGTTGAAAAAAAAAATCTTAAGTAAGATAAATAGTATTCTAGTTGAGAGAACTTAAGCAACAAGTTTAATAAGATATATAAAATTTTACTCAATTCTTTAAAACTCGATTTAAATATAGAAAGTATATATATATATATAAAAATAAAGTTAGGTAAGTACTACTAGCTTAACCTATATTCTTAGTAATAATATATTGGTGGTTTTGTCCTTTAATGCTATAAAAGTAAACTAATATAATTTCTAATATTATTTTACCTATTATATTAACCTATTTTGATTCTTATACTATATAATTAGACTTTATTATCTAATATAGTAGTATTTAAAATAATGTATTCTCTATCTTAAGTATAGCTAACTATAGTAATAATAGTTTACTAAGTCCATCTTTCTTAATATTCTAGTTGTATAACCTCTTATAGAGGCTTTTTTATCTATTTATGCTATATAGCTATAAGCTCTAGTTTGCTCTAAACTTAATATATTCTAAATAATATTAAGTAGTTCTAGTTAGTTTTCTAGCCAGTATAGCCTCTATATTATCATGCTATCTTTCTATACTCTTTTAAGCATACTTGAACTTTTTATTTTATTACTATACTCATGCACTTGATATTTGTCCTAATCAACTTCAATTGATAAGCCTAGTCATTTTGGCCTCTTGCACATGGCCAAATTGCAAGCATAGAGTATTTAAAAAAAATATAAAATAAAGAGGTAGCCCTGGTACCTGTCTTCTCATTTTCTTATTTGCCGATCTGCTCCCCAACCCATGAGATAGCCGTGTCCATGTCTGACCATTTGTATAGTTCATTCTTAATCCTGATCTCGATTCCAGTCCCAGATACTTGTCAAGTTGATAGTACTTTGACTGGCAGATTGGGAGTCGGTCATTATGGAACTCAGAGGATGATGGCGATTGCTAGCCTTTCCCCGTCCGCTACGATGCTCAGGTTACCCGCCAATGCTCCTTCAGTTAGGTCCAGGTACCCTCCCTGTCGCACAGAACTTTCCCATTGCTACCTGTCCTTCCCTGCCTGTGCCGTCTAAGTAACCTATTCTCCACCCTTTGTCTAACATTTCGCCTATCTTGGCCACCTTGTATATTGTGTTTTGAGCGTTGATCAAAGATGGTGTTACCAGTTGTGGGGCTGGTTCTATTGTTGTGAGACGGAAGGCAGCGCTGTGGAGATTGTTACCTGGTCTGTGCATTCTTGTGCAATCGTACCACTATTCGGATCTCGGATCCTAAGGTAGTCCTGTTATGTCAAGGGGTGAACTTAGATCGGAGGTTGCACCCGCATGCAGGGTCAACCGGAGGTTGTGTGTTACGAGTTCCTATTCCTTTGGCTCAGGCCTTGCTCTAAAGGGCTCTGCGACACGGCAATAATGGTAGACCGGTCTAAGAGCAGAACAGAATATATCGATTATTGGATCCAACGAGCAGAACAGGACAACACTGGGTCTTGCCCACCCAATCTAGATACAAGGACCCCGTATATAGGAGCCGAGTCCCCGCACAATCAAATTAATCCATATCGATATTACCGATATCAACCCTAACCACCATAACATGTGCAATATCCGCACCCATATCATCCGCCATACGGCTTGGTTCAACAAACCCAGCCGTGTCCACATGTGTACATAATCACATAACATGGGAAGCACAATAACATGGCAAGCGCAACAAGCAATGGCATGCGCCATAACATTCTACCTAAGATACAGTTATCCCAACATGCGTAGCGGGCTATCGGATAGCGTTCACCGCACTCTGCGTAGCCATCAAATATCCAGTTCCCACTCCACTCCTGTAAGCCCATGTATTTGATCAAAAATCCTGGACTGTGGAACAGCAAAAACCGCCCGCTCGCCAACTTGTGGGTCAAATGCTCCAATCACCATACCACAGAACACAAAATTCCTTCCATCTAGCGTAGGAGACAGAATGGGAGCGCCACTGTCTCCCGCTTCTGCAAATACCCTACTATTCTCAGCCGCCTGCACTATTTCCACTAGTGCACGAACAACATTCTCGGGGCGTATATTTCTTCCAGCCTCCTCAACTGAAAATGTAGTGCCTTTCAGAAATAACTCGACCCTATGTGAGTGAAATTTTCCCGCTGACCATCCACTTGCTGATCCATTTTTATAACAAAGCCCATTGCACGAGCTTCCGTCGACGGCTCCCATAATCTTACCGACAAATGCAGCATCGTTACCGCCCATTTCATGGAACAATTGTAAAAACTCTGGTAAATCGTGCCAAGCACCATTTTTGCCACTGTATTCAGAATCAACATGTAACACGGCAACGTCTTGCCTCCAGGAGGATCCATCTACCCCTAATCTGCCTGCTACCACACGTCCACAAGTTCTTTCTGCAGCTGAGACCCATGGGGCCACGGTAGCGGCATCAAAAAGGCCCCGAATCTGCAACCCACTGAGCCTTTTCAAAATATGAAGCTTCCCAGGACTGATAATATCGGCAACTCTGACATCCTCAACGGAAGCTGGGAGCGGCTGACCGTACTTTTCAAATGACGTAGAATCGAGTTGCTTCACAACATGAGCGGCGGTGAGTAAGAAGGGTTGGCCATGCGGATATGTGTCGTTAAATATCTTCGGCCTAATAAATATTCCGGCCGAACCGGCGGTATCACCGTTATTCACTGTGCCAATCGAAGAACCCGGCAGAATGGGAGGACCAGTAGTATTCGCTCCCTGAGGGTCAGCAAGATTTCGTAGGCCGTCGTGCCGTAATCTTCTGTCTAGTCCAACAGCATCACCATCGAGGAGCTTGGTGGCTTTCTGAACGGTACTGGGACTTGAATGCTCAGATAAACCTCTAAATTTGCCAAACACTATTGCCACTGGTAGTAGACAAGCTGATTGGTCAATCCGAAGTTTTTCTTCACTCAAGATGGCGATGCATGGTGTTGAGAACCTCTCGGAAAATCCGATATTCAGAATAGTGAGTCCAAGAGGGCTCGCCCCCTGCTGTACGAGAAGTTGAACTGCTATTTGCTGAATTGAGCTCTCACAATGTATCGGTTTGGTAAGACTGAATGGTCGCGGGATGTTGTCTTCGTCATAGACTTTGCCATCAATGCCTCGGTACATTCTCCCAAGCTTCTTCACCGGTGGCAGTCTTCAAAGCTAGTTTTCAGCATGTTTCTTAGAGATTAGTTAACAGTGGTCGCTTGAAGCTCACCTGCTACACAGTGCATCATTGAGACGAGCAAGTCCTCTGAAAAAGGTATATCCTCGCATAATATCGAACCCGTACTGGCGTATTCCCCATCCCAGGGCGCTTAGAAGACCCTCCGTACAGTCTTCCACATCATTTGTTTGCTGGGCACCCCTCCTGGTGCCTATACTGTCAGCTAGGTTTATAAAGACCTCAACCATGCTGGTACCCGTCATAAGGTCTGCCACAACCAACGTAAACTCTTCAGACAATGGTATCGGGTGCTGAGACATCTGTCGGGCAACGGGTTGTGGAGTCTTAGCAGTTGGTGGAATTGTAGCCTCTGATAGAGTATCTGTTGCAGTCGTAGCCTTCGTTTCATTCGTTGGTGGCCTTTCCTAGAAGCCTGAGGGGGTATTAATTCTCAGAAGTATAGGATTACAGTTGATATGATAAGCTTACCCCTCTCGCGAAACGTGGGGTGAACTTTGATCCTTAAGGGGTTGCCCTTTCCCATAATTTGTATATGATAGGCGCGTTGGTCACTAGTCAGACTGCTTAGCGAATTGGGTGGGGACAGACTTCCGGATTCGGGAGGGCTCGTTCTGTTGTTCTGTTTGTAGCATTCAAGTTCGCTCTAACGTTAGGGTTTCAAGGCCGACGTATCTCGAGTCGTGAGTATGTAGGAGAAGTGAGACCTGCACTTAATGGCTTTTGCTGCTGCTGCTGCACTTCAATATCCTCTCAGCTGGAGGCTCTCTTATCTATTTCTTTCTCTTCACTTGGGAGCTGACTGTCTCTGCTTGTTACTTCTCGCAAACTTCAGGTGCTACCGGTACTGTGCTTGCTGCTACTCTGCTCACTGCTGGATGCTGTCGTATAGGTGAGGTGGGTATGTGCGTTGATAACTTTTTGCTACTGCTGTTCCACGTCTATATCGTCTCAGCCGGGGGCTATCTAATCCATCTGCCTTTCTCCTTCTCTCTTAGATACTTCGGGTCTTCCTTTGCTTCTTGCTTCCGCCGTCAACCCCAGCTGCTACTCTGCTGGGTGCTGGGTGCTGGGTGCTGGGTGCTGTCGTATATGTGTGTTGATAGTGTGGGATTTCGGCTATTGCACTTCTATATCGTCTCAGCCGGAGGCTCTGTTAGCTATGTCCTCCTCTTGCTCTTTTAGATGCTTACCGTCTTTTTCTGCTTCTCGTCAACTTCAGATGCTATGCTCGTGGCTGGGTGCTGTCCTATAAGTGAGATGCGTGTGTATAAGGGTAGGTAGAGTAAGGAGTCTGGGAGTAGGTAGTGGAGCAGCTCTTGATTCCTTGAAGGCCTCTAAACTACCAAGCGGGAGGGAATGAAGGGTGTGAGATTAGGGGAGAAGTCCAGTGGTGTACGAGCGGTCTGGTATTTAGCGGCACAACAACATTTTGTTTGCTATGACCTAGTCTGGTTGGCTCCTGTGGAGGACCTGGCACAAACCCTTTTTTTTAGGTGTAGGCTACTTAGTAATGGTCGCTTGGCACAGTTTGTATGGCAACTGTAGTAGTGCGTAGAGGGAAGTTTTTTCTTTGCATTAGACTACCCCTTCTGCTAATGTATAAACCATTCACATTTCGTCATTTCGTGCCAAGCCCGTGCCCATCGGTCAGAGGTAAGTGCTTACATACAACCTTAGTCTGTTTCTCCCAACGTCAAGATTAATAATAAATCCTAACGTATTTGACAGGGATCCGGCGCATTACCGAGATCCGGCGCACTTCCGGGATGCATGTATTTAATTGTTAAAAAATCGAATTATAATGCAAATAGGCTCAAATTAAAACC
>Ga0307511_10003980_pt1 | contig 15105 bp, 8 predicted proteins | sample 13_EM_MG_FD_200266 | JGI IMG/M metagenome (GOLD analysis project Ga0307511, IMG submission 200266) | Populus trichocarpa ectomycorrhiza microbial communities from riparian zone in the Pacific Northwest, United States - 13_EM | ecosystem: Host-associated > Plants > Roots > Unclassified | place... | reverse complement strand
GTGAACACGGCGGATCAGGAGCAGGGCCGTGGATGGGGAGGACGTGGCCAATTGCAACAATGAGCCACGAGCTTCGTCCAGGTCGTCCGTGATTCAGCCGCGTGAACCGAGCGGGTGAAGCGAAATACCTCCACCCTGATAGCTTCCATATCCTCGCCATTTGAGATCTTGGTCGAGCACAGCAACCGCGCTCCCTCGCCATCTCAACTTGCACTGCGCGAGGTCCCGTATGTTGTCAGTAGATTTGTTATGGATATAATCGCTTTCTTACCACTTCAGTTTGTTGGAACCCTTCCTCCGGTTCGGCTGATATTACAGGTCACAGAGCGTGAACAGCCACCACAGAGGGGTACGTTCCGCTCCCATCTAAGAAATAATGAAACCCCAGGCAATGTAACTATTAGGCACTCGGCCTGGTAAATGGTTGAAAATGATTGTATTCTACGTAGTGGGCACTACAGAGGGAAATACAGGCGGTTATCGTAGGGAATGCGGGGTCCGTATCAGATTACAAGGCACACGCAGAAGCGATGGGGACATCCATTCAATTATAATTGCCGCCCATGGAACGGAAAACGGGTTATAATTTGTTATATGCCCTGGTCGGGGAAGCGGTCCGATCATCTATGCTGGAAGGCCCTACCAGACTTTCCACGATTTGCTGATGTCTGGCGGCGCGTATCATTGGAGGCATTCGTATTGGAGCGTGGGGACTGACATTCCTCTGGGTTTCGGTAACCGCCCTGGAGCCACTCGACCAGACCTCCAAGACTGGGTCACCTCTGCATCGGATCCCCCTGGCGCCCATCGCGCGATCAGCTTCGTAACCGCATCGACCCGTCGCGCGATTACTGATATACGGCCACATCACCTTCCCCTGAGTTATGTCGGGTCCCAAGCCTTGATTCCTATCGAACAAGTCTGGAGTCGAAAACCGATCCAAGGCTCCGTGGATCGGTATATGGGGGGTACGGTGTATCTCGGCAGAACACCTTCGGCGCACTGGAGCGATGACAGGTAACAAAGGACGGCCAATGTGAGCAACAATATCGTTGACCACAGTGACCTCATCCGACCCCCTTCCGGTCTCTTTTGATAGAGGTAGATGCCTCGAAGTATACCAAATGAACGGCTCACTCAAGCTAGGTGAACTCTACGCCCTCGGGCAAATCACAAACTCCTCATATGATCCGACCACCAGCGCATCACGACTGACGTCGACCTGGACACCCCCGACACTACGCGCAAGTCGTTGGGAGAGGAGAGGGGATCAAGGGCTGGTGTCGCGCCTGCTAGTCCGATGGCCCTCGAACGCATGTTCTTCGTAGATCTTCCGATAGAAGTGCATTATCTTCAAATAGTCCGTTATCAAAATATTCGGCTCTCAGAGACAGTCATGAGCTTAGTATCGTCGTCCGGCCATTACTACCCCCGGAAGTCGTTCGGCTCGCCCCCGCCATATGCAACGCTAGGCCTAACAAGGAACGGGCGATCACCAGCACTGGTAGTAACTCCACCACACGGTTGAGGTACCAGGTCCAATTCCGCCACTAAATTTGACCACACTAGTACTCTACGGTGGACTTCGCACGCTAATGGGAGTATACTAGTCCAAGTTCTACGATGTGTACCGTCGCGAAGCGGAGGAGTATGACCGAGAGTTCATGAAGAGATACGCCGAAGATCTGAACACCACCCTGATCTTTGTGTGTGTTCTGCATTCCTCATGCCTATAACGTGCTGACGGTCTCGCCCTTCGCCGCATTCCTCGCGGTTCTATTTGAACGGCGGTCGGTTCGGTAATCTTCCTGTGTTGCCGGCGAGTCCTGTTCGTGGCTGCACAAGGGTTTAAGCTTGAGGACGGAATCTCGCACGCCAATGGGAGTAGACTAATTCGACCGCAATTCAACGAGAACCGTGAGGAATGCGGCGAAGGGTGAGATGACCCGGTATATTCAGGAACAAAGGTGTGAAGTGGTAAGTTATGGTACGCAGGATGGTATAGCGGCGAAAGCGATGACATGTACGGTACGCCATCCCCCTGGCCCGCATCCTACGAGGATCGAGCCGACGAAGCTCGAAGGAGTGACAGAGTGGAAAACATATGAAGTGCAGAGTCGGGGGAACGAGGAGCGAGAGTCGTGGACGCACTATGAACATGGGAGAGGGAGGGCACAAATGAACGTCGAGTGGGATTCTGTGGACATCCGCCGGGATGAGTAAATTGAACAAGTTAATCAATCTGAAATGCGTACGGGTCAGGATCTCCGATGCTTCCCTGTCTACCTCCAGTAATACCTCCCTGAGTTCCCCGTATTGTTCTCTCGCTTCCGGGATGTGATATTCACCAAGCCACGGTATCTGTTCTTTGAGATGTCCTAATCCCTTATCCAGCTGTCCTAGGACGTGATCCAACCGTTTGATGAGAACTTCCCGATGACGCTCCATCCCGATTCCACCAAGGTCTTCTCGAATTGAGGTACGCATTTCGGTGAAACCACGAGGGGGAGCGGAATTCCACTCCGACCAGACGAGGAGAAAGTATGACTCAAGAAGTTCGATATCCCCGAGTTCTCGAACCCCGCGAACGACAGGATCCTCGGTCCCCATCCTCCGTCCGCGGCATGCTGGCGGAAGGGTTGGTTGCTTCTTCAACCATGCCCAAATGTCGACAGGAATATATGGCCGTAGCGGGTTGTTGGACGCGATTTGCAACAGTGCGTCAACCACACTCTGACCAACTTCCTCTGTATATGGGACTGCCAAGGCTGCCTCAGCCCACCGGGTGACTGTGTTTGGGCCCGGCGCAAATCCCCAATATGCATACGGCGACAAAAGTGTCACGAGCCGGTTTGGGAAATCGGGACCCGCTTCGCTGACCAGTACAACGATTTGTACTCCCACGGACCACCCTAAGCTTGGATCCGTTATAACACCTAAGCATGCGTCAGCCATCCTGCGGTCCCCAGCTCGTTCCCGCCAGGCTGCATATGGGAGGAGGGCGATGATAGCCTTGCGCTTGGACTTGATTTGATCCAGATCTCCGACCCGAGCCATGTTTTCGAGTTCCTCGGTTATCAGGTCCGAAATCTTGTCCAGCCGTTCACTGGTTCTCAGTGAGAAAGGTGGATATATATAAGATATGGACATACCTCTCGTCCAAGGTTGTAGTATTTGGAACGGTGTGGCCCAGGTCCGTCACAATGATGGACAAGCAGTCAGCGATAGCCAAAGCGGAAGGTATGGGATCTTGGGATAATAGATGATGCGCATAACGGAGGATCCAACGAGGCACCTTCTGAGGTCGCCTCCTCTGATATTCGAACTGTCCAAGCTGGGCGAGGGAAACATGTTCGGTGCTGGACAAATTGTGGTCCCTCCACTGGATCTTGCGAGGAGACTCAAGACGTTTGAATGAATTGGAATAGAATATGTTATGGATCATGCAGAAGCAGTGAGAAGACGGCAAGCCATTGAAGTTGGCCTGGATCGGGAACGTCTTGACGTACCGTCGGCGCATGTCCTCGAAAACACCTGACGCCGGACCCATGGTTGTGAGGTGGGACAACGCGCGGAGGTAACACAAAACAGATAGTGCTGCGAGCTCTTCTGACTCTTGAGGGACCACAACTTCGTTACTAATGATTGACACACAGCCGGTGAGGATATCGAAGCAAGCTGAAACGAGGGCAGGGTCAAAGCCGGCCAGCGTTACCATCGCTGCGAGTGATCTCAGGGTCGACAGTTGGATATTCTTGTCCAATGACGTCTGAAGCATCCAGGAGATGCATCGAAGGTCCAAACTGGCGGTCTGTGAGCCCCATTCGCGTGCCCGGCGAAACCAACGGGGGGCATGGGCAACGAATGCCCTCACCATTGCTCGTCCAAGGAGGTAGATGTCAATGGCCAGAGAAATCATCAGGAAGATCGGGGAGAGGAGGGTGATGATGAGCATCAGGGTGGCGTGTGCAATCGTACACTCAAATCCATCTATTCCTACTTTCCACCAAAAGGCGGCCAATTTGATAGTGGAGTGGGAGAATGCTGAGCGAAGTGCCCTCAGGGTAAGGGGTGTGATGCGACGGAGGGCATGTGCACCGGGGGTCTGATACGGGCAGCTGACGGAGGCTGTCCCCGCAACGACGAAGAAAGCGTAGGATACAACACCGAACGAGGTGACACCAAGGACAACTGATGCGACGGTCGTGTCGATCTCCCAGAGGTATCGGGAAAGCGCACAACCGAGGAGCAACAGCGCGAACTGCAGCATCAGAGGTAACAACTCCATGACGTAGTCGAAATACCACGTAACGATGCCGTCCAGTTTCCGTTGTCGGTTCTGGCTGCGTTCAATGGCCGACCCCCGCATGTCGATCGAGGCGTATCGGTTTAGCCATTGCTTTCCGAGCATCGCGAGGAAGGCGGAGAAGAGCGAGGCGACGAGACTTGCGTAGAGGATGGCCTGGACCTGGACAATTATGCGTGGGGCGCCGGACCACTCCGGGATCGGAGGAACGTTGTCGCCGAATGTCGTATTATCAATCTTGTGGATGAGGACTCGGAGGAGGGCGACCGTCTCTTCGTTTGGGTCCGGCTGGAGTTGTGGTTGAACCTGGATGATGAATGCGGAGGTCACGGCAGAGAACAGACCCGCCTGTAACCAGAGTCAGCATGTCACAGACACGAGGAACGCAAAACACACAAAGATCAGGGTGGTGTTTAGGTCTTCGTCGTATCTCTTGACGAACTCTCGGTCGTACTCCTCCGCTTCGTTGTGATACATCTCGTAGAACTTTGATCGGTAATCCTCGTGTGTTGGTGGCGAGCCCTGTTCGTGGCTGCAAAAGGTTCAATTGCTTGACGATAATTTGGTGGCGCGAGACCAAACTGACCTATCCATCGGCTGAGTACCCCGTTCACCCCGTCCGTTCTCAGATTTCCTCTCAAGATCAGGATCCTGGCTGCAGTCAGACGTTAGAGGGGTTCGTAGCATTCAGACACGGTAGATCCTACCCTGATCGAGGACTCTGGACAGAGGCATCCGAGTCCCTTGAATTCTGACGTTTCCTGGACCTGGAGCCCCATTATTCGGCAAAGGAAATGGTGGCACGGCGGTGAAACATACCTTCTTCTTCTGTTCTTTCCGGGGCTCGTAGGCGGTTCTTCTCCAGCCAGATGCACCGACCCCTCGTCTTCGCCTTCTCGGCTGTGGGCGAGATCAGGAAATATGAAGTTGCAAAGCCATCGGATGTCTCACCTCTCCATCTTGACCTCCTCCAGATTGACCATAACGCTTGGGGGTATCAAATTCGGTCCGCTGGATGGGTAGGTGGCGAGTGCAGGAGGGAGGATGTGGGACGACCGTTGAATGCTGAGCGGTCGACAAAAACGAAACGGTTGTGCTAGGGATTCGCCACCAGCCTGTGGGATCCAGAAGAAGTCCGCTATAGGACGGACACGTTCTCTAAAATTCCGGCGCTATGGATTGACGTGTGGATCCAGTGCGTGTTACGCAAGGCTCGGGAGTGAAGACGCTGAACGCCACATGTCAGCGCGTTCGTATCGAAGCCAGCTGACAACGCCCGACCAGCGACAGCAACGGCTACATTCCGGATCACAGTAGTAGTCAAAGGATGGTTCACCATTTTGTTAGCAGACCCGTGTTATCGTCAACTCTTTCCCGTGGGCGTAAACAGCGCTGCGCCCCGAGTCCATTCACATAAGGAGACGGCTGGACTTCAGGTCGGATTCTAGCCTATCACGGAAACCCCGCGACCACGGCGTCGCCTCCCGACTCACATCAGAACCAGCACAGTGCGAAACGCAATGGATATTATTGATGCGCACGATTCTAGGCTCGAACAAGATGAGAACAAGACAGCTACATATCAAAATCCGAGATCAAACGCGAATACGAAAAGCGACATAGGAACAAGCACGATCGAACGGAGAGAGAAGGGGGAAGAGGATGGACGATACACCTAAAGACTCATCTCGGTATCCTCCGCAAGGACCTCCTGTACAAACTCCTTCGCTATCGACAAAAGTTCGTCGACTAGAGTGGTCCTATCTCATTCCTTTCTGTGGCGCCATGCAGCAGCAAGGCACGTCGCGCAATTGCTCCAGCTCTTCGATACTGAGTCCCGCCATGGATACGTGCAAGTAGTCCTTCAGCTGCTCCATGCCTTATTCGTCGATATAAAAGCCAGGTAAGGGTGTTGGCGGGGAATGCTGAATGTCACAGGTTGGTGTGCTCAAAAGCATGAGATCGGAAGTCGCGGTGGACTCGGCAAAACCCGCCAAGTCCAACAACAACGGAAAGGCCTACCCAATGTCCGTCCACACCAGGACTCGCCTCCTTGGCTAGGGATGCCTCACTGAACTGAGGAACACGAGAAAGATCCGCCAATCTACCATGTGGTACCTCCAATCTTACTCATCTCTGCGATAGGTATTCTCTTACTGACTCCGCTGGTGCAGTCACGCCTTCAAATTTCCATGGCGGCAGAGTAACGGCTATCCAGTGGTTCAACTGGTCGATGCACCCAGTCAAGAATACCAGACTTGGGTTCACCGGGGTGTGTCACAGCGTTTGACCGGAATAACCACGGTACGGATCACCATCGATGTCGTTATATTGTTTGATCATGGCATTAATGCACCACGTTGTTAGCAGATGTGTATTCTTACGAACTCTTTCCCGTCCGTAAACGGCACCACGTCCTAAATCCTTTTACGCCGTGGGACATGTCGAGATAAAACTGGAGCCGAGGAAAGCCGGCCGTCACACGGCGGGAGAAAAATCCCGCGACGACGACTTCGACGCCGCCTCCTGACCCACTCAACTGGGGCCACAGTACGGTGGGAAACGCGATGGATACTACTGGCATGTACGCTTCTAGGCTTAAACAAGAAAAGAGCAAGATAGTGACACTAAAATTCAGGATCAAATACGAGCACGAAAAGTGATGTAGAAATGGGCCCGAGGGCCTGCATTCTCTGGCTCCTCCTGATGACTGACGACCGTCGGTAATCGCGTTATTTCTAACGCTATACCCCGCCCTAGGCGTGTAGGGGTTGTTCTGGTCAGCAGCTTTATTCCTGGCGACCGGGGCCCCGCCGATTCCTTGAAATCGACGATGGGATGCGGCGACGTGTCATGGGAGGCGTTCCTATTGAAGTGTGGGGACTGACGTCCCCTCTAGCTATCAGCAACCGTCCTGGAACCACCCGACCGGACCTCCCAAACCGGATCACCTCTGCACCGGATACCCCCCTAACACCCGTCGCGCGGTCAGCTTCGTAGCCGCATCGCACTGTCGTGCGGGTATTGACGGACGACGACACCACCTTCCACTCAGCTACATCAGGCTCCAAGCCTCGATTTCTATCGAGTGCGCTTGGGGTAGGAAACTGGTCCAAGGCTCTGTCGATTGGTATATAGTGGATACGAGCTATCTCGGCAGAACACCCCCGGTGCACTGGAGCGACGACAGGTAACAAAGGACAGCCAATGTGAGCAACAATCTCGTTGACCACAGTGGCCCCATCCGACCCCCCTCCGGTCTCTCTTTGATAGAGGGAGATGCCTTAAAGTATACCAAAAGAACCTCACGTTAGATAAAATCTACGCCCTCGGGCAAATCAGAAACTCCTCATATGATCTGATCATCAGCGCATCACGACCCCCGACACTGCGCAAGGGCTGCTGTCGCACACTGTTAGTCTGATGGCCCTCGAACCCACGTTCACCGTATTTCTTCCTATAGAAGTGTATGATCTTCAAATGGTTCGTCGTTATCAAAACATTTGGCTATCAGAGACCGTCATGAGCGTAGTATCGTTGTCGGACCATTACTACCTCCATCAGTCGTTCGGCTCGCCCTCGCCATACACAAGGCTAGTTGAACAAGAAACGAGCAATCAACGAGATTGGTAGTATCCCCACCACACGGTTGAGAGACTAGGCTACGATCCAATTGAGTTTTCGCACCGAATTTGGCCACACCCTACGGCGGGACTTTGCACGCTGATGGGAGTATACTAGTCGACCATCTTTCAAGGAGAACCCCGAGGAATGCGGCGAAGTGCGAGATTGACGAGACTGGTATATTCAGGAACAGGGTAAAAAGCTGTGAGGTGTGGTGCACGGTATAGTATAAAGACGAAAGCGATGACATGTATGACACGCACTCCCGCTGGCCCACCTCCTACTGAGGATAAACGGAGCTCAAGAGAGAGAAAAGGGGACCCATGTGCAAACGAAGCGCGGAGTCGAGGGGACGAGGAGCGAGAGTTGTGGACACACTATGGACATGGGAGAGGGAGGGCACACATGAACGTCGAGTGGGATTCTGTGGACATCCGCCGGGGTGAGTAAATTGGACAAGTTAATTAATCTGAGAGGCGCACGGATCAGGATCTCCGACGCTTCCCTGTCCACCTCCAGTAACTCCTCCCTGAGTTCCTTGTATTGTTCTCTCGCTTCCGGGATGTGATCTTGGTCAAGATCTGGATTCTGTTCTTTGAGGTGTTCTAATCCCATATCCAGCTGTCCAAGGATGTGATCCAACCGTTTGACGAGAACTTCCCGATGGCGCCCCATCCCAATCCTACCCAAGTCTTCCCTAATCGAGATCTTCATTATGGTGAAACCAGTCCGGTAAATGAAATCCCACTCCGACCAGACGAGAAGAAAGTATGACTCGAGAATTTCGACATCTCCGAGTTTTCTAACCCTGCGAACAACACGACCCATCGTTCCCTTATCCCGCCCTGTGCATATAGGCGGGAGAGATGGACGCTCCTTCAACCATGCCCAAATTTCGACAGGAATGTATGGTTCCAGGTGGCGAACGGATGCGATCTGCAGTAGAGTATCAACCACACTCTGGCAAACTTCCTCTGTATATGGGACTGCCATGGCTGCCTCAGCCCACCGGGTGACTGTGTCTGTGTTGGATTGCGATTTCCAGTGTGCATACGGCGACATAAGTGTCCCGAGCCGGTTTGGGAAATCGGGACCCGCTTCGCTGAGCAGTTCGGTGACTTGTTTGTCCATGGACGTCCCTACCCTTATAACACCTAAGAACGCGTCAGCCATCCTAGGGTCCCCAACTCGTTCCCGCTGGACTGTATAAGGGAAGAGGGCGATGATGGCCTTGCGCCTGGACTTGATTTTACCTGGACGCCCGACTCGGGCCATGTTTTCGAGTTCATCGGTTATCAAGGTTGAAACCTCGTCCAGCCGTCCACTGGATCTCGGTCAGAAGGGTGAATATCCGCCGGATATGGACACACCTTTCGTCCGGGTTTATTTCGCTTGGAAAAGTGCAACCCAGGTCGATCGCAATGATCGTCAGGCAGTTGGCAACTGCTGAGGCAGGAGGTAGAGGATCCTGGGATAATAGATGACGCGCAAAGCGGAGGATCCAACGGGGCACCTTCTTAGGAAGTTTCTCTTGGTATATATGGTGGATCATCACGGAAGGCACCCCCCGACGACGCCTCTTTTGGTACTGGAACAGCGCAAGCTGGACGAGGACGACATGCTCAACATCGGACAGCTGACAGTTTTCCCATCGGATGCTTGGGCGGCGGAAATTTTGAGACCAAACGCGTTTTGAGACAGAATAGTACCCGCCGTGGACGATGCTGGATGGATAGAATATATTATGGATGATGCAAAAGTGGTGATGATATGGGATGCCTTTGAAGTCGGCCTCGACCGGGAAAGTCTCGGTGTACCGTTGACGCATGTCTTTGAAGACACTTGATGCTGAATCCAATGTCCTGAGGTGAGTCAACGTGCAGAGGCAACACAGAGCAGACAGCGCTGCAAGTTCCTCCGACCCCTGAAGTATCACCACTTTCCCATCAACGATTGACACACAACCGACGAGGATCTCGAGACAAGCTGAAACGAGGGCAGGGTCAAAATTGGTCAGCGTTGTCATTATTGCAAGTAATCTCAGTGTTAGCAGGTGGATGGACTTGTCCGATAACGTCTGGAGCATCCATGTGATACATTGCAGGTCCAACACAGCGGTTTGTGTGTTCCATCCACACGCGCTATGAAACCAGCCGCGCACCCGATGAGCATTAACAACAAGCGCTCCGTACGCCGCTCGTGAAAGCTTGTAGGCATCGGTGGCCAGGTTGATTGGTATAATGATTGGTGAGAGGAAGATGGTCATGAGTACCCCCCGGACGAACGAGCCCCCGGAATGACGTGCGCTCCAATACCAACCATTGGTGAACCCATAGATAAGCATGGAGTTGGAGGAAGCTGAGTGAAGTGCACTCAGGGCGAGGGGCGGGATGCTACGGAGGATATTTGTGCCGGGTGTTTGATAAGGGCAGCCGAGGGAGGTCGCCCCTGCAACGGTGAAGAAAATGTAGGAAGCGACGCCAAACGAGGTGACGCCGAGGACAACCCGTGCGACGGTCGTGTCGATCTCCCAGAGGTAACTGGAAAGCGCACAACCGAGGAGCAACAGTGCGAACTGCAGCATCAGAGGTAACGACTCCATGAGGTAGTCGAAGTACCAGGTGACGATGCCGTCCAGCTTCCGCTGTCGGTTCTGGCTACGTTCAATGGCCGACCCCCGCATGTCGATCGAGGCATATCTGTTCAACCATTGCTTTCCGAGCATCGCGAGGAAGGCGGAGAAGAGTGAGGCGGCAAGACTCGCGTAGAGGATGGCCTGGACCTGGACAGTTATGTCTGGGGGACCGGACCACTCCGGGATCGGAGGAACGTTATCGCCGAATGTCGTATTATCAATCTTGTGGATGAGGACTCGGAGAAGGGCGGCCGTCTCTTCGTTTGGGTCCGACTGGAGCTGGGGTTGAACCTGGATGATGAAAGCGGAGGTCACGGCAGAAAAGAGACCCGCCTGTGAGCCGAGTTAGCATGCCATAGACACGAGGAACATAGGAAACATACAAAGACCAGGGTGGTGTTCAGGTCCTCATCATATTTCTTGATGAAATCTCGGTCGTATTCCTTTGCTTCGCGGCGGTACACCTCATAGAACTCGGTCCTGTGATCCTCTTGGGTTGGCAACGAGTCCAGTTCCTTACTGCGCAAGGTTCCAACGTTTAATAACATAACTCGAGGACGTGAGACTAAGCAAACCTATCCATTGGCTGCGTACCCCGTTCACCCTGTCCACTCTCAGATTTCCTCTCAAGATCAGGATCCTGGCTGTAGTCGGACATTAGGGGGGTCCATAGCATTCAGACACGGTAAATCCTACCCTGATCGAGGACTCTGGACAGAGGCATCCGAGTCCCTTGAATTCTGACGTTTCCTGGACCTGGAGCCCCATTATTCGGGGAAGGAAATGGTGGCACGGCGGTGAAACATACCTTCTTCTTCTGTTCTTTCCGGGGCTCGTGGGCGGTTCTTCTCCATCCGGATGCACCGACCCCTCGTCTTCGCCTTCTCGGCTGTGCCAGGCGAGATCAGGAAATATGAAGTTACAAGGCCAACGGATGTCTCACCTCTCCATCTTAATCTCCTCCAGATTGGCCATGATGCTTGGGGTATCAGATCTGGTCCGCTGGATGGGTAGGTGACGAGTGCAGGAGAGAAGATTTGGGGCAACCGTTGAGTGCTTAGCGGTCGACAGAAACGAAACGGGTGTACTAGGGATTCGCCAACAACCTGGGGGATCCAGAAGAAGTCCACTATAGGGCGGACACGTTATCTAACATTCCGGCGCTATGGATTGACGTGTGGATCCAGGGCGTCTGACGCAAGGCTTGAGAGTGAAGACGCTGAACGCCACAGGTCAGCGCGTTCGTATCGAAGCCAGCTGACAACGCCCGACCAGCGACTGGAACGACTACATTACGGATCACAGAAGTAGTTAAAGGATGGTTCACCATTTTGTTAGCAGACCCGTGTTATCGTCAACTCTTTCCCGTGGGCGTAAACAGCGCTGCGCCCCGAGTCCATTCACATAAGGAGACACCTGGACTTCAGGTCGGATTCTAGCCTATCACGGAAACCCCGCGACCACGGCGTCGCCTCCAGACTCACACCAGAACCAGCAGTGTGAAACGCAATGAATATTATTGACACGCACGATTCTAGGCTTGAACAAGAAATGAACAAGACAACTACATATCGAAAATCCGGGATCAAACGCGAATACGAAAAGTGACATAGGAATAAACACGATCGAACAGGGAGAAAGAGGGGAAGAATGGACGATACGCTCAAGGATTCATCTCGGCATCCTCTGCAGGGACTTCCTGTACAAACTCCTTCGCTCTTGACAAAAGATCGCCGACGAGAGCGGTCCTATCTCATTCCGTTCAGTGGCGCCATACAGCAGCAAGGCATGTCGCGCGCAATTGCTCCAGCTCTTCGATATCGGTCCCACAGTAGATACGCACAAGTAGTCCTTCAGCTGCTCCGAGCCGTATTCATCGATATAAAGTCAGGTAAGGGCTTTGGCGGGGATTGAACGTCACAGGTCGGCGTGTTCGAAAGCATGAAAGAAGTTGCGGTGGAGTCGGCAAAACCCGCCAAGTCCGACAATGAACAACGGAAAGGCCTGTTCAATGTCCGTCCACACCAGGACTCGCCTCCTTGGTTAGGGATGCCTCACTGAACTGAGGAACACGAGAAAGATCCGCCAATCTACCGTGTGGTACCTCCAATCTTACTCATCTCTACGGTAGGCATTCTCTTACTGACTCCGCTGGTGCGGTCGCGCCTTCAGGTTTGCATGGCGGGAGAGTAACGGATATCCAGTGGTTCGACTAGTCATGGTACCCGGTCAAGAATACCAGACTGTTCATCAGGGTCTGTCGCAGCGTTCGACCGGAATAGCCACGGTACGGATCACCGTTGAGCTCGTCACATTATTGTTTGATCGTGGCATTAACACACCACTTTGTCAGCGGACGTGTATTCTTATGAAGTCTTTCCCGCTCGTAAATGACACTACGTATTGAGACCTTTCACGCCATGGGATAGGTCGAGACAAAAATGGAGCTCAGCAAAGCTGGCCGTCATACGGCCGGAGAAAAATCCCGCGACCACGGCTTCGACATCGCCTCCCGACCCACCCCACTGGGCCATGGCACGTGATGAATATTATTGGCACGTACGATTCTAGGCTTGGACAAGAAGAGAGCAAGATAACGACATACTAAAATTCAGGATCAGACACGAACATGGAAAGTGATATAGAAGCCGGCGCGGGCCCTGTCTTCTCTGGCCCCTCCTGATGACTGACGACCGTCAGTAATCGCGTTATCTCTTATACCCCGCCCCAGGAGTGTAGGGGTTGTTCTGGTCAGTTCCTTCGTCCTTGGCAACTAGGATCCCGATTCACTGAAGGTAAAGACAGGATGCGCTCTGGCGGCGCGGGTCATGGGGGACGGTTCGCATTGGATCGTGAGGGCTAGCATCCCTCTAGTTATCGGCAACTGTCCTGGAACCACTCGACCGGACCTCCCAGACCGTATCATCACCTCTGCACTGGATGACTCCCAACACCCATCGCACGGATTCGTAGCCGCATCGGACTGTTGCGCGAGTATTGACCGATGGCGACATCACCTTACCCTCGGCTACGCCAGGTCCCAAGCCCTAACTTCGATCAAGTACACTTGGATTAGGAAACCGGTCCAAGGCTCCGTCGATTGGTATATGGGGGATACGGACTATCTCGACAGAACACCTTCGGCGCACTGAAGCGGTGACAGGTAACACCAGATAGCCAATGTGAGCAACGATCTCGATGACCACAGTGACCTCATCCGACCCCCTTCCGGTCTCTCTTTGATAAAGGTAGATGCCTTGAAGTATAACAAATGAACTACCCACTAAACCTAGATGAACTCTACGCCTCGGGAAAATCACAAACTCCTCATATGATCTGATCATCCGCATCACGACTGACGTCGGCATGGACACCCCCGACACTATGCGCAAGTCATTGGGAGAGGAGAGGGGGTCGAGGGCTGGTGTCGCACACTGCTAGTCCGATGGCTCACCGTAGTTCCTCCAATCAAAGTGTATGATTTCAAATAGTCGTTCGGCTCGCCCCCTCCACACGCAGCATTAGGCTGAGCAAGGAACGGGCAATTACCAATATCGGTAGTAACTCCACCATACAGTTGAGATAATCCAGTCGAGTTTCCGCCGCCAAATTTGTCCACACCCTACAGCAGGACTTCGCACACGAATTGGAGTATACTAATCCGACCATCGTTCGAGGAGAACCGCGAGGAATGCGGCGAATGGCGAGATGACGAGACCGGTATATTCGGGAACGAAGGTGTAAAGTGGTAAGTTGTGGTACACAGGATAGTATAGAGACGAGAGTGATGACATGTATGACACACGCTCCTGCTGACCAGCCTCCTACCGAGGATCAACGGAGCTCGAAGAGAGGCAAAAAGGAACCCATGTGCAAACAAAGTGCGGAGTCGGTGGAACGAGGAGCGAGAGTTGTGGGCACACTATGGACATGGGAGAGGGAGTGCACAAATGAACGTTGAGTGGGATCCTGTGGACATCCACTGGGGTGAGTAAATTGAACAAGCTTATTAATCTGAAAGTCGTACGGGTCAGGATCTCCGATGCTTCCTTGTCCACCTCCAGTAATACCTCCCTTAGTTCCTCGTATTGTTCTCTCGCTTCCGGGATGTGATCTTCATCAAGATCTGGATTCTGTTCTTTGAGGTGTTCTAATCCTCGATCCAACTCTCCGAGGACGTGGTCCAGCCGTTTGATGAGAACTTCCCGACGGCACCCCATCCCAATTCCACCGAAGTCTTCCCGAATTGAGGTACGTATTTCGGTGAAACCATTCCGGCAAATGAAATCCCACTCCGACCAGACGAGAAGAAAGTATGACTCGAGAATTTCGACATCTCCGAGTTTTCGAACCCTGCGAACAACACGACCCATTGTTCCCTTCCACCGCCCTGTGCATATAGGCGGGAGATACGGACGCTCCTTCAACCATGCCCAAATTTCGACAGGAATGTATGGTTCCAGGTGGCGAACGGATGCGATCTGCAGTAGAGTATCAACCACACTCTGGCAAACTTCCTCTGTATATGGGACTGCCATGG